>Ga0247609_10001428_pt1 | contig 28446 bp, 50 predicted proteins | sample 172DNAGHGlowgp2_FD_193487 | JGI IMG/M metagenome (GOLD analysis project Ga0247609, IMG submission 193487) | Sheep rumen microbial communities from Palmerston North, Manawatu-Wanganui, New Zealand - 1728 DNA GHGlow gp2 | ecosystem: Host-associated > Mammals > Digestive system > Stomach > Rumen ... | reverse complement strand
CCTCTCTAGAATCGGACATCGTGTGCGAAAGGGGTGTAGTATATGACAAAAAAGACCGTTAAAACGGACAAAAAAACAACAAAAACAAAACCGAAAAAGACGAGAGATTCTCGGACTTCCTACGAAGTGAAGAGACTTAATCAGATTTTCGCAAACATAGACAAAGAAAAGAAAGATTTATGCAAAAAATTGATAGAGAATGCTGCTTTCATGTCAGTTTCTCTTCAGGACTTGCAGAAAACCATCAAAGAAGATGGCTGGGTTGAGGAATATCAGAACGGAGCCAACCAAAAAGGCAAGAAAACAGGTTCAGCAGCTCAGTTATATATCAAATTATCAAATAATTATCGACAAGTAATTGCAGACCTTGTGAAATTGCTTCCAAGGAGTGAACAGGAACTGGCGAGGATGTCTTCTGATCCGATGCTGGACTTCCTCAACGATGAATGAAGATAGCTCTTGATTCAACGAATTACATCCTCAAGTATTGGGATGAAATCGAAGCTCAGAAGATAGTTGTCTCCGAAAAGATTCGAAAGGTATTTGAGCAACTAGCATCGGACACCAAGAAGAAGGATGGCAGATATCATTTTAATGTAAAGAGAGCTAATAGACCAATATATTTCCTAGAACACTTTTGTAAACAGTCAAAAGGAGCCATAGGAAAGCCATTAAAACTTGAGCTATTTCAGAAGGCTTGCATACAAGCAATATTCGGCTTTGTTGATAAGAACGGAGTTCGAAAATATACAGAAGTTCTCTGGATAATGGCCAGAAAAAACGGAAAGTCTTGTATATCATCAGGACTTGGCTTGTATATGCTTATAGCAGATCATGAAGGCGGAGCTGAAGTTGATTGTTTGGCATCTAAAAAAGACCAGGCAAAGATTGTATTCGATGAAGCTCGAAACATGGTGGCTCAGTCTCCTTATTTGCTCAAGTACATAAAAAGACGCAGAACAGACCTCTACTGCGAATATAATTTTGGAGTATTCCAGCCACTAGCGAGTGATTCTAATTCGCTAGATGGCTTAAATCCCCATTGTGGCATCATAGACGAACTTCATTCATTGAAGGACCGTAACTTATACGATGTAATCAAGCAAGCGATGACTGCTAGACTTCAGCCTATACTTCTTGAGATAACCACATCAGGAATGAATAGGGAGACAGTCTATGATTCACAATATGAATACGCTGAAAAGGTTCTGAATGGAGACATAGAAGATGAACACTTCTTGGCTCTTATATACGAACTGGATTCCACTGAGGAATGGACAGACGAATCCAAGTGGATGAAAGCTAATCCAGGACTAGGCACGATTAAGAAGATTGACACATTAAGAGCCAATGTTGAAAAGGCAAAAAATGATGCTTCTTTTAAGCCTACAGTTCTAACAAAAGACTTTAATCTCAAGAATGTCGATGCTGCAACATGGCTGACATGGCAGCAGCTTAACTGTGAAGACACATTCGACATGGAAGAGATAAGGAATACATATGCAATAGGTGGTTGCGACTTGTCAGCAACAACTGACCTAACGTGTGCAACGCTCCTGATCCGAAAGAAAGAGGATGACAAGTTATATGTTCTTCAGCATTATTTCTTGCCACAATCTCGAATTGATGAACTAGAAGCCACAAGCTCCAAGGAAGCTCCATATAAAATATGGCAAGAACGAGGACTTATGACTTTTTGCGAAGGAAATATGGTTCAGTATTCTGATGTGACAGCTTGGTACCTTAAGATGAGAGATGAATATCAAATAGACCTTTGGCGGTGCGGTTATGATAGAGCCTTAGCCGGTTATTGGGTTCAGGAGATGGAGTCAGAGTTCGGACAATCTGTCATGGAGAAAGTAGCACAAGGACCATTCACATGGACAGCTCCAATGAAAGAACTAGGAGCGAAGCTCTCAGATAAGATGATTAACTATAACAATAATCCGATTCTGAAATGGTGCTTGTCAAATACTGGAGTTAAGTCAACAGGAACAGTTGAAAGCATTCAACCTACGAAGATACAAAAGAACAGAAGAATTGATGGAATGGTCAGTCTTCTGAATGCTTATGTAATATATGTGAAATACAAAGAAGACTATATCAACCTTGTAGGGTAAGGAGAAGAAATGTCTATTTTAAGTTTTTTTGGTGGAAAGACCAAGAATGAGCAGTTAAAAACAAAGATTGAGCCAATAGTTACAGAGGCTTGGAAGTATTACTCCTGGAACAAAAATATTTTTGAACAGGATTTAGTAGTTGCTTGTATAGATTCGCTTGCAAGAAACATAGCAAAGGCAGAGCTAAGAGCAATTCGCATAAAGAATCCAAGCGAAGCAGCTGAAATTGACACAAAATCAGACATAGCAAGGGTATTAAAAAGACCTAACCCATATATGACACAGTATGATTTCTTGTATAAGTTAGCTGCAATGTATTTTGCATCAAACAACGTGTTCATATATCCGGAATATGTTGATGAAACTCTGGTTAATTTATGGCCGGTTAACTATGAAGATTTCAAAATCTATGAGAATGATGCTGGAATCAAAATAGTTCAGTTCAGAATGAACTACTTCAGGACATATACAATCCCATATTCGAAAATCATTCACTTAAGAAATCACTATTTTTCAGATGATTTATTCGGAGATGAAAACGAAAAGCCGCTTAACCCAGCTCTTGAGCTTAACAATGCTCAGAATCAGGGAATCATCGGCGGAATTAAGAACAGTGCTCTCATTAGAGGTATTCTTTCAACAACACAGGTTCTGAAAGATGAAGACTTAGAGAAAGCTAAGGCGAGATTCATGGAAGACAATCTCAAAGCATCGAACTCTGGTGGAGTAATGGCCATTGATGGCAAATTCCAGTATAAAGACATAGAATCAAAGCCTTACATGATAGATGCTGAGACTATGAAGGAAACAAAAAACAAATACTTCGATTATTTTGGAGTAAACGAGAACTTCCTTCAGAACAAATTCACATCAGAAGAATATGAAGCAATCTATGAAGGTAAACTTGAGCCTTTTGCAATCATGTTAACTCAGGCAATGACCGCTATTCTTTACACAGACAGGGAGAGAGGCTTCGGAAATGCAATCGAGGCATCTATGAACCGAGTTAAATATCAGTCAACAAAGGCAGCAGTCTCTGTTATAAATGCAACAAGAGAACTCGGTTTATTCAGAAGGGATGAATACAGAGAAATGTTAGGATATCCGCCACTAGGTCCAGACAATGGCGGAAACGATATATTGATAGCAACAAACAACTATTCAGCAGATGAAGGAGAAGAAAAAGATGGATAATATTGAAAAAAGAGCATTTTCCTGTGACGTAAGAGCAAGGAAAGACGAAGAAAGAGGAAATATCCTGGAAGGGGTTCCTATTGTATTCAATCAGATGACAGACCTTGGATGGTGTAATGAAATAATCGAGCCAACAGCTCTCGACAAAGCGGACATGAAAGATGTCCGTTTTTTAGTGAACCACGATACAAACTCGATTCCATTCGCTAGATCAAGAAATAACAATAAAAATTCAACTATGCAGCTTGAAGTGAAAGAAGACGGACTTCACATCAGGGTTGACCTTGACACAGAAAAGAATCCAAGAGCACAGGAGCTTCATTCTGCGGTTGAAAGGGGAGACATTGACCAGATGTCTTTCATGTTCAGAGTTGATGGGGACAAGTGGGATGATTTAGATTCAGACCATCCTACAAGACATATAACCAGTATCTCGAAGATTTTCGAGGTATCAGCAGTTACATTCCCAGCATATGAGGGAACTTCGCTTAATGCGAGGTCAACGGATGATGGCCACGCATCACTGGAGAGTGCAAGAGAAGCATTGGAGAATGCTCGTAAGCTCGAAGAAACCCGCAAAAACTTATTATCAAAAATAAAGGAGATAAAAGGATGACAAGAAAAGCAGAAATCATCAATGAGCTTAAGCAGATAGAAGCACGTTCAGCTGAACTTGAAGCTGGAGTTGAGACAGCAGATCAGGCAGAACTTGAAGCCAGAACAAAAGAAGCAGAAGAACTTGCAACAAGACAGAAAGCTCTTAAAGACGAGCTTCAGAAGATTGAAGCAGAAGAAAAGGCAGCAGCAGACTTTGCTCAGAAGAGAAGCGGAGTTGACATCACACCAAAGAAGGAGAAAACAATGAATAAAATTGACGAAATCAGAAATTCAAAAGCATATATAGATGCTTATGCTAAGTTCATCAAGACAGGTGAAGTTGAGGAAGTAAGAAGCATCTTAACAACAAACGCTGACAATCAGTATGTAACAAGTGCAGATGGACAGCTTCCAGTACCTGAGTTTGTTCAGACAACTATCAACACAGCTTGGAACTCAAACGAGCTTTTCAATATGATTAAGCAGACAGCTGTTAAGGGTAACTTAAAGATTGGCTTTGAGCTTTCAGCTACAGATGCAGTTATCCATGAAGAAGGTTCAGACGCTCCTGATCCAGAGACACTCAAGCTCGGTATCGTGACACTTGTTCCAAAGACAATCAAGAAGTGGATTTATGTTTCAGATGAAGTCATTGATATGGATTCTGAAGACTTCCTCAAGTACATCTATGCAGAGCTTACACAGAAGATTGTTAAGAAAGCAATCGACATTGCAATCGCAAAGATTATTGCATCACCAACAACAGCAACAGCAACAGCTGCTTCAGTTCCTGTTGTCGCTCCAGACGGAATCTCAACAGTAGATGCAGCAGAAGCAGAGCTTACAGATGAAATCAATGAGGACAATGTTGTTCTTATCATGCACAAGCAGACAAGAGCTTATCTCAAGAAACTTGCTAAGCTCGCTGGATATGCAGTTGATCCATTCAACAACTACAAAGTATTCACAAACGACACACTCGATCCTATGACAGGAGCTTCAGGAGAGACAGGAAACTTCATGATTGTTGGAGACCTTACATCAGGTGTTCAGATGAATATGCCAAATGGTAAGAACCCAACATTCAAGTTTGATGATTTAACATATGCTGAAAAGGATATGGTTAAGATTATCGGTAGAATGCCAGCTGGTATCGGTGTAGTGGCTTGCGACAGACTTTGCGTTGTTAAGGCTTAATGAAGATAAGAATGTTAATCACGAATAGAGTCATTGTAGAAGGTGGCTCTATTTGTGATGTTTCAGAAAGCGAAGCTGCAAGGCTTATTGCTTTAGGCACTGCTGAAGTGGTGTCTACTACACCGAAAGCACAGGCTGAAACAGCAGAACTTAAACCAAAAGCGGAAGAAAGAAAGAAGAAGAGGTAATAACATGACCGAACCAGAACTTAAAGCACTAGTTAAGCAGAGCTTAAGAGTAAGTACCATAACTTTTGATGCTGAAATTGACAATCTTATTGCTCAAGCGGAAGATGATATATCAAAATCGTGTAATCATGATTTTAATATTGAAAACCTTGACGAATGCAATATGGTAGTGCTTTATTGCAAAGGTTTATTCGGAGACGGAGACGAGAAATGTTGGAATCTTTATTCTGACCGCTTAAAAACAATTGGAGTAAGAAAACAATGAATGGCTGGATAGATACAATCGACCTTGTGACAGTTACAGAGGAAACCATCAATGAGAATGGCTTTCCTGTTTCTGAAACAGAAACCAAAAGAACTGTATATGCTAACATCAAGGCGGTTAGTAGGACTGAATTTTATCAGGCTAACGCTGCAAAAATCAATGTTGTTTGTGTAGCGGAAGTTAAGCTCTTTGAGTATAACAATGAAAAAATCGTTGATTATAACGGAAAGCGTTATGTAGTATCAAGGACTTATCCAGACAGGAAGAAGGAAATTGTTGAATTAACCTTATCGGAGAATGAATAGATGGCACAGTTAGACATTAACTTTCCAGATAATCTCTTTGGAAACCTTTTAAACTCTTCTTTTGAGGATATAGCAAAGGAAGCTCTTGAAGAAGCAACTCCTATAATGGTTGAATCCATAAAGGATTCAATAAGGGCAGCAGAACGAGGAGCTGGAACAGGAGAGCTTGTCGAGTCAATTAAGGGTGTAAAGCCTAAAAAGACAAAGACAGATGCTTATATAGTTAATGTTGGACCTTCTGGAAAGTCGAAAACATTCTACTATGATTCAAAGAATCACAAGAGAACATATCCTGTGAGCAATGCTCTCAAGGGAATATGGCTCAATTATGGCAATGCTCATCAAGCTCCTTCGCCTTGGTTAACTCCGGCCATAAACAATGCACAAGCTGAAATCTTGAGAATTTTTCAGAAGAAATGGGAGGAAATGACAAGATGAATGTCAATCCTATTATTTTAGGACTAAAACAAATCGAAGCTCTGGCAAATATTCCAGTAGTTCCTGACGAATACGAAGGAACAGAAAAGAAATACATCACTTTCACTTATGAAGATGAAAGAGGAGTAGAGTTTGGAGATGATAAGGTCCTAGCTGACACAGCTTATATGCAAATAAACTTCTTTACTCCTAAAAAGTTCGATTATATGGCTTTAAAAGAAGTCATTAAAACATATCTTGAAGAAGTAGGCATCGTTACGAGCGTAACTTCCAGAGTATATGAGATTAACAATGAAAAAATAAGACAAACCACTTTCACAGTGGAAATAACGAAAGAGAGGAATTGAACATGAGTTTTAATGGTTCATACAACTTCGGCTTTTCAAAGCCAATAGTTGCAAAGTACAACTACAATTCAAGCACTGGTGTAGTGAGCTATTCTGATGCAATCCAGATCGGTGAAGGAGTCAGCACATCAGTCACACCTTCATATGCAAATGCTAAACTCTACGGAGACAACAGAACAGTTGAGGAAGTAAACGAGTTCGTCAATGCAGCAATAGCTCTTGGAGTTACAAGAGTTCCACTCAAGGCAGCAGAGCTTCTCTATGGTCATGAGATTAACGAGATTGACGGAATCGAGCATTCAAAGGCTGGAGATGTTTCAAACTATGTTGGGTATGGTTTCACAGCTAAGAACTCAGATGGAACATATGACGCTTGCGTTCTTCGTAAGGTTAAGTTCGTTGAAGGCGAAGATACATATCAGACAAAGGGCGAATCAGTAACATTCAAGCAGCCTTCATTAAGCGGTTCAGCTCTCGCTCCAGACGATGGCGGAGACTGGAGAACAAAGGCTTATGGCTTTGTATCAGAAGAAGCTGCTGAAAACTGGGTTAAGTCAGTTCTTGGACTTGGCTCTCAGGTTGCACCAGTTACATTCAGCGTTCCTGGCGGTTCATATGATGAAGCTCAGAGCGTAGCACTCACAACAGCAACAGCTGGAGCTACAATCTACTACACAACAGATGGAACAAAGCCATCTAGTGCAGCAACAGAGTACACAGGAGCAATCACTGTTTCATCAGATCAGATGATTCGTGCTATTGCAGTTAAGGCTTCAATGACTGATTCAGTGGTTACAACTGAAGAATATGTCATAGCTTAGTATGAAAAAGGGCAGAGGTTATTCTCTGCCCTTTATTTTATAAGGGGATAAAATGAGAGAATTACACTATATTGAGTGCTCGAAAAGGAAATTACCGATAAGGTGCTCAAATTATGTTTTAGAAAAGATTCAAAAAGAATATAAAGACTTGAAAAACTTTGAAAATATTCTGTTTTCAAGGATTCCAAAAGAAGATGGAACATATGAAACAACAGATATAAACATCGAAGAGCTTAACAAGTTCTTATATATGTGCGTATATGAAGGACTTCAGTTAGAAGCTCTCCTGGAGAATAAACCATGCGAACAATTAACACCAAGACAGGTGATTCTTTTGGTGGATATATCTCCATATAAACTTCAGTTAGAACTTATCAAAGAATTTTCAAGAGCCTTTGAAATAAAAAACTAGAAGACCAAGAGGAAGAAGCGACCAGTGATGACGGTCCAGTTGTCATTGATTTCTCTTGGATAGAATTTGTCGCAATGACCAAACTCGGCTATTCGCTAATAGAATCAAAGCATATCTATTACTGTGAATTTGTTGAAAAATATCGACTTTACAAGAAACTATTCAATCTTGAGAAAATGTCTGTTTATCAAATAGGCAAACCACAGATTGATTCATTAAGGAGCTTATAAAATGGCTTTACAGAAAATAGGAGCTTCCATTGTACTGGAAGGCGAAAAATCATATCGTGAAGCATTAAAGGGAATCAATACAGAACAGAAGGCTCTTCGTTCTGAGATGGCTCTTTCACAGGCAGAGTTCAAAGATGAACAGAACTCTCTTGATGCTTTATCTAGCAAGTATGAGATTTTATCAAAGCAGATTGAATCTCAGAAGTCAAAAATTGATGTTTATAACACTGCTTTAGAATCTGCAAAAGAGGCCCAGAATGCTTCAGCTCAGAATGTTGAGAAATATTCTGAAGAACTCGACAAGGCTCAGGCTGAATTAGATCAGATGAAATCCTCTGGCGAAGCATCAGCAGAAGCAATCAAAGCACAAGAAGAAGCAGTTGCTAAGGCACAAGCACAACTCCAACAGGCAGAAACTGAATATCAGAAGAACACAAATGCTGTCAATAATTGGCAGACCGGCTTAAATGTTGCACAGACACAGCTTATAAAGATGAACGATGACCTTGAGAAAACAGGTCAGTATATGGAAGAGGCTCGAAATTCGACAGATAAAACAGCAACTTCTATTGACCAGTTCGGCAATGAACTCTCAAACGCATCAGATGGAGCTTTAACCTTTGGAGATGTTCTCAAGGCAAACTTAGCATCAGAAGTAGTCATGGAAGGACTAAAAACCCTTGTCAACTTAACAAAACAAGCTGGCGAAGGTCTTTGGGAACTTGCCACAAACGCTGCTTATTATGCTGATGAAATAAATACAATGTCAACTGTGACAGGTGTTTCAACCGATACCATTCAGGCTTTGAAATACTCTGAAGAGCTTCTTGATACATCACTTCAAACTGTTACATCTTCAATGGCTAAGAACATCAAGCAGATGGAAGCAACTCGACTTGGAACAGGAACAGCTGCCGGAGCTTATGAAGAATTAGGAGTAAGAGTAACAGACCTTAACGGAAATCTTCGAGATGGCGAAACAGTATTCTGGGAAGTAATAGACGCACTCGGAAAAGTTGATTCAGTAACTCAAAGAGACGCTATCTCAATGCAGATATTCGGCAAGAAAGCACAGGAACTCAATCCACTTATCAAAGCTGGTTCTGAAGGATTTGCTGAGATGAAGAAAGAAGCTGAGGAGATGGGATATATCCTTGACACAGAGGCTCTTGATTCATTGAATGAAACATCAGACTCACTTGAAAGACTTTCAAAGACAGGTGATGCAATCAAGCGAGAAATCGGAGCAGAACTGACAGAACAGTTTGCAGATGCTCTCGACAGAATCCTTGTTGTTATCCAGGAGAATGAAGAAGAACTTCAGAACGTGGCTGAGACAGTTATTCCAGCTCTTGCGGATGGAATTGTGTTCCTTGTGGAACATTTAGACGAAATCATTCCAATTTTAACAGGAATAGCAACAGGCTTTGTTGCTATGAAGGTTGAAGGCTTGGCAATGTCGGCAGTTAATACAGTTATGAGCCTTTTTGCAACTAAGACCACAGAGGCAACAGTTGCACAAGAAGGACTTAACACAGCAATGGCTGCTAATCCAGTCGGACTTATTGTGGCTGGACTTGGAATGGCAGTCGGAGCTTTAACTTCTTATCTAACAGAACAGAATAAGGCCCTTGATGCTGCTAATCAGTACAAAACAGCAATAACAGATGAACAGACAGCTATTCTGAACAATGTTAAAGCAAGAGGAGAAGCTCAGAAAGCATATTCAAACAGTGGAGATGCAACAAAGAAGCTAATTGATAGACTTAAGGAACTTCGTTCTGAGACTGTTCTCACAAGAGATGAACAGTCAGAGATGGCTCAAATTGTTGACCAACTCAACTCTGCTTATCCTGATCTGAATCTTGAGATTATCGAAAACGGAAACAATCTCAACATGACTAATGAAGCTATTGAGAAGAACTGTGAGCTTATGCAGCAACAGCTCAATATTCAAAATGCTATGGATGATTTGTCTGAAATATCAAAAGAGCAGTATGAATCACAAGTCAGAATGGCTCCCTTGATTAAGGAACAGGAACAGGCAACACAGGAATATCTTGAAGCTAAAAAAGCACTCAAGGAAGCAGATGACGAAGACTTTGCAACACAGATTGCATTATATGATGCTTATCAGCAGAAATCAGATGCTCTTGTTGCGATAAGTGAACAGGTATCAGCTGAAGAAAAGATTCAAAAAGACCTCAACGAACAGTATCAGGTAGCAACTGACTATATAAATGAAAACAAAGAAGCGTATGAGGCTAATTCAAAAGCGGTTGAAGACCTTGAGACAGCAATTGTCAATTATCATGGAAAAGCAGTAACTATAACAGGAGAAGAAGCCACTGCTATTCATGAATTAAGGGCAGCATATGACGAAGCAAAGGCGGCAGCTCAAGATTCACTTAATCAGCAGATAGGATTATTTGACGAACTATCTTTGAAATCTGATTTGACAGTTTCTCAGATGAAGTCAAATCTTGAATCTCAGACAACTGTTATGAATACATATTCTGAGGATATGCTCAAAGCTGCTCAGTTGGTTGAAGATGGTCTGATGGATGAAGGACTTCTTGGAGAAATCAAAGATATGGGAATCCAAGGAGCTGGATATCTCCATGAATTAGTCACATCAGCAGAGACTGACGGAGACAAGTTCAAAGAAGTTATGGATTCATGGTCTGACATGGAAGATGCTAAAAATAATCTAGCAGAAACTATGGCAGAAATTGAAACGAACTTCACTGAAACACAGGATACAATCGTTCAGAAGTCACAGGAAACACAGGACACTATTTCAGAGAATGCTGAACATTGGAAAGCAAATCATGTTGATATATGGTCAGGAACATACTCCAGCGTTAAGAAAGCCATAGATGATTCAAAGTCAGATGTTGAGACATCTTCTGGAAAGGTAGCACAGGGAGCAGTTGACAAGTCAAAAGATGTTCTTGAGATTGACGAAAAAGGAGAATCAGGCAAAGGAAAAGAAATTGGTGGTTCTTATGGCGGTTCAGTAGCAACAGGAATCCTTGATTCAGAATCAGAAATCCTTGATGCTATTGATTCAATCTTTGATGCAGCAGACGCAAAAGCAAGGGAAAGAGCATCAAATCTTGACAGAATAATGGGAGAGGCTTTTGGTGGTTAAATGAACAATATAAGAAGTTTAATATTGAAAAATCGAAATGGAGAAACATTCGACCTTAACTCTTTAGATTCATTCTTAACAAAGATAGGTGGATTCGGTGCAGAGCATCGAACCACTTATGAACAGATAGAAGATTCTTTTGTTGAGGTCTCTGATCTGGTAAGACAGAAGAAAATCACAGGAACATTATTCTTTCCAACTTATCAAAAATACAAAGAATTTGTTGATTTTGCGGTCAAAAAACCACTAACGCTTGTATATACAACATATGAAACATATTACATAGATGTTCAGATGGATGTTATAGACAAGACAGAAAAAGAGACAGGCGGTTTATATTGTAAGGCTCAGTTCGTAGGACTGGGCCTTTTCTATAAGACATTCACGGATAGAAACATAGCTGGACTGTCAGAAGGTAAGAAGTACAACTATTCATATTCCTATGAATATATCAACAACGCTGCTTCTACACTTCAGTTTGATGTTGAATCTCAGAGAAAATGCCCTTGCAGACTTATTATTCTAGGTCCAGCAATCAATCCATCATGGACACAGTACCTGAACGGAGAAGAAGTGGCAACAGGAAAGGTCAATATCACGATTGCAGAAAGCGAAAGATTGATAGTTGATACCACTAAGATTCCATATTCAATCATTAAATGCAATCATGACGGAAGCAACGCTCAGAATGTATATCAGAACAGCGACTTCTCAACAAAGAGATTCATTCTTTTGAGTAATGGACAGAACACAGTTCGAATAAGTCATGAAGGACAGAACGATTTGAACCTATACCTGGAAAGAAGGGAGATATATGAAACAGTTTAATGTTGAAATCTTTGACAGGTCATATGTCTTCAGAGATGCAAAGCAGATAGGCTCTTTTGACTATTCCTTTGATTATCTGTCTATAGAAGAGAACACTGTTCCTCTTCCAACAGATACAAAGTGCGAAGTAGGAGATTTTCTCTTCTTAACTTCAGAAACTGACTATATGGCCGGTATAGTTTCATCAATAAAGAACAATAAAAAGACCTTGAGAGTAAACATTAAGCCATTTATGAGCTGGCTTGATGTTGAAATTAAGAAAGAAGAGCTGACAGGCTACATTGAGAACTATCTCAAAGGGATAATTGACGGACTATATGTCAACAATGCTGACACTTATCAGAACATCATTCAATTAACAACACAGACCACATCACAGACACTCGGAACCATCGTTCTTGAAAACGAGACGATGAAGCTCTTTGATGTTATCTGTGAACTATTCAAAAAGTATGGAGTTGTTATTCGATTTGAAGTTGATTCGGTGGCTGGTCAGATCAAGTGCTTGATTGGTAAAAATACAGAGCCACAGAAAACCATAGAAGCGGACCTTCCGAACCTTATTTCAAAAAATATCGTGATGAAAACATCCTCAATGGAATCTTTCAACAAAGTGTATATTTTTAACACTGGAGAAGATTCAACAGGAGAAGAAGTCACATATTATCGAGATGCAGACGGAACTATCACAGAGACACCATCAGAAAGAATCCTTCCTGTGGTCTTTAAGGATGTTTCAATTCAAGCAAAGCCAGAAGACTTTGACCTTAAAGCCTTAGAAAAGGCAACAGATGTCCTTGCAGTTGAAAAGAACAACAATTTGATTGAACTTGAAATGCTTGAGGATGATTCCTTATTTGAGCCTAAAGAAATGAACATCGGACAAGATGTCCTGGTTATCTCCGAAGGCAAAGAATATGAATCAATGCTGACAGGCTACAAGTTCAAAAATGGAAAAATAACTTTAATATTCGGAGCAATAAGGCTCGAATTAACAAAAATATTAAAAAGGAGATTAAACGAATGAGTATTAACTTAGTACAGTGGGAAGGCTCCACAGTAACTCCAAAACTTGACGCAATCATGTATGATGACGGTTCATATGGAATCATCAAAGGTTGTGCAATAACCCATCAGGGAACCAATCTTCTAAAGATTGCAAATGGCTTCATCAAGATAGCCGGAAGACTTATCGAAATAGCAGAAGAGACTATTCAGTGCCAGGTATCAGCAAGCGGAACAGTTAACGGTCAGCTCTGGATAAGATTAGACCTTAGCTCAGTAACTCCAGCAGTATTCATGACAGAGGCGGCAGCAGTGCTCACTCCATTAACTCAGAATGCAGATTGCAACTTCCAGAACGGAATCTATGAGCTTCAGCTTGCAACATATAACATAGATGAATCTGTTATCACAAATCTTGTTGAGACAGCTCCTGAGCTTGAAAAACTTAGAACAGCTCTTGAGAACATAGACCTCGCAGCAAATAAAGTAACCTATGATAATACTCATAGCGGACTTTCAGCAAACAAGGTTCAGGGAGCAATAGACGAGATAAATGATAATTTAACTGCATCAAATCAAACAGCAGGATTGATAAATGTACCATTTAGATTTGGTATTACGGATGATGGAGAATATGGATATATAAAAACAGAAGGGGGTGCGGATTCAGTTATCCCTTTTAGAAAAAATGCTAACTTTATTCAAATAGCTGACAGTGAGATTACTAGTTATACAATAACTCAAAATGATGTTGATAATTATAAGCAATTAATTATTATAGGACAATCATCAACTGGTGGTGGTTCTTCTATAAGTATGAGTGCAACTAATGTCGATATATCCTTTACTTCTTATAATTCACACTCACAAACAACTAGTGGAGTAGGTGTATTTGTACGAAACAACTTAGTAGTAGGAGATACAATTACTGTAAATAAAGGTAATGGTATGTATCTTAAACTGATGGTATTAGGAGTGAAGTATTAACCAAGTTAAATAAAAAATAATTATTATGAAAAACATGGTAATTGGTTAAAAAGCAAGGTAAGACAAGATGAAACCTTAGTGTGTTCAGTATGTGGTAAAGATAGCGGTACTATTTATAAGTATGATTATTGTCCAAACTGCGGAGCAGCAATGGATAAATAAACATATTAAATAAGAATATTAGCAGATGGGAGAAACTAGGGTTCGAATCCCCCACTGTCCTTCTGGGGCGGTTAGTTTAAAAGGAAAAACAGCTATTATTTTATATTTAAAAATTATATAATGTTATCAAGGTGAGTATTCTCATAAAAGCTCCATCATTCCACAACAGGAGCTTGAGAATGCTTGCCTTTTTTATTGCTAGAAATCAGACAGGGAGAGATAAGGGAAATGATAACTTTTGCACAATTTATGACAGCAACAACTTTTATATTTGGAATCTTAGCAGCTTATTTTGGAATTAAAGCCCATCAACGAGATGACAAAAAAGATAATGCTAATGTAGTAACAGTCATAACTACCGTTCAGGTCCAATTAGAAACGATAAAAGATGGAATTTGTGAACTCAAAAACGAGTTTAAAGCAGCAAAAGAAGATATCAAAGAACTAAGAGAAAAGGTTGTCATATTGGAGCAATCAGCAAAATCTGCTCATCATAGACTTGACGAGCACGAAAAGAGACTGGAAAACAGAACAGATGATAGAAAGTAGGTGATTGAATGAACATAACAGACTTATTTCCAGTAGTAGCACCAATCTTAGTTATATGTTATTTAGTAGGACTTCTTCTGAAGAACATTCCATCAATCAAGGATGAATGGATTCCTTGCATTGTTGGACTTTTAGGCGGAATCCTTGGAGTTCTTGGAATGCTTATCATTCCTGACTATCCAGCTAAAGATATTATGACAGCAATCGCAGTTGGTATAGTCAGCGGACTAGCTTCCACAGGAACACATCAATTATATAAGCAACTTAAATCTTTGATAGGTGGTGATTCTAAATGATTAAAGTAGGCGGAGCAAGAATTAACGAAAAAGGCAAGGTTTCAGGTGGCAAGAATGGAGATCAGAACGGAAAAGAGGTCTGTGTCCATAATTGGTATGATGGCAAGTGGACAGATGTCTTAAGACCAATTAACCCAGCCATAGGAAACAACATGGCTATTGTCATGAAGGCAATATGTGAAAATAACAATATTGGTTACGACCAACCTAAAAGAAACACAGCCTATAATCAGTGGTTAAAACTCGGAACTGTCAAGGCAATCAAGACACCATGTGCCACAGATTGCTCGGCATCGGTAACGCTTGCAACTATTGCTGGCTTTAAGTCAGCAAATATGAGTTTTCCTTTTGTATATGGAACCAATGCCCCAACAACTTCAACCATTGTAAAGAGGTTTAAGGACACTGGAAGATTCATTCATTTAACTGATAAGAAATATCTCAAATCAAGTGACTATTTGAGAGCTGGAGATATTCTTGTAAGAAAAGGACACCACACAGTGATGGTTCTTGAGAATGGTCCTAAATGGAATCAATAAGAAAAATGTAGCACGAAATGTCACACGAAATTTTACAAATAGCGTAAATATAAGGACTACAAGGAGAAAACAAACAGGTTCAACTCCTGTTATCCGCACTTTTAAAGGTTTCCTTTAAGGAAGCCTTTTTTATTACCTTTCACAGTGTTTATAAGCGTTTCAGAGGTTTTAGATAAGATAAATATTTTGAATATTTAGAATAAATTTATGTTAAAATATAATAAAATGTCACACGAAATGTCACACGATATAAATAAAAAGAAAAGACCGAAGCCTTTTCTTTTTCAAAGTGAAACATTCTCATATCCTTTTTATTGACCGTATTCTCTTAAATCATAAATCATCCCCCTTCGTAATTCATGACATTTGATTAGTTAATAATATTATATCACGAAAAATCTTTTTCAATTTGAGAATTTGCTAAACTATCATACTTTCTTTGCTCTTCCTGGAGAACGTGCCTATATACTTTCTTCATCGTGTAATCTGATTCCCAGCCGGCTCGATTTTGAATGGCCTTATCTGGTAATCCTAAATAATGGAAATAAGAAGAAGCAAAATGTCGGAGCGAATGAAATCTGAACGACTTCAAGCCAATTTTTGGTAACTTCTTGTGAAATCTATTCGAGATGTTGTTAGGCTTCAATGTAAAGAGATTCCCTTCTCTTCCTTTGAATCGTTCTATCACGAAAGAAGGAAACTCTATATATCTATCTCCAGCAACTGTCTTTGGTTTCTTAATAACCCAGTCTGATCCGTTCCATACCATCGCTTTGGAAACATGAACAACATTCCCTTTGATATCATCCGAGGTAAGAGCACATATCTCACTTCTTCTCATAGGTCCGAAAACAGCAAGGCAAATTGCATCGAGAAGCTCTTCATCATCAATGGTCATTAATACTTTAATATCTTCATTAGTTGGAATATATTCCTCAATAACATCTTTTTGTGGAAGAGTAGTGTTAAGAACAAAATCAGGTCGATACATCTTAAGGACAGAAGAGAGCAATCCATGTATGTTTCTGCAAGACTTCGGACTTTTGGTCTTTGCATGGTTATTGATAAAGCTCTGAACAATACCTTGTGTGATGTTATTTATAGGAATATGCTTAATTTCCTCATAATCTTTTTCAAATGCTCTCTTATATTCTCTAAGAGTTGACGGAGCCAGAACGGAAGCTCTGCTCTCGATATATTCTCTCATTGCTATTTCCAAGGTAATATTTGATACAGAATAAGTGTTATTAGCCTTCATCTTAGCTGCTTCAAGTTCAGCATCTCTCTTTGTTGCTCTGGTAACAGAAACAACTTTCCCATTCATACGGAATTGAACACGATAAGAGCCTGACGGAAGTCTAGATGCTTTCATATTCTGCCTTCTTTCTGCAAGGACAAGATAGAATCATTTTAAGAAGTTCATCATATCTTGAATCCTTGTCTTGTACTGCTTGGAGTAATAAATCCATCCTTTTGTCTTTATAGCGGACCTGTTCCTTGAGAAATTCAATGCTCTTGGCAGCAGTCGCTCTTTCTTTGTCCAGCTTCTCATGATATTTAATCTTTTCCTTATCAAGCTGAGACCTTAAGAGTTCGATTTGTCTCTCCAGCTCTTCGATGCGTTGAATCTTATATTTAAGAAGAGACTTCATGGCCTGAATGTCCATTGTGTCATCTTCTTCAATGCTCTCAATATCAAGAAGAGCCTTTGCAACAGGTCGAATAGTTTCGTCATACTTGAAAGACATCTCTTCTGATCCATCCGAAAACAATCTTGATAGAGTGGACTTTGCTAAAAAGTCTCCGTTTTTCTCCATAAGCTCCAAGATGTCAGAATAAGACAAGTTCTTTTCTTGTCGAACCTTTTTAAGCCTTAAAATAATATCTTTAGTGTTCGTCATAAGCAATCTCCTTGTTTTTTCTAAAAAATACAATAAAACTGTGAAAAACCTTTGGAATGAAATAACCTTGAATCAAGGGGTGGACAGTATGAACCTAGTTGAATTTATCGAAAAGTTCATGAAAGCAGACGAAGACACGAAGAAGAAAGTCGAAGAAATATTGTCCGCTTCAGCTGAGAGCGAGAATCCCCTTATGAATCCCTGTAAAAATCCGATACATCAAAAACTCACTTCTCGTTCTCAGCATTTAACAAAGTTCTGACAGCATCCTGGATATGCTTCGGAGCTTTCTGATAAGCATCATATAATTGTGCCATATAAGAAAGAAGTCTTTTATCCCTTCCAGTATCTTCAGGAATAACTTCGATAGTAATAGGCTTTCGCTCCATAGGAACATCATATCCCATAAGCCATGCTTCACTAACATTCAGAGCTTTAGCCATTAAAAATATATTATTTTGTTTTGGTTCATATTTACCTGATATATAAGAGCTAAGAGCACCTTTGTTAATTCCAGTTAATTTAATCAGATCAGCTTGTTTCATCTCTCTTAATTCCAAGGCTGTTTTAATTCTTTCTGATATACTTTCCATAATTTACACCTATAAAATAAGTTTTTTTGTAACTCTAATATACTATAAATGTTCAGAAAACACAACAAAGCATAAAAGAGAAAGTTAAAAAAGTTTAGAAAACTAAAAAATAATTGTTGACACCTAAAAAGTGTTGTGATAAATTTAAGACAGTTCAGAAAACTAAACAACAAAAGAAAGGAGAAATTCAATCGTGAAATGGAATTATGCTAAGCTCAGAGGAAAAATCAAAGAAGTGTGCGGAACACAGGATATTTTCGCAGAACAGCTTGGAATAGGAAGAGTGTCATTAAGTCAGAGACTTAACAACCAGTTAGAGTTCACACAGGAAGAGATGTATAAATCATGTGAAGTGCTGGGAATCAAGTTCGAAGACATACCACTCTATTTTTTTTGCTTACTAGGTTTAGAAAACTAAACGAATATAGGGGAGAACGTATATGGCAACAAATATTATCAAGTCACAGATGAAGCTCCTGAACCTAAAGCAAGAGACCTTGGCTCCAATGATGGGATTAGCTCTCTCGACTCTGAATAAATACATAAACCATCCAGAGAGCATGACAATAAAAACAGCAAAGGAACTCTGCAAGATATTACACATAGAGATAGGAGACATCATATGACAAGAAGAAAATTAACAGGAATCGGATTTGTATTATTCATTATTGGAATGGCAGCAGTTGAAAGTGAGTGGGTATGGTTCCCAGCTCTTTGCATGGCCACAGGTGGACTCCTTGTCCATATAGGAGAAGGAGAATGATTCAAATCATATTGATAGCACTAACGCTCATACATTATGAGCAGAACAAATATGTTCCACCTATGAGCGAGTATGTGTCACCACATGAAGACATGAGAGAGCCAATTCACGCAACATGGTATGTCAATCCAAATGGAAATAAGACAGCCAATGGCAGCAGCACCTTTATAGGAAGCTGTGCATCAAACAGAGAGCATCTCGGAGATGTAGCTGCTCTTTATTCAATCGAAGGATATTTCATAGGTTATCTCGATTGCAATGATACCGGCGGAGCAGAAGGAATCAAAAACGGAACAGTTATAGACATTTACGCTGATTCCCTGGAGCAGATCAAAAGAACAGCTGAGGAATGGGGAACAGAATACTACATCGTATGGATAGAGGCGGAAGGATGAAGAACATTATTGAATGGCTGGACACAGTATGCGAAGCCAAGAAGACACTATTTGATAATCAGAAATTTGGAGATTACTCCATCAAGACAGGAGAAGAAGACAGACCAGTTCTCTTTGTGACAGAAAAGACATTCAATGCCTTTGCAAGACATATAGATGTCTGTATCGAGGAAAACGCAGTTGATTACGTTTTTTCAAGGGTATTAAGGAGAAGTTTCCTATATAAAGGAGTTTTAGTTCTGACAGTAGTTACGCAATAGAAAAAGCACTCACTAGGGAGTGCCTCTCTGAAAAACATGTATAGATTGAAAACTTATATTTATTATATCAAATAATCTTTCAGAGAGCAATCCCAAAAGTGCAGAAAATCAATATTTTTAAAGAGGTTTTAGTCCTCTTTAAATGGCTCATTAGGATATTAAACTTAGAAACATTTTAGGCATAAAAGGGATTCATATGTATATAAAAAACGAATATCACCTTGGAAAGATAATCCAAGTTGAAAATCATTACCCAGGTAACTATGGAGCACCTGGACAGAAAAGGTCTCCAAAAAGGAATAGGACACCTGACGAGATAGCTCGTCAGAATAGAACGAATAGAGAGAAGAAAGTTCAGAGACTTATCCTTGCCAACTTCAAAGAAGGAGATTGGCACCTGATCTTGAAATATAAACCTGATGAAAGACCAGAGACCTATGAGGAAGCTCAGAACCTACTCAAGACCTTCTTAGCAAGAATGAGAAGGGAATATAAGAAAAGGGGATATCCTCTGAAATATATCGCAGTGACGGAGAGAGGAAAGAAAGGACAAGCTCTCCATCATCACTTGATACTAGAGGACATCAAAGGGGTAACTTGCGAACTGGTCAAGAAGCTCTGGTCAGGCTTCAAGAACTTCATTGACCTATACGAAGACGGAGATTATGAAAACCTAGCCTCTTATATCGTCAAGATAGAGACCAAAGAGGAACAGGAGAAGGGCAAGGCTTCATATTCACGAAGTCGCAATTTGATAACACCGAAGCCAAGGCGAAAGAAGATGCTCAGGAGACGATGGCCGGAAGAGCCAAAGCCTAAAAAGGGCTATGAGATAGACAAGAACTCCATCGTTAATGGAATCAATCCTGTGACCGGCTATCCTTGGCAGCATTACACCATGAGAAAGATTAGGGGAGAAACAGTATGTCAGATTTAAGGATTTACATTGAATCGACTTGGAGTGGACCATCCAAGCGAGACGGAGTAGCTGAATATCTCCTTGAATACAAGAAGGGAGATATACCAATCACAAAACAAGGCTTCATTCACTTGAAAGACGGAACAGAGACACAAGGATGCCTTATGGCTCTTATAAATGCCTTCCATCTACTCAAGAAACCTTGCGAAGTGCTTGTAAATACTCCGAACAGAACGATTTTGAACACCATCGAGAACGGATGGCTTGAGAAATGGCAGCAGAACAACTTCAAGACAGCCAAGGGAGAAGATGTCAAACATTCTGATCTGTGGCAAATGCTCCTGGATAAAACCAAGATTCATTCTTTCAAGGTGGAATATGGACATCACGAATACAGAAACGTGATGAAGAGCGAAGTTAAGGCAGAGCTGGAAAGGTGGGAAAATGAGCAAATCAATAATTCAAGCAAGAACAGAACCTTGGGAGCGTGAGTGCTTCCTGTGTAGAGAAGAAGCAGAAGCTGAAGGCTTTCATGGGTGCTTGCCAAATTATGGACTAGATAAGCATCACTTTATACATGGCTTCTCAAGAAGAAAAGCCGAACACTATGGACTATGGGCTTATGTATGCAGAGAAAGACATCACATATATGGTCCAGAAGCTCCACACAGCAACCATGAAGTAGACTTGCATCTTCAACAGGTGGCTCAAAGAGCTTTTGAAGAGAAATACGGACATGAACTCTGGATGCAAGAGTTCGGAAAGAACTATTTGTAGGAGAAACAATATGGAAATGACAAACGAAGAAATACGCAAAAACTATCAGGAAGCCAAGAGCAAGAAAACATCAATCAAGATTCTTGCAGATTTGAACGATTGCTCAGTGGAAGAAATCAAGGAAATACTCGGAGTGAAGACCACTCCAAAAACAAAAAACACAGAAAAATCAAAGGCAGCAGAGCCAAAAAACGAAGAAAAACCTAAAATGCCTCAGATTGCATTCAAGGTCTTATGTGCCACTTTGGACAGTTTAGACGCAAAGATTAAATATCACGATGTTCAGATATCGGAACATAAGGAACAGAAGAAGGCAGCAGAACAGGACTATATGGAGTTAGCTGAATACATGAAAGGAGCAGACAGATGTTAGGAAATTGTATGTATTGTGACCAAAAGAGAATGGTCGAGGACAAGGCAGCAGAGGAATATGCACAGATACACATGATACCTATTGAACAGGCAGCAGATTGTGTTGCTGCAAGAGAATGTAATTGCTCAGGAGCTTCGCTAGTGAGACAGAGAGATGAAACCTTAGAGCTTGCAACAGACTATTTGAAAAACCTCTTTGAGAACAATCCGAAAGTGCTGGAGATGTGCCTTAAAGGTATAGAGGCGGTAATTAGTCAGGGAATAGACAAGCTGACATTCAAAAAAGGCAAGAAAACATATTCAATTTATCTTGATGCTCTTGGATGTCTGAAAGTCAAAACAGTATTTAGTGACAAAGAAGAAGTCAAATTCTAGGAAGGAGAAAACATGGAACTAGTAAAGATTGAAAATGACAGAATGATAACAACATCAAAGATTGTCGCAGAGACATTCGGAAAAGAACACAAAAATGTATTAAGAGACATCGACAATATCAAAAAAGATGTGCTCAATTTTGAGCTGATGTTCTTCGAGACAGAAGAGCCTGATTCATACGGAAGGCAGCAGAGGATTTATGAAATGACAAGAGATGGCTTCTCACTCCTTGCAATGGGATTCACAGGAAGCGAATCAATGCAATGGAAATTGAAATATATCGAAGCCTTCAACAAGCTGGAAGCATTTTGGAACTCTCCAGAACAGATTATGGCGAGAGCACATCGAATCGCAGAGCAAACAATCGCATCTCTTGAGCAGAAGCTCCAGCAGAAAGACTTCCAAATTGAAGCTCAGAAGCCAAAAGTTCTCTTTGCTGATGCAGTAGAGACCTCAAAGACATCAATCCTTGTTGGAGAGCTTGCGAAGATAATTTGTCAGAACGGATATCAGATAGGACAGAAGAGACTCTTCCAGTGGTTAAGAGAAAACGGATATCTGATGAAAGCAACAAACCTTCCAACACAGAGATACATCGAACAGGGATTATTCGAGATTAAAGAATCCACGATTCAGACACCTGATGGAGCAGTTCGAATCACCAAGACAACAAAAGTGACAGGAAAAGGGCAGATTTACTTTGTAGACAAGTTTTTGAGAGGTGCTTAATGGAAGAATATTTCAAAATATATGACGAATTAAGGGAACAATATCCCTTGTATATGATTCTTAAGCAGATTAACAGACGCTGGCGAATAGAAGTCTACGGAAGAAAGATGGCTGAGAATGGCTCAGACGCAGTAATCATCACAGCAGAACACGATTCAAGAGGACAAGCCTTCATAGATGCGAGAAAACTCCTTGAAGGCAGCAGAGCCAGGATAGAAGACTTGAAGAACAACTTAAGCGAGATTCACAAAGCATTTATGAATCACTTGTAGGAAGGAGCCAACTATGAGACTAATTGACGCAGACGCACTAAGAACAGCTATGTATCATGAAGCATTTGAAAAAGATTCAGATATGCAGAAATGGGATTCAGGATGCTGGATAAGATACAAGATGTTTGAAAACGTATTAGAAAATATGCCAACTGTAACTTCTGAAACAAAGAATAAAGGGTATTGGATAAAACTTGAGCGAAAACGCTTAACATATAGATGCTCTCAATGTAGAGACATATCAGGTATTCCAACAAAGTTTTGCAATAACTGCGGAGCTGATATGAGAGAAAGAAGGTTGAAATATGGAGACCAAGAAACAGCTCAAGAGACATTATCACCAGCAACATAAAGGAGCCAACATGGAAGAAAAGAAAACAATAAGGCAGCAGTTAGAAGACATTCAAGGGGATATATGCGACAACTTCTGCAAATACAGAAGCACCTGTGATGAAAACTGCGAGTGCGACTGGATAAGAGAAGGCAACAGTTGTCCATTAGATAGACTTTAGGGGAAACATGAAGGAATTAAATTTAGAAGGTCAAATAAGCATATTCGACTTAATGAAAACACCAGAAGAAGAGCAAAAAGAACCAATAAGGCTATTAAGTCTCTTTTCTGGAATAGGAGCTTTTGAAAAAGGCTTGAACAAAGCCAAGATAGATTATCAGCTTGTGAACTATTGTGAGATTGATAAATATGCAAGCAAATCATTCAGCATCGTTCATGGTGTTTCGGAGAAACTCAATCTCGGAGATATAACCAAAGTTGATGAAACGAGTTTAAAAGACATCGACTTAATAACATATGGCTTTCCTTGCCAAGATATCAGCGTAAGTGGAAAGCAAAGAGGGTTATTCAATGCAGATGGCAGCAGAACACGGTCCGGACTTTTCTTTGATGCTTTAAGAATAATCAAGGCAACAAAGCCGAAAGTTGCAATAGCTGAGAATGTTAAGAATCTTCTTAGCAAAAAGTTCAAAGAACAATTTGGAATTGTAATAAACAGCTTAAATGAAGCTGGATATAACTGTTATTACAAAGTTTTGAACAGCAAAGACTTTGGAATCCCACAAAACAGAGAGAGAGTGTTCATTGTGAGCATAAGAAAAGACTTGGATAATCTTCAATTCCAATTTCCTAAACCTTTTGAATTAAAGCTCAGATTAAAAGACATTTTAGAGCCACAAGTAGAGGAGAAATATTATCTAAGTAATAATGCAATCAACTTTTTTATGAAAAACGAGCAAATACAAAAGAGCAAAGGGAATGGCTTTACATTTAATGTGACCAATGGTGAAGGAGTAGCAAAAACATTAACAACTCTTGAAGGCCGCAGAATGGAAAGCAATTACATTGGAGACAAAGAAAAAATTAAGACAATTCAAGTTGCTCAGTTATACGGAACAGAGGTTGAACCAAATCCACAAGCTGGCAGAGTTTATAGCTCAGAAGGTTTAAGTCCAACTTTAGACACTTGTCAAGGGGGAAATCGAATGCCAAAAATCATGGAGACTTCAAAGCCTATTAAATTAGGCAATACAAGTCCGAATGGCAAAAGTCAATGCAACGATGTTTTCTCAACTGAAGGGATATATCCAACAATAGCTGCTGGAGTGCATGGAAATTGTAACCCATCAATAGCAATAAAAACAGCAAATAAGCAAGGCTATATTTTAGCACAAGAAGGAGACGGAGTAGATATATCTTATACAAACTCCAAAACAAAGAGAGGAAGGGTTAAAGAACAGATAAGCGGAACAATAACTTGTGGAGCTATAGCAGGAGTTGTTGTAAATGAACCAAGAATTGTTGCAATGCGAGGAAGGAATCCTGAAAGACCTTCAGACAGAACACCAGGGATTCATCTTGAACAAAGATTAGAGCCAAACAAGGAAGGGATAAGTAACACATTAACAAGTGTTCAAAAAGACAACTATGTTCAAGAACCAAATCTCAAGATTAGAAGACTTACACCAAAAGAATGTTGGAGACTACAAGGATTTGAAGATAAAGACCTTGAGAAATGCGTTGAAGGTGGAATAAGTGACACACAGTTATATAAACAGGCTGGAAACAGTATCACAGTAGATGTGGCATATCACCTTTTGGAGCAAGTAAAACCTTTTTTGATAGCTAAGTAAGAAAGGAGAAAGCATGAAAAGGTTAATAGTTAAATACAATAGAGTCATACGCAGAGAGGAAATGGACAAGATTGAAGCAAAGGCTCAGAAGGAATGGAAAGAAAGAGAAGCGGTCTTTATTCCTGAATGTTGCGACTATGAAATCATAGATGATGGAGTGAATGAAGCAGCAATCTGGTTAGATCAGGAGATAGAGAAACGGAAGGCAGCAGTTAAAGACAGAAGAAAGTTTGAAAAATGCAACCATTGTAACTGGGATGAATACAGAGAAGGATATCATCCTAACGGAAATCCTTGTGATAGTTGCATTGATGGTAAAAACTTTTCGCCAAAAATGAGGAATAGAGAATGAAAATAGACAGAGTAAAGATTGAACAACTTAAAAGACTACAAACAGAAATCAAGAACGTAACACCAGCAGTCTATTCAGCAATAGCAATAGGACTTGTAGAAGAATACAAGTGGACACCAGAGGAAGTACAAAACCTATTTGAATATACACAGAGCTTGTGGGCAGAATGCACCAAGAAAGATATCTCAATGCGTGAATGGTGCTTAGAGTTAACAGGAATAGATATGCAAGGCTATGTAGGAGAAAAGGCAAAGGTAGGTGGTAAGGAATGAAAAAAGAAGTATATGTGTGTAACAGTGGAAGCTATTCAATGGCAATAAAACTTAGTAAATCTCAGGCTGCTGCAATTAAATGGTTTATTGATAATTTCTTAGATGAAAGTAGCAAGTATGACTGTGTTTTAGCTGAAGAATATGCAGAAGAGGTGAAAGAATGACAAGAGAACGTGCAATAGAGGTCTTAAAAGCGTGGGATTTGAATTGTTCTGATGAATTTACGGCTAATGAATTTGAGCAAGCCTTTGCTATGGCTATCAAAGCATTAGAGCAAGAACCATTCATTAACAAGCCTTGTGTGTCTAGTGGAGTATGTGAACATGATAAGCAGAAGATATTAGACAAGATAAGAGCCGAGATAGAGCAGATAACCGACACAATGGGAGTTAGCTACAATCAGTATGTCAGCAAAATTGATGTGTTGCGGATTATTGACAAGTACAAGGCAGAAAGTGAGGGATAATATGCTGATTTTACCTATAAAGAAAAATGGTATGACATGATTTTGTCTGGAGAAAAGAAGGAGGAATATAGAAAATTAAGTCCATACTACGAAGCGAGGTTTAAAAACTTATGGCAAGGCAGTTTAATAGGATTTAATGCTGAAAGAAAAATATTATTCAGAAATGGATATTCAAGAAAATCTCCTTCGTTCATAGCAACAGTAACTCTTGATATAGGGGAAGGGAGAATTGAATGGGGGCAAAAAAAGGTGAATATTATTATATCTTGAAGATACACAGCATCGATGAATTGCCTGAGTGGATAGGCAAACGTTGTAATGATTGTGGAAACGAAAAATGCAAGAAATTAGGTACATTACCCAAAGGGTATGATTGTGCTTTATGGCAACCAAAAATGAAGAATCATGTCATAAAAACGGTAACAAATGCAAAAGATGCTGAAAATTATCCTATAAGTGAGGATATATCAAAAGGTATTGAAGAGATTAACAAATTGATATTTGAAAAGGAGCAGGCAGAAAGTGAGGATAAGGAATGACTAGAGAAGAACTTATTAGAAATCTTAAATATACTATGAAAAAGCACGAAAATGATACTGTTAGTACCTTTGGTACAAATATATCTTTAATGTGTAAAGACGTGCTTGATTATTTAGAGCAAGAGCCTATTCTTGATAAGATAAGAGCCGAGATAAACCGACAAGAGAAATGGTTATTACAAGCAGGATATACCGCTTACAACGTGGATATAGCATTTGACACTATAAAGGCGATATTGGCAGAAAGCGAGGAAAAAAAGAATGACAAAAGAAAGAGCAACAAACTACTTGAGAAGTAGTGGCTTTAGCTCCGAACAGATAAAAGAAATTGTAAAGGCATTCGAACCAAGTAAGCACATCATAAAGAGTACGAAGATGGCTGGTTATTACAAAGGGCTGAAAGATGTTGAGAAATATATTAAGGCTCTAGGAACTGAACCAGTAAAGCCAGATTTGATTCTCAATATCATTGAATGCCTGGAAAGCGAGGAACGATGCAAGACTTAAGAAAACAATATGAGACAGACAAAAACTTCAAGATATATTGTGACAAGGCAATAGAACGAGGCGAAGCTCAAAGCCTTGATGAATTATTAAAACACAAAATGATTGAGCACGTTGCTGAATATTACCAAAGTATGAAAGGAGTATGAGTATGAGATTAGGACTGTACCCAACAAAGACACAGAAGGACTTATTGAGAAAGAAAGGATATAACCCTGATGTTTGGCTTATATTCCAGGATGACACAAAGACAATGACAATCATCCACAAGATAACAGCTCACAAGGTAGTTATATCAAAGTAAAGGAGAAGGGAATGACAACTGCAAAGGAATACTTAGTAAGATTAAGAAATGCAGATTTGAAGATTCAGGCCACAAGGTATGAGATAGAACAACTCAAGATATTAGCAACCTGTTCTGGTGGTCTTAATAATGACCAGGTAAATGTTAAGACTTCCAAGGCAGCAGACTCAATGGCAAAGAAGGTTATCGACTTTGTAGACAAAGAAGCAGAACTTAACAGAGAGATTAAAAGGCTCATAGAGCTGAGACATCACATCATAGATGAGATATATTCTCTTGAAGACTTAAGATATGCTGAAATTCTTTTCAAGAGATATGTTGAATATAAACACTTTGAGAAGATAGCAGTTGAGATGTCATTCAGCTATGACAGAGCAAGGCATCTTCACATTGAAGCACTAAGAGCCTTCCAAGCTAAACTCGACACACAATGACACATTAACGCAAGTTATAATATAAACTGTAAATCATGTGAGTGATATACGAAATCCCCTAAAGGAGATAAGTCTTCGAACTTGTCTCCTTTTTGCGTGTAAAGATGAAGGAATACAGTCGAAAGTTCTACAACTCAACAGCTTGGAGAAAATGTCAGAAGTCTTACTTGGCTTCAGTCGATGGACTCTGTGAAAGATGCAAGGCTGCTGGAAAGATTCAACCAGCTGACATAGTTCATCATAAGACATACATTACACCAGAGAACATCAATGATGTGATGGTCACTCTTAACTGGGATAACCTAGAAGCTCTCTGTCAGGACTGCCACAACAAAGAGCATCATGGAACTGAACAAGTTGCAGAAGGTCTCATGTTTGATTCAAACGGAGATTTGGTCACAAGGGGGGATTCAATTTGATTTTTACGTTCACGATTTGAC
>Ga0247609_10001427_pt1 | contig 28446 bp, 27 predicted proteins | sample 172DNAGHGlowgp2_FD_193487 | JGI IMG/M metagenome (GOLD analysis project Ga0247609, IMG submission 193487) | Sheep rumen microbial communities from Palmerston North, Manawatu-Wanganui, New Zealand - 1728 DNA GHGlow gp2 | ecosystem: Host-associated > Mammals > Digestive system > Stomach > Rumen ... | reverse complement strand
CGGGCTATGAACTCCAATTTCGCTTTTCTCATATTCTTTGGCTTTTAGTTTGTAATGGGCATAACGAAGGATGTGGCAGTTTAGTATTTAAAGATTGTCTTTTTCAACCGTACAGGTCGAAAAATTTGATATGTGAGCGTGAGAAAACGAAAAAGTTATAAGACAAACTCCATATAGTTTGACGGGGTGACGCATTGGAATGGTGTGTCCGGGTAGTTCCTGGCGAAAGAAAGGGACTGTCGCGCACGTTTCCTTTCGTTCCATTTGAATTCAAACGAACTGAGGCGACCTTCCTCTTCCTCTATGAGGTCGATTTCCTGCTGCTCCACAGTGCGCCAAAAATAGAGGAAAGCGAACCGCCCCATCCTCGCATTGCGCTTAATACGCTCACAGATCATCATATTTTCCCATAACGCGCCTACGTCCGAGCGCATATCCGGCGGAGAAAAGTTATTGATCAGGGCGTTGCGTATCCCATTGTCATAAAAATAGATTTTGCGGCCGCGCTTTATCTCACTGCGCATGTTGCGGCTATACGAATCCAATCGAAACACTACAAAGCATTGCTCCAATAATCGGATATAGGCCTCTATCGTGCCTCTGTCCGCCCCAAGCATATTGCTCAATTCGTTGTATGACACTTCGCTGCCCACTTGCAGAGCCAAAGCCCTCACCAATTTCTGTAAAAGTTCCGGCCTTTTGATGCCATTATAACCCAACAAGTCCTTGAATAAATAGCTGTTGGCAATTTGAGACAGCAAACGCTTGGCATCATTATAACGTATGACAACTTCTGGATAGTAACCATAAATCAAACGTGTTGCCAAAAGTCGTTTCTCCTCTCGTTCGTCAGTATGTTTCACCAGTTCGTGGGTGGAGAGAGGCAATAGTTTGTATTCGTAGAGACGACCTGTGGCCGGCTCGTTAACTTTGTTGGCGAGTTCAAGCGAAGACGATCCCGTTACCACAATCTGCGTTGGCAAGTGCAGGTCGGCAAGCATCTTCAGGGTCATACCTATATCCTCCACCCGCTGGGCTTCATCAATCAGCAAAAATTTATGCCCTTCTGCTATCTGCCTCAGTTCAGTGGATGTGCGGTGAGTCAGGAGGTCGGCATCATCATAATTGTCACAGTTGAGGCGGTAAACGTCATCCACCTCCTCTGCAAGCATATCCAAAACTGTGGTTTTCCCCGTCTGCCGAGGTCCCAACACCACTAATATTTTTCCAGAACCGAAGTCCTTGTGCAACTGATCAACAATGTCTCTCGCTATCATTTTGATTCTTTTTATATTGGCCGCAAAAATACCATTTTTTGCGATTCAAACCGCAATATATATAAATTTTTAGCGATTTAAACCTCGAATGGTGGTGTTTGCAGCTCCGGCGACTTTCAATCGAGCAAACATATTCCGTTATCCGCAATTTTTATGATTGCTTTATTTACCGCTGTCCGCAAAACCCTATACTGAAATTGCATGAGTGAACCCCCGGCCATGCCAAACAAAGAAAGCTCACGGCTGTGAACCGCAAGCATCTTCGGCTTCCTCTTGGCATTGCATTTGAAATTTTCCAGGTTTCGAACTGCAAAGATAAAAGCGAAAACGCTTCTGCTATGTATTTATAAAAAGGTTCTTTTTAGGTTCTAATTTTCTTTTGTTCAATAATTTAAGTTGATAACTCATTCTGTGACTCCAGTCCGGAATCACAGCGGCAAAGTTAGGAAAAATTTGATATGTGAGCGCGAGGGACCGGCTGTCCCCATATTTATAGGAATGGGGTAAAATAGACAGGAATGCACTTGGTGGGGCCGTCTTTCTGATAATCTTTGGTATAAAGCAGTATGCGCTCGCCGATACGTGAAGAGTATTTCTCACAAAAGACATCGAGAGATTTATGGGTTTTATAACCGGAAGATTTCACTTCGATAGGCACCAACTTGTTGCCTCTTGAAAGCAAAAAGTCGATTTCATAATTGTGTTTTTCATCTTTTGGGAAAGTGTAGTAAAACAATTGATTGCCCGCGCTTGCCAACATCTGTGCTACAACATTTTCATATAAATATCCTAAATTGGCATCAAGCTTGTCCGACAACAGTTTGTCGTAAATCACATTCTCGGTAAAGTCTTTGTCCCAAAAACAGAGTGTTACAAACAAGCCGGTGTCTGCCATGAAAATCTTGTAACGGGACAAATCCTTGTTCAGAGACATGCCCACATTGGGATCGGTGCAATGATGGCAGAAAAGAGCGGTCTTGCTTTGTTCCAATTCTTGCAGTAGTTCTCCCATCTTGGCTGCCGATTGCTGTCCCACTACAGTATAGGGCTGGTATCGAGATGCTTTTCCACTCAACTGTGCTGGAATATTTTTAAACAAGCTTTCCGCATTACCTGTCGCATCAATCTTCCGGAAATCTTCAAGGTACAACTGAATAATTCCTCGCTTGGTCTTGTCCACCAAACTCAAGTTGTTAGTCTCCAAATAGGTATTTACAGCCTGTGGCATGCCTCCTACCAACATGTATAGTCTGAAGTCGCGCATATTCAGGCGCACGGCGGCATCGCCCAACGACATGCGACTATTATATTGTTGTTCAAACAAGGGTATCGAGGCCATGTTTGAATATCCGCTCCATAAATTTAATTTGAAAAACGCTGCAAAAATAATAAAAATATGATGACCCGCAAATTTATATTACGAAAAAACACACTGGCCCGCATTTGTTTAATTGGAAAAACACGGCCATCCCCACTTTTTTGAGAGCAGCAACAACAACAGTACCAGCCGTTTCCTTCCCCCTCCACAATGCCAAACAAAGAAAGATTACGGCTGTGTACCTCAAGTTTTAACACATTATATTCAAAAACTGCGGGGTAAACTTTTCTAAACTTGCGGAATAATTTCAATGTATCTTGCGGAAAATAATTGTATGTGATTAAATTTTAGTATTTTTGCAGTCCAAAATGATTGTTATGAATACAACGGGGTCATATAAAAAAAGAATTGCTGATTTGTTGCTTTCGCGCAGACTGCAAGGCAAGGGTGCCATCCTGATTGAAGGTCCAAAGTGGTGCGGAAAAACCACGACAGCAAAGCAATTCGCCAACAGCATACTGGATTTGGGCGATAGTTCAGTGCTTTCCAACGCCCAGATAGCATTTCATGTGAATCCTTCAGCCTTGTTGACTGGGGAAACGCCACGGCTTTTGGACGAATGGCAATCTATGCCGCCTCTCTGGGATATGGTTCGTTCCGAGGTGGACAGAAGACAGGCTTTGGGACAGTTCATTCTCACGGGAAGCAGTGTCCCCCCAAAGCTCAACCAACTACAGCACAGCGGCACAGGGAGAATCGGGAATATTCTGATGCGCCCAATGAGTCTTTGGGAATCCGGGGAGTCAACAGGTGGTGTGAGTCTTGGAGATCTGTTTGCAGGTAAAATCGTATCTACACAAAGCAATGAAATGGACATCCATCAAATTGCGTTTCTGATATGTAGAGGTGGGTGGCCACAATCTACGTTGATTGATGGAGACGTTGCATTGGACGAAGCACAGGATTATGTTGAGGCCATCTATCAAAGAGATATTCACCGAATTGACGATGTGCGTCGGAGTAGTGAACGCACACGTTTGCTGCTTCGGTCATACGCACGTCATCAAGGCGGGGCGGTCAGTTACAAACGCCTCTGTGATGACATCAAAGAGAATGACAATATGTCCATCACCTACGAAACCGTGTCCGATTATGTCGAAGCCTTGAAAAAAATGTTTGTGATTGAAGATATGCCTGCATGGAATCCGAATCTGCGCAGCAAAGCAGCCATACAGACATCTGACACACGCTATTTTATCGATCCAAGCATCGCTGCCGGTGCTTTGTCTGTCGGACCGGAAGACCTGCTCAATGACCTGAGAACCTGCGGATTGATGTTCGAAACAATGGCGGTGCGAGATTTGCGTGTTTATGCGGATGCACTGTCGGGAAAGGTTTTTCACTTCCGAAACGCTGACGGACTGGAATGTGATGCCGTGTTACACCGCAGAAATGGAACTTACGGACTAATTGAGATTAAATTGGGCGGCCCAGACTTGATTGAGAAAGGGGCGGATACGTTAAAACGCTTGTCAAGTAAAATCAACACGGAAAAAATGCCCGCCCCGTCTTTCATGATGGTTCTGACCGCTGTTGGTGAATACGCATATCAACGAAAACAGGATGACATCTGGGTGATCCCCATAGGTTGCCTGAAACCGTAATGCTCTATAGGCCGGCAGGTGCTTTTGCCCGCTGATTCTGTTATCTGCAAAAATTCTATAGTGTGTGCCTGCTCCAAAAAGTGGACTGCGCGCAGATGGCGGGAAAAAAGCACGTTAGAAAACAAATAATCTTCTATCTGCTAAAGGAGACAAAAAATATGTACCTTTGCATCCGAAAAAGAATAAAGGAAAATAAAGAAGAATAAAAGAGAATAAAAGAATGTTTGCCGTACCCTATCTGTCGGAGTATTTGCAGAACGTGGATTGAATAAGGCCTTTTACTGCGGAATGAAATTCAACGACGACATATCCACATCTGGGCCGGTTGCGCCGCAGGACGTGAACATTTCCAACCAGTTCACCGGCTATAAGGAGTTGCCTTCAAACGGCTACTCCCGCCTTTTCCGCGCCCAACGCTACGGACAGTGGTACATACTGAAAGGCCTCAAGCCCGAATACGCCGCCGACCCGCAATACACCGCAATGCTTGCCAAGGAATTCGCCCTGACGGTGGAACTCAACCACCCTAACATTGTTCGCGCCCTCAGCCACGAACAGGATGCCGTGGCAGGCGACTGCATCGTGATGGAATATGTGGACGGCCGAACGTTGGACGACTTCCTCAAGGAAAAACCCTCCCAGGAGGTTCGCAAACTGGTGGTGAAAGAACTGCTGTTTGCCATGGACTATTTCCACCGCAAACAGGTCGTACACCAGGACTTGAAACCCTCCAACATCCTGATTACCCATGACGGCAACCATGTGAAGATCATCGACTTCGGACTTTCCGACAGCAGAAGGTTCGCCATCCTCAAGGAACCCGCCTACACCCAATCCTACGCTGCCCCGGAACAGTTGTCCGGCGATGAGGTCGATAACCGCACCGACATTTACGCCTTTGGACTGATTCTGAAGCAACTGTTCCCTTCACGCTACGGCAATGTAGTGCGCAAATGTCTTCAGCCTCTTAAAGAAAAACGTTTTCAAAGTGCTGACGCTGTGATGCAGGCGGTAGGCGAAGCGGATTTCAGACGGAAATGGTTTCCGCCCGTGGCTTTCATAACACTTGTGCTCGTTGCTGCCTTGTGTGTCTCCGTAAAACCTATTTCCTGGCTGAACAGCAAAATAGAAGACTACAAGATTCTGCATTCCACAGGAGACCCATCCCTGACAGTCGGCTCACTAAGCGGTCTGTTCTCCGTCGCTCCCGACCGGCAGGTGCGTTTCTCGCAGGGCAATCTCCAATACTGTGCCCACGGCAAACACCGCACCGCCGATGGCATTGCCCAGGGCTCCTGGCGTTTTGCCGAGAACCAATACGACATCATCGGGATGGAAAATGCCAATGCTTCCCCCAACTATGAGAACTGGATCGACCTTTTCGGCTACGGAACGAGCGGATGGAACAGCGGCGCAGTGAGTTATGAGCCCTATTCGTGGGCCATTGAGAACATAGGCTACTATCCCGGCGGCAAATGGGAAAATTCACTGGCAGACTCATGCGCTTTCGCCGACTGGGGACTATACAACGCCATATCCAACGGAGGAGACACGCCCGGTCGATGGCGCACGCTGACAAAAGACGAAACTGCCTATTTGTTCCAGACAAGAAATGCCTCTACGGTGAACGGCATCCCCAATGCACGTTTCGCCAAAGCCTCTGTGAACAACGTGAATGGCCTTATCCTTTTCCCTGACCAATACAAACATCCCGACGACATCGCTTTGCCGGAAACAATCAACATCGACACTGCACAATACTCGAACAGTTATAGTACGTCACAGTGGAAAAAGATGGAGAATGCCGGTGCCGTGTTCCTTCCCGAGGCGGGTGTCAGGGGTGGTTTGGAATGGCTCCCCGGAAGCGGACATTATTGGTGTTCAACCGCTTGTAACAGCTCTTGTGCATACGACTTGGGGTTTGGCAATGGCCTTTTAGGCATCCATCCACAAAACCGTTCTTTTAGGCTTTACGGGAACAGCGTGCGGCTTGTGCAAGATGCCGACAAGAAATAATCCTTACGATAAGGAAAAGAACCGAAAAAGAACCCGTTCCACATATCCGAATGTTTGCTATCTTTGCACCTGCAATTTGAAAGGACATGCCTGTTAACCTGCAACATATCACCCTGCTGCGCCAACTCGTGGAGGAGTCGGCGGATCACCGTATTGAAACCTCCAACGATTTCATCTTCCTGTCGGGAGAGATCCGGGGACGGCTGAACGAGAACCTCAGTGTCTCCACATTGAAGCGGCTCTGGGGCTACGTGGATGGCTATGCCTCGGTGCGCCCCAGCACCCTCGACATCCTCGCCCGCTTCGTGGGTTTCCCCGACTGGGAGACCTTCGTGTCGGACTACTGCGAAGTGGAGGGCGTGCAATCGTCGCATCGCGTGAAGAGCGAGACCTTGTATGCGGAAAACCTCCCTGTGGGTGCACAAGTGGAGTTCTTCTGGAATCCCAACCGCCGTTGTGTCGCCGCTTTTCAAGGTGACAAGCGTTTTATAGTCCTAACGTCTGAAAATGCCAAATTGAAACAGGGTGATGCGTTCCTTTGCGACCGATTCACCCTTCACGAACCTCTCTTTGTCCACATTCCCGAACCAAATGGAGAAAACGCCCTCTTCGTGATGGGCAAGAAGGGAGGGTTGACGAAAATCTGTAGCAAGAATCCCTGAACAGCTCTCACCTGCGGCGAATCTCGCGCACCACTGCCTTTTTATCTATTACTGCAAACTTCACCTCGTACCCGTCGAACGGGAACCCATAGACCCGGTCTTCGTCGTGGTGGTAGGCGGGGCGCGGGTCTTGGGCCAGCACCTCTCGCAATTTCTCCAACTTTTCGGGTTTCAGCCTCTTGGCGATATCATCGGGAATCTCCACTTCGAGCTGGTAATCCTCATGCTCTCGCGTGAACCCTTTGGAGGCTTCCGGGTGGCAGTCGGTGGTGAGCAGATAGGGTTTGATGTCGTAGATGGGGGTGCCGTCCATGAGGTCGGCTCCGCCTACAAGGAGTGTCGGGTTTTTGGGGTTGAGGTCAGCCTCGATGAGCTCCACGCAGGAGAGCCCGATGGGGTTGGGACGGAAGGGCGAGCGCGTGGCGAAGACACCCATGCGACGGTTGCCGCCCAAACGCGGAGGCCGCACCGTCGGCGACCATCCCTCCTGCTGCACCTCCGAAAAACCCCAGATCAGCCACAGATGGGAAAACTCCTCGATACCGCGCAACGCTTCCGCATTCCGGTACTCGGGCTCAAACACGATGCGCGCCCGCAACGACGGCACCAACCCGCTTTGCCTCGGAATCCCGAACTTCGTCGGGAACTCGCTGCAAATACGGGCGATAATGCGTATCCTATCGTAACTTTCTTCCATTTTGCAACCATAAAGCCCAGGGCTCGCTACGCTCACCCTGGGCTGACATACGTCAGGCTTTCAGTCCTTATTGAATTTTTATTTCTTTTCGATTTTATACCCCACCGTCGCGAAGAACAGGATGTAGGCGTAGCTGACGAAAAGCAGCGCGTAGGCGGAATGCGGATTTACGGCATCGGCGATTCTGCCGTAGATCAGCGGCATGATAGCACCGCCCACGATGGCCATCACCATCAAAGCGGAGGCAAACTCGGTGTGGTCGCCCAAATCATGGATGGCTAACGGCCAAATGGCTGGCCACATGATGGCGTGCGCGAAGCTCAAACAAATAATCGCGATAATGGAAACGAGACCTGTGGTGCAAAGGGCCACAACCACCAGCACAAAAGAAAGCATCAACTGGATAATCAGCGCCTGGCGTTGCGAAATCACCTTCGGCACAAACAGGATGCCGCAGACATAACCCACCAGCAAGGCAATCAACGCATAAACCCCGAAATAGTGGGAAACCTGCGTCGGGATGCCATAGTAATCGCCGTAAGGAATCAGCGTGTCAATGGCAATGACCTCTGCCCCCACGTAGAAGAAAATGGCCAAAACACCGAGCCACATATACGGGAAACTGAAGATGCTGGTCTTCTGTCCAGCGATTTTCTTTTCTTCCTCGATGATGTCGGGCAGATGAGCGGTTTTGATGAAAAGCACCAGCGCAATCAGCACAGCGGTCATGATGAGGTAAGGCACAATGACACCGTTGGAAAGTTGCTGCAACATAGCCTCTTTTTCGGGACCGGGGGCCATCTCCTTGATGCTTTCGAAGAGGTGTTCCTTGCCGCTGAAGAGGGCGTTGTAGAGCACGAGGATGCCGATCATGCCGGCCACCTTGTTGCAGATGCCCATGATGCTCATGCGCCGCGCCGCCGACTCGATCGGGCCGATGACGGTGACGTAGGGATTGCTGGCGGTCTGCAGCAGCGACAACCCACTGCCCTGCAGGAACAGTCCCAACAGGAACATCGGGTAGCTGCGCATCTTCGCGCCCGGGATGAACATCATGCAACCGATGGCCATGACAACCAACCCCAAGGCCATACCGTTGCTGTAGCCCGTTTTCTTCAGCACAAACGACGACGGAATCGACATCACAAAGTAGGCAATATAAAAGGCAAACGTCACTAAGTAGCCTTGCACTTGCGTGGTCAGTTCACAGGACGTGCGCATGTACGGAATCAGGATATTGTTCAACCATGTCACGAAACCGAACACAAAAAACAGCGATCCGATAACGAACATGCAATAAGCGGTGCTTCTTTTCTTTTCTTCCATAAGTATTGGGGTTTATTTGATTACTTTCTATTCGGAGATTTTTAACTGATGTATCATCTCTTCGGGACTGTCCGCTTTGAAGACGGCGTTGCCAGCCACCACGGCGTCGGCACCGGCGTTGATGATGTCCACGATGTTGTCGGCATTCACGCCACCATCCACCTCGATGAGCGCATTCGATTTGTTGCGCTTGATCATCGCACGGAGTTCGGCAATGCGGTTCAACGAACGCGGGATGAACTTCTGCCCGCCGAAACCGGGATTCACGGACATAATCAGCACCAGATCCACATCCTGAATTATGTCCTCCAATCCAGCGACTGGCGTATGCGGATTCAGGGCCACGCCCGCCAACATGTCCTCTTCCTTAATCTGGTAGATGGTACGGTGGAGATGCGTGCAAGCCTCCCAATGCACGGTCAGCATATCGCATCCTATCTCTTTGAACGTGTGGATGTAACGTTCCGGCTGTACAATCATCAAATGGGTATCCAACGGCTTCTGCGCAAGTTGGCGCACAGCCTTGATGACGGGCATTCCAAACGAGATATTCGGCACGAAAACACCGTCCATCACGTCCAGATGAATCCAGTCGGCCTCAGAACGGTTCAGCATCTCAATTTCCCCGCCAAGGCGGTTGAAATCCGCCGACAGCAACGACGGCGCAATAATCGGTTTCACACTCATATTTTCCTTGTTTTTTGAGGGTGCAAAGGTACATAATTTACGGATACTATAACCATTTTGTGGAGACGCGCCATGGCACGTCTCTACGACAGGAATTTATCGCCTGATTTCGAGTATTTGGTCACCACATTGCAGCATAAACGTGCCAGGATGAGATTCAAAATGCTGTTTTTCATCTACATACGTCATGAAGAAATCCTCATCAATTGTGAACTTCACCATGGAGGTTTCACCGGCCGGGATGAATACACGCTCGAATCCGACCAACGTTTTCAGCGGATTCCGCCTATCCCCCGGGTTGGTCAGATACAGTTGCGCCACCTCTTCGCCGTCCTTTCCGCCTATGTTGCGAATCTGGCAGGCAACGGTATTCGTGGAGGGGTCGTATTCGATGTCACCATACTCGAATTTCGTATAGTTCAAGCCGTAACCAAACGGATAAAGAGGTTCTTCCGTCATGAAACGGTAGGTGCGATGTTCCATTTCATAACTGTCGAATGGTGGAAGATAATTCTTTGTACTGTAGAACGTTACGGGAAGCTTGCCACTGGGGTTCACTTTGCCGAAAAGCACATCCGCCAAGGCTGTGCCCGCCGCTTGACCACCATACCAAGCCGCTATTACAGCATCAAGGTTCTCATCTTCCCAGTCTAAAGCCACTGCACCGCCGGAACAAAGCACAAACACAACAGGTTTACCCATCTTCTTGAGTTTCATCAACATACCCTCCTGGATGCGCGGCAGGTCGATGGAAGTTCTGTCGCCGCCATGGAAACCGTCCAATTCCACCTTCAGTTCCTCACCCTCCAGCTCAGGGGAGAGCCCGCCGACGAAAATCACAAGGTCGCACTTGGCAATCTGGTTGTCGAAATCCCTCGGCAGACGGTATTTGCCGTCCACGTGATGACAGGCCGTGTCGAAATAGAGGCGCGGTCGCTGCTCTTTCGGCAAATTGTTGACATAGTTCCGGATTCCCTCGTAAATAGTCACCGCATGACGTGGCGTGCCATTGTAGTTGCCGCACAGCATCACCGAATCAGCGGCATTGGGACCCAAAATCGCGATGTTTTTGTACTTTCCGGGCTCCAAAGGCAGAATGCTTTCCCTGTTTTGCAGCAATACGATGCTCTTCTGCGCCATTTCGAGCGCTTTCTTTTCAAATGCGACGGTGTCAGGAATAGTTGTAAAGGGCGGCTCCGGATCGAACAGGCCCAGTTCGAAACGGGCTTTCAACACCTTAAACACGTGAGCGTCAATCACTTCTATCGGGAGCATTCCTTTCTCCACAGCTTCTTTCAGTGCGGAGAGGCCGCTGCCGCATTCCAAGTCGATGACAGAACCGAACGCGGCGGCGGCGGCATCGGCGGCGGTAGCGTGTGTCTCATGGCGAGGAATCACCGTGTCACGCTCCCAACAGTCGTTCAGTGCCCAGCAGTCGGTGACGAACAGCCGGTCATAACCCCACTGGTTGCGCAAGATGTTCACCAACAAATCTTCATTGGTACAACAAGGCACGCCGTTGAGCCGGTTATAGCCACACATCACCATACCCACGTCTGTGTGCTCCACAATGTATTTGAACGCAGGGAGATAGGTGGTCCAAAAGGCGCGTCCGCTGACGGTGGCATCGAACGAATGGCGGTCGGCCTCGGGACCGCTGTGGACAGCAAAATGCTTGATGCAAGCAAGAGCCTTGTAACGGCCCTCAACCTGCTGCTGCAGCCCGTTCACGCAGGCCGTACCCATACGCGCAGTGAGATACGGATCCTCGCCGTAAGTCTCCATGCCCCTGCCCCAACGCGGGTCGCGGAAGATGTTGATGTTCGGGGTGAAAAAGCTGACACCGGTGTAGTCATCATAGCGGCCCGCCAGTTGGTTGCGGTTGAATTTCAGCCGTGCCTCGTCGGCCACCATGCCGAACATCTCCCGCACAGCCTTGTCGTCGAAGGTGGCAGCCAGCGCAGTGGGCATCGGATAAACCGTGGCAAAACCATCGCGGGCCACCCCATGCAATGCCTCGTTCCACCAACTGTAGGCTGGAATGCCAAGCCTCTCGACAGCCGGATTGTGATGCTCCATCATCCCCAGCTTCTCCTCCAAGGTAAGCTGATCCAGAAGCAGTTGCACCCGCTCGTCAATCGGAAGTCTCGGGTTTCGGAAATCTTGCTGCGCAACACATTGATTTGCAATGTAAAACAGAAAAATGAGGCATATAAACTTTTTCATATCCAACGCTTTGGTTTTTGAGCGGCAAAGGTACACAAAATGCACAACAAACCTCCTTGTCGGGAAAAAACCTCCCGACATGACCGAAACCAAAACCGTCAATACGATTTTTGAGGACGCTTATCCTATTGATTACATGTCTCTTATCGTGAAAGCTTCTCTCTGAAATCCTTTTTGAACGACCGTGACAACTCAAAATTGGCGTTACCGGCGATGATCACCTTGTTCTTTATCACACCCGACACTTTGTCCATGTTCACCACCACAGAACGATTGATTTTCTGGAATCTGGATTTCGGGAACTTGGACTGGAACATTTTCAAGTTGCTGCGAAAATACTTCTTTGCACCGTCTTCGAAACAGACACACACTTGGTTCCCGATTTTTTTGATATACAACACCTTATCAAAAACAATGCGGGTTGATTGCTCGTTGCGGGTGCCAAGGATGAACACCGACTTCGTGTGACGCTCATTCGCGTTGTAAGACATTCTCTCCTCTTCGACTTTCTGCAAAATTCGTTGATCCAGTTTGTTATAGGTCCCGTAAATGTTCAGAATCTTCCCCATAATGCTGTTCAAATCTTTTTCCGAATAAGGTGTGTAAAAGATTTCGAAAAAGCCCATTTTGAGGAACTGCTTCACCCTTTTCGTGTTAACTTTGTCGCAAAGTCCCACAATGAAGGGCGGTTTTCTGACATCATGGAGGATGTCCGCAAAGTCCACATCCACAAAGAAAATCGTGGAACGATGGTTGTTCAGATACTCGATAGCCTCTGCCGTATGATGGCAGACCAGCGCGATGTTTAATGAGTAAAAGTTTGATAACAAGTCTTTTAACGCATTTACTTTAGACTCCTCTTTACTCAAGATGACCACTTCAAGATTTTTGTTTGATGCCATAGTAGATTTATAATTATGCGTAAAATTATAAAATATATTCATGTTCAAGTATTTAAAAATAGAAAAAGTGACGTTTGACCACGATTGACCATAGAATCAACCGAACAAACATAAAAAATTACAAAAAAGCTTACAAAAATTACAAGATGCTACTTTTGCAACAAAAACGGCAATAATTAGTGTGGAAAATCCACTTTTGTACTAAATCTGACAAAAAACCGTGTTGAATATGTAATTTTATCGTCATAAGAAAGATTGACTTCTGGATTCATTATGCGGAATAGTACTGTTTTCTCAGTTCATTTTCCGCATCGAAAAGCAAACAACGAAGCTCATCCACTTGCGCTATCGGATAGTCCTGCAAAGGCCGGGTTGGGGAAAGCCACAACGGACAAGTCTCCGGCAACCAGTAGTGGATATTCTCGTATAAGGCAATACTTTCACCTACTGGTTGTTGTCTGTATTTTGCGCGTGCGAACTGCAAAATTCGCAATCCGTCAGCCTTCTGATGGAACGCTTTGACGAAATGGTCAAAATCGGCCACATTGCGTCGGATACCCGTCCAAACATCCGTCTTTTCATCCCTCTGCAGAAACGTAAGGAACTCGTTATCCGCCACAGCGATACGATTCTCGTAAAGGGCATGAAGCGAATGGTATGCCTCCTGTATCGGTTCGAAACAACGATGTGGATAGATAGGGTAACTGTCCCAAATTCCTTCCGCGCCGCGCCGCATCGCCGGTCCTGTCCCGAACGGCACGCGGTCGGAGTAGCGACCGGCGGGATAAACGTATTCCGTGTTAAAAAGACTTAATCCACCCATTTTGCAGAACTTCTGGACGAGATAGAAGTCCTCGCCACTCTGCAACGGGGTAATATTACCGATTTTGCGCAATGCCCACGCCCGCATCGCGATGGCTGAGCCCAACGCCGTAAACCCATACGGACTGTTGATTTTCAGCAAATTGATGGCATAGTTACGCATATACAACTCGTAGCGGAGCATGGCACGGCCTTGTACCTCATCGTCAGGATTCAGCGGATGGTAATAGGGGACGGCCACCGCATTCAAGCTCGGATTGTGGGCGAAATTGTCCGCAATGGAGCGCAGATAACCCGGCCTTACGTATGTGTCCGCATCCAAGCTGACGATAATGTCTTCCGCATCTGAATCATCTAAAATTCGTTGAAACAAAACTTTACGGGCAAAACCGACCCCTTTCTTCTTTTCCGGCCAGCCACGGCCAGGGGACGAACAGTCAATGACATGCAATGTTAAAAAGTCATAATTCCTGAGAAATGCAAGCGTCCGCTGATTCCGATGGCATATTGGAAGCCTCTCCGGATTGCTCCAATCGCTATCCGGCTGGTTTACACAGACATAGACCTCGAAAGGAGGAAAATTGTCTTGACAGGCAAGCGCATCCAACGTGACAGGCAAGGATTTCTCCTCGTCCATCGCGGGAATCGCCACCCTGAGGGTTGCCATCTACTTGACGGTTATCGTGACATCACGGGTACGCGCCGGCTGGTTGACGTTATCGCGGGCATAAACGAAATGCAGCGTTTGCGTACCTTTCTTAACCGCCTCGAATTTCCAGAAACGGTGGCTGGAGGCTCCCACCATGCCTTTCGGCGCATTGCTCGTGTAACGGTCGCCGACACTCTTCACCACGTCAATCTCGTTCTCGTTGACCAGTTGCCACCAGAAGCCTGTCGACGCATTGGTGATGAACTCAATCTCGCAGGATTGCCCCACCTTGAGCTCCACTTCGTTAGTCTCCTTGTCGACGGCAACCAGCTTTTTCTGTGCCTGGCAACCGAAAAACAGACATACAATCGCGCTGAAATAGATGACTTTCTTCATTGTTTCGGATATTTTGTGCAAAAATACAAATTTTACAGTTAGATGCCACAACCTCCCGGAAATTTAATCTGCAGAGGCAAATTTCTCGCGTGAGAAAAAAAAACTGTTGCGGTTGAAAAAAATACACTAAAAGAGTGGAATCAACGTTAAAAAATGTTATTTTTGCAAAAAATAAGGAATCAAAAAAACGTTTATGAAAGCCCAAGTTATTGAGGTACTCAACTCCATTTATGATCCAGAAATTCCCGTAAATATCTGGGAATTAGGATTTATCTACAAACTTGAAGTCAATGACAACAACGATGTCTATATCCTGATGACACTGACCGCGCCCAACTGTCCGGTGGCGGAAAGCCTTCCCATGGAAGTGCAGACCCGCGTGCAGATGATTCCAGGCGTGAACAAAGTGGTCGTGGATGTCACCTTCGACCCGCCTTGGACGATGGACCGCATGACCGAGGCCGCCAAAATGGAACTCGGCCTGCTCTATTAGCGCAAACCTTTCAATCAGCATTCATTATCAAAACCAAATACTTTGCGAATGGAAAATCAGAACAAGTACAACGCTTTCAGCTTGTTACAGTTTATGTGGAAATGGCGGAAGTGGCTGCTCATCGTTTGCGCGGCCGCATTTGTGGTATCGGCCGCCTGCTCCTTCTTGGTACGTCCGCGTTTCAAATCCACCGCGATCATTTACGCCCCGCGCACCAGCTCCGTATCCAAAATCCTTTTGAACGAGCAAAACTACAACGAACGTCTGGAAATCAAAGCGTTGGCCACCGTTGACGAGACCGAGCAGATGCTGCCGTTCCTCAACTCCGTGGCCATCAAGGATTCGTTGGTGGAAAAGTACAAACTGGCTGAATACTATAACGTTAACCTCGACAAAAAGGGCGGCAGGACGAAACTTTACAAGAACCTGACCAACAACATGACCATCAAGCGCACGGAATACGGCGCCATTCAGGTATCGGTGAGCGACTGGGACCCGCAACGCGCCTACAATATGACGTTGGATGTGGTGCGCTGGCTTGACACCATCAAAAACCACGTGGAATACGAACGTGCGCTGGCCGCCTACACCATCCTGCAGAATCAGCTTGACTCTGTGGACAAGGAGATTGCCGCCACCAACGATTCCATCCGGGAAATCATGAGCCACGGCGTTTTCGATGTGAAAGGACAAAGCGAGCGACTCACCCAGCAGTATGCCATCGCTGCCGCACAAGGCAATGCTGCTGCCATGCAACGTATTCAAAGAGAACAAGATACTATTGCAAAATACGGTGCCAAACTCACCGCTTACCAGGAAATGAGCTACAACTTCAGCAAATATCACGCCCTCTGCAAGGAGAAAATGCTGGACGCCAAGATGGATATGACCACTATCATGCCCGTGAAGTTTGTCATCGACGAACCATTCCCCGCCGACAAGAAGTTCTATCCCAAGAAATCGCTCATCGTCATCATCTCCACCCTGTGCGCCTTCATCCTCACGATGATCGTGCTTCTAATGATTGAGAGAGTTGAAAACCAGCCTGTCAGAAAAGATTCAGACACAGCTCCGCAAGATCACTAAGCGACAGGTTCTCCTCTTCCTGTTCGCGATGGCGCTTGTGGTGGCCAACGGCTACGCCATAATCAGAGAATTTCCTGCCATTCAACTGATTACGGTAGCCGTGGTGGGCTTGTATGTGGTCTTTTTCCACACCGACTGGGCCATGTACCTCATCGCCTTCAGCACCCCGTTCTCCATTATCATCAGCAGCAAGAACATCCATTTGGGGCTTTCGCTGCCCTCCGAGGCCTTGATGATTTTAGTGACCATGATCTTTCTGGCCCGTATCCTCTACGACCTGCGTGTCGACCGTAAGTTCCTGAAACATCCGATTTCCATCGCCATCTTGGTCTATCTCGGATGGATGCTCATCACCTGCCTGACAAGTGCGCGCCCGGTTGTCTCCATCAAGTTTTTCGCCTCGAAAATCTGGTTTATCACATCGTGCTACTGGTTTTTCATGCAGATGGTGGACGACAACCTGAAAAACGCCGTGCGGTACTTCAACTGCTATGCCGTGGGACTGTCCATTCTCGTGCTCATTGTCACCTATATGCACGCGCTGAGCGGTTTCGACGAACATTACGCGCACTATGTGATGTCGCCTTTCTACAATGACCACACCGCCTATGGCGCGGCGTTGGCATTCATGCTGCCCATCAGCGTCGGGTTTATCTTCCTACCCGGCAACCAGTGGCCGCAACGGATTTTCTACATCGTCATTTCGCTGATTCTGCTGATGGGTTTCTACTTGTCGTTCAGCCGCGCCGCCTGGCTTAGCCTTGTGGGGGCCATTGGCGTGCTGGTCATCCTCAAACTCCGCATCAAACTGTCGTGGATTGCCAGCGGCGGGCTTGTCATCGGATTGCTGCTCTTCTTCTACGCCGACGACATTCTCTACAAGATGAGCCGCAACAGCCAAGAATCATCGGGCGACTTTGTGGAACACATCCAGTCTATGTCGAACATCAGCACCGATGCCTCCAACATGGAGCGCATCAACCGTTGGACGGCAGCCTTCGGGATGATTAAAGAGCGACCCGTATTCGGTTGGGGCCCTGGTACTTACCAATTCGAGTACGCACCCTTCCAACAGGGTTACTACCGCACCCTCATCTCCACCGACTTCGGTGACGGCGGCAATGCCCACAGCGAATACATCGGGCCGTGCGCCGAAACGGGTTTCCCCGGCATGTTCACCGTGATCGCCATTGTCGTCACCTTCCTCATCTGCGGCATCAGAACATACATCCGCGCCGAAAATAAAACTCTGAAAATCATTTCGTTGTGTATGACATTAGCCTTGGTGAGCTACTATATCCACGGCTTTCTGAACAACTTCCTGGATACCGACAAACTCTCTGTTCTTGTCTGGGCGGCTATGGCGGTGATTGCCGTTTGCGACTTGAAACGGGTGGCTGACTAAATTCCATTCATCCGTAGCCCAGGGCTCGCTTCACTCACCCTGGGCTGACATACGTCAGGCTTTCAGCCCTTTTGGAAGTGTTTAGTTGTTCATTTCCTCGTCGTAGCAGTGGCGACAGAGGGGTTCGTAGGCGTCTTTTTCGCCAAGGAGAACTTGCTGTTCATTGGTGATGATGCGGTAGGAGAAATGGGCGAGGTCGCCGCAGCGCGTGCAGATGGCATGTTGCTTGCTGACATATTCCGCCACAGCCATGAGCTTCGGCATCGGGCCGAAAGGAAGTCCCTTGTAGTCCATATCCAACCCGCTGACAATCACACGGATGCCCGCATTGGCGAGCTGATTGCAGACCTCTACAATACCCTCGTCGAAGAATTGCACCTCATCAATGGCCACAACTTGCACTTCCGTCATATTGATATAGAGAAGGATTTCGGAGGAGCTGTTGACCGGTGTGGAAATGCGGGAATTTTCGTTGTGAGACACCACCTCGGTCTCGTCGTAACGTGTGTCAATGGCCGGCTTGAAAAGCTCGATTTTCTGGTTGGCGAACTCCGCACGACGGATACGACGCAAAAGTTCCTCGGTCTTGCCGGAAAACATCGATCCGCAAATCACCTCAATCCAGCCTTTCTTATGATTTCTGCTCGCTTTATTTTCTAAAAACATTGTTTTCCAATATAATAAATTTCGTATCTTTGCCCGTTTTTTGGGAGTGCAAAAGTATAATAAAAACCGTTAACCTGATATAGAAATTTCAAAAAAATGAACGACGAGTATCGAAAAATGTCGGAATTATTGGACAATTGGCTATCCGACAGTGAAAAAGAGACCAAAATGGCTTTCATTGAGAAAGAAATCCTGTTGGAGAAGCTGCGGAAACTGTATGTGAAAGTCGCAGCCATGGAAACGGAGGAATACGAAGCCGTGAAGCCTGAACCACAGCTTGTTGAGACCGCGCCCGAATCGAAAAAACAGTTCTCGCCCGCCAAGACCCTGGAGGAAGATGTGGATCTCTTCTTCGACACCGAACATGAAAGCTATAGTGCTGTGGAAGAGGATCTTAAGACAATCGCAGATGAGATTAACGAGGCGCAGGATCAGCCTATAACCCCGGGGCCGGAGCCCGAAACGGCCAAAACCGACAAGCCAGAGCCCGACATCTTCGATCACATCGAAGAAAAAGAACCGCCCGTTGCGGAAAACACCCCGCTAACCGACAACGCCGACGAGCTATTCATCGAACCCGACTTCGAAATCTCCGCGCAACCTGGAAAGCCGATCCAAGAGACCGAACCAGTTGTGGAAAAGCCTGTTGTGGAGGAACCGATTGCAGAAGTGGAACCGGAACTTGTCATCGAAGTGAAAGAGACTTCCGCGGAAAAGCCGGCCGAAAAAGAACCCGCCAAAGAGGAGAAGCCTCTCCATGCCGAAGACGACATCCTGCAGTTCATTCCGCCGAAGTCCAAGCCCGTGCGACCTGTTGTGGAGACTCCGCAACCCATTAAGAAAGAGCCCGAACCGAAACAAATGGTCAGTCAGACCGAACCGAAGAAAGAATCACCGTTGCAGCGGCCGCCGCAACGTTCACTCAACGACCTTTTCATCGAGCGGAGGGAGGACCACTCTATCAGCAGCCAGTACCAGCGCGCCAAGGTCGGCGATTTGACGAAAGCCATCTCCATCAACGACAAATTCATCTATATCAAGGAGTTGTTCCATAACCGCGGCGAGGATTTCAGCGCGGCCATTCACCAGCTCAACGGGTGCCAAAACATGGAGGAGGCCTTCAACTGCCTTGACGAGCTAAAGAAGAAGTTTTTCTGGGATTCGAAGTCCGACGCATACCTGTCGTTCTGCGATTTGCTGCGGCGGAAATATTCCTAACCGTCATTTTCGGCAACGTTGTCGGCGAATTGGACGAATCAGGCGAATCGGTGGAGTTGGGGTAGACGGTCGTAACCAACGGCGAATACTCTTCCACGTCTCCGCCAAAACCCGTGCTATACAGTGTTGTGTTACAGAAAAGTTGTATCTTTGCACCGTGATTTTTCGTCTGCTATGAGCACCGCCCGCAAATATCCCGTTGGAATACAGACCTTCTCCCGTCTCCGTGAAGAAGGTTATCTCTACATTGACAAAACCGACTTGGTGTGGAAGATGACCAAGGAGAGCCCGTTTGTCTTCTTGAGCCGCCCCCGCAGATTCGGCAAATCATTATTAACCACTACATTAGAAGCATACTTCAAAGGCCAAAAGGAGCTTTTCGAGGGGTTGAAGATTATGGATTTGGAGACGGAGTGGGAACAATATCCCGTCATACACGTGGATTTGAGCACCGCCAAGAACAAACCCTCATCGGAGGAATTGCAACGATCGTTATCGCTGCTGCTCGAACCTATTGAGGAGACGTTTGGTTCGAAAGAAAGCGAGAAGACTCCCGGCGAAAAATTCCAGGGGCTTATCCGCCGGGCTTACCAGAAAACGGGCAAGCAGGTGGCCGTCATCATCGACGAATACGACGCCCCCCTGCTGGATGTGCTGCACGAAGAGTCACTTCTGCCAGGATTCCGCCGCGTGATGCAAGAGTTCTACCAACCGCTGAAAGCTTCCGAGGCCATGATCCGCTTTTGCTTCATCACCGGCATCACCAAATTTTCGCAACTCAGCATCTTCTCCACCATCAACAACCTCACGAACGTTTCGATGGATGCCAAGTATGCCGCCATCTGCGGCATCACGGAAGAGGAGTTCGCCACCCAGATGGCACCCGACATTGCGATGCTGGCCGAGACCTACGAGTGCACCCCCGAAGAGATGCACGCCAAGCTGAAACAACAGTACGATGGCTACCGTTTTGCCAAGAAATCTCCCGATGTTTACAACCCATTCAGTCTGTTGAAATGCTTCAATCAACAAGACATCTCCAACTACTGGTTCGAAAGCGCCACCCCTACGTTCCTCATCCGGCAGATGCAGCACTTTCGCACCGACATCACAACGCTGGACCGCATTGAGGTGGATGCCTCTTCGTTCGACTGCCCTCCGGAGGCCATGACCACCGCCCTGCCGCTGCTTTACCAGAGCGGTTACGTCACCATCAAGGAATACGACCGGGAGACGGACACCTACATGCTTGCCATCCCCAACAAAGAGGTCCGTGTGGGCATGGTTCGGGGGCTTCTCCCCACGTATATCGGATTGGACGGCAGCGACGTGAACATCGGCTTCGCCAAGAAGTTCTGGCGCACATTGAAGAAAAACGACCTCGACACCGCCATGCAAGAGATGAAAACCTTCCTAGCAGGCATCCCCTATGTGGAGGGTTTCAAAGAAAAGCTGAAAGACGTGAAGAACTATGAAGGCTTCTACGAATACACCTTCTGGCTGATATTCAACATGTTGAATGTATATGCCCGTACGCAAGTCAAGTGCGCAGGCGGTCGTATCGACTTTGTGGTTCAGATGCCCGTCACCACCTACGTCTTCGAACTGAAGGTAAACGGCACCGCGCAGGAAGCCCTCAACCAGATCAACAGCCACAACTACGCCCTACCCTATCAAACCGAAGGCCGCCAGGTCGTCAACGTCGGCGTGGCCTTCGAGCGGGAGACTATGACGGTAGGAGAGTACCTTGTTGATTAGCCGCAGAACGGGCTTTTCAAGACAAGGAAACAACTGCTACGTCGGCAGCAAGAAAACCGGCGGCTACCGCGCAATCGACAAACCGAAACCGGACAACGACCCGAACTTACAATCCGTTTAAAACACGAGGAGACGCGCCATATTTAAAACACGTAGAGACGCCATAATATGACGTCTCTACGGAATTGTACATCGTCCGGAAGGATTATCCCAGCATGGCGGTGTAGGCGGCGGCGTCCATCAGGTCGGCAACCTGGCCGGGCTCCGTCATTTTGATCTTGACGATCCAGCCTTCGCCGTAGGGGTCGCTGTTCACAAGGGCGGGCTCGCCTTCGAGCGCCGCGTTGAACTCCACCACCTCGCCCGCAACGGGCAGCAACAGGTCGGCAACGGTCTTCACAGCCTCGATGGAACCGAAAACCTCGTCTTTGTCCAAGGTCTCGCCCACAGAGGGGATGTCGAGGAAAACGATGTCGCCCAATTCGTTGGCGGCGTGAGCGGTAATGCCCACCAATGCAAATTCACCATCCACTTTCAACCATTCGTGGTCCTGGGAATACTTCAAATTTTCAGGAATGTTCATACTTTTAAGTTTATAAATGAAAAATTAAACGGTCATAATCTCTTTTTCCTTGGCCTCCATAATCTTGTCGACTTTGGCGATGGCCTCGTCGGTGGCCTTCTGGATGTCGGCCTCCAACTTCTTGACGGCATCCTCTTCCACCCCGTCGTCCTTGAGCTTCTTGGCGTCGTCGTTGGCGGTGCGGCGGATATTGCGGATGGCCACCTTGGTCTGCTCGGCATCCTGCTTGGCCTTCTTCACCAACTCCTTGCGGCGCTCCTCGGTCGGGGCGGGAATCACCAAGCGGATGAATTCGCCGTTGTTCTGCGGGGTGACACCGATGTTGGCGGCCAAAATCGACTTCTCAATCACGGGCAGCATGTTGCGCTCCCACGGCTGAATCACGATCTGGTGCGCATCGGGAGTGTTCACGTTGGCCACCTGTTCGATGGGCGTGGGGTTGCCGTAATAATCGACCTTGATGCCGTCCAGCATTTGCGGGGAAGCCTTGCCGGCACGGACTTTCTGCAAGTCCTTGTCAAAATGCGCCACAGCGGCGCTCATGCTCTCTTTCGCTTGTCTTAAGCAAGTTTGCGTATCCATATTCTTTATGTTTTAATCAATATAATTCGGGTTTCTGTGCTCGTTTTCGTCCTCCTCAGCCACCGTTTCCTCCTCGGATTGGAGCTCTTGTCCGGACTCCGCCCTCGGCGATATCTCCGCCTTCAAGTCCTCCATTTCCTGGAGCTGCTTTAGACGCAATTTCTTCAAAGAGTTTAATTCCTTCTCCTTGTAGGATTTCGTCCACTTATAGACGATCATATAGTGCAGGGCAATACCGAGGAACCAAACGAGGAAAACGAAGAGGATGGCCATCAGGAAAGTGTTTTCCGCACTGTCTCTGAACAGGAAATACCACACCACCCACAGGAAGGCGTTGACTAAGAAGAAGATGGCGAAGTGCTTCTTGAAGCCCGTCCGGCGCGAGGCCATTTTTTCCAGTTTGGCTTCCTCCTCAGGGGTTATTTCCGGGATATTGGGATTGTTTTCTGCCATTACTTTTACTTTTATTCCCAGGGCTCACTGCGCTCTCCCTGGGCTGATTCTTATTCCCAGGGCTCACTTCGTTCACCCTGGGTTAACATACGTCGGGCTTTCAGCCCTTTTTGGAATTCTCTAACTCTAAAAACTATTAACTCTAAACTATTAACTCTAAACTAAAAAATCAGGGTTCCGATGGGTTCGCCGTTGAGCACCTTGAGCAGGTTGCCTGGGGTGTTGGCGTCATACACGTAGATGGGCATCCTATTGTCCTGGCAGAGCGCGAAAGCAGTCATATCCATGATTCTGAGATTCTTCTGAAGGGCTTCGGCAAGGGTTAGTTCCGTAAACTTGACTGCGTCGGGGTCTTTTTCGGGGTCGGCGGTGTAGACACCGTCCACACGGGTGCCCTTGATGAGCAGGTCGGCCTTGATTTCGAGTGCGCGGAGGGCCGCCCCTGTGTCGGTGGTGAAGAACGGGTTGCCGGTGCCGCCGGCCAGAAAAGTGACATAGCTCTCTTCCAACGACTCGATGGCCTTGCGCCAGGAAGTCTTCTCGCAGACGCTTTCGATGTTGACGGCGGAGAGCACGCGGGCCCTCACGCCCATCTCCTCCAACACGCCCTGCACAGCAAGCGCGTTGATGACAGTGGCGAGCATGCCCATCTGGTCACCCTGCCGGCGCTCGAAACCACCTTTGGCACCCTGCACGCCACGGAAGATATTGCCGCCGCCGATGACCACCGCCACCTGCACGCCGGCATCCACCGCCGCCTTTATCTCGCTGGCGTAATGCATCATGCAATCGTAGTTCAGGCCAAAACCTTCGTCGCTTGCCAACGACTCACCACTTAATTTCAACAGTATACGTTTATACTTCATATTCCTAAAATCAGGTCGCAAAGATACAATTTTTTTGGTTTCAGGTTTCAAGTTTCAAGTTTCAGGTGATGGAAACTACTTGAAACCTGAAACTTGAAACCTGAAACTTGAATCACGAAGCACAATATTTCCGCTTCTTTCACGTTAGATATAGCGTTAACAAAATCAAGATAAACCTATGAAACTTATCAACAACATCGTATCCCTGTTTTATCCGCGGCTGTGCGCGGCCTGCGGCGACGCGTTGCAGCAGAACGAACAGTGCATCTGTCTGGATTGTATGCTGCATCTCCCTGAGACACAATTCCATAAGGAGCATTTCAACCCGTTGCGGCAGGTGTTCGACGGGCGCGTGCCGGTGGAGGAGGTCACTGCGCTGATGAGCTACAAAAAGGCCAACCGCACGCAGAAAATCCTCCACAACCTGAAGTACAAAGGAGAGAAGGAAATCGGGGCGGTATTGGGCGAATACTTTGGCGGACAACTGCTTACGGAGGAACGATACCGTGGCATCCAATACATCCTGCCCATCCCGCTGCACCCGAAGAAACAGCGCAAAAGGGGATACAACCAAAGCGAGTGGATTGCGATGGGACTCTCCAAAGGCATGGGCATCCCCTATCTGACCGATGTGCTGATCCGCTCGCAGTTCACGGAGACGCAAACCCGGAAAAACCGGTTCGCCCGATGGCAGAACGTAAAAGAGGTCTTCAGCGTACAACATCCTGAAAAGGTGGAACATACACACGTGTTGGTCTGCGACGACGTGCTCACTACCGGCGCGACCACGGAGGCGGCCATCCACAAATTGCTGGAGGTTCCAGGGGTGCGGGTAAGCGTGGCAACGTTGGCGGCCACGACGTTGTAGGAACGGGCCTTCTTAAAAGCCGCCCGCCGTATTGTGCCGACTGTGCCCATATTTTACATACATTTGCGATTTCGACTGGAGCGGCGACGGAATGGTGTACTGTCTTTGGGTGCAAAAAGCAAGCAAGGAACAGGCATATATATGACAAGCATTTGGCAAGTGCTTCTCAAGGAACTGCCATATCAGATATTCGATACGTTTTCGATTGTTCTTCGATTGTTATTCGAAAAAAATCGAAGAACAATCGAATATCAATCGAATATCAATCGAATATCAAGTATGCCTGAAACTTGGGAAACACTTGGGAAACACTTGGGAAACACTTGGGAAACACTTGGGAAACACTTGGGAAAACGATGGCTACTACTTGCCTGCAACTTAAGAGCCGCCTCTTCCCTGCCGCCGAAACCAGCACTACTCGCTATTGAAACCTGAAACCTGAAACTTGAAACTTTTTTACTATCTTTGCCGTATGAAAAAGAGACTGACATTTATCCTTATTGTTTGCGCAATCGTTTGTATGTCAACTTCTTGTGCAAGAAAGATTAACGGTGCCACCCCGCACCGCCGCGACCGCAACTGCGGCTGCGAGAACCTTTACCCAATGTACAATTTACAATGTACAATGTACAAAGAACAATGTACAATTTACAATTTACAATGTACCAATCACTAATCACTATTCACTAATCACTAATCACTAATCACCAATCACTATTCACTAATCACCAATCACTATTCACTAATCACCAATCACTATTCACTAATCACCAATCACTAATGAAGAAACTACTGTTACTGATAACCGCCGCCCTGTTTCTGGCGGCGTGCGGCGACCGGAAGACCTCCGTGGTCATCTCGGGCGACATCCGCAACGGCGGCAATGCCAAAATGACTCTGGCGCTCATCACGGCGGATGGATTGGAGAAAATCGACTCCACGAACCTGCATGACGGTCGCTTCGAGTTCAAAATCTCCTCTGAAAACGAACTTGTCAAGGAGCGTGAGAACGCCCCGATGATGTTCCAGCTGTTCCTGTCGGACGACAACAGCATAGCCACGATGGCCAAGAAGGGCGAAAAGCTGAAAATCACCGCCGACGCGCAGGATATGACCAAGACCTACCGCATCTCCGGCGGCGAGGAAGCCGTGCTGATACAGCAGTTGGACAGCACCCTGACCGGATTCATCGCTGTCGCCGACTCGCTTTACGGCATCTATGAGAAAAACATCGAAAACGATTCCGTCCGGGCGGACGTCGATGCGCAATACATGGGGCATGTCAAGAGCCATCGCCGGTATCTGGAAAGGTTCATCGCCGAGCACCCGAACAACATGGCCTCGTATATCGCTTTCTATCAAAGTTATAACCGGCGAAGCTTCTTTGACATATATCAAGATTTGGACGTGCTGAAACAGATTAACACGAATATGTCCAAGGTCTATCCTGACAATGAATATGTGAAAACGATGACCCGTATCGCGGAAATGTTGGAATCCCGGCAATCCGATAAACAATCCGCCCCGAAATAATTGTATTTTTGCAGCCTGTTTTTGAAAAATATAACGATGGAGAAAATCATTATTTTAGACTTCGGTTCCCAGTACACGCAGCTCATCGCGCGTCGCATCCGCGAGCTGAACACCTATTGCGAAATCCTGCCTTACAACAAGTTCCCGTTTGGAGACCCTGACATCAAGGGGGTTATCCTTTCGGGAAGCCCGTTCTCGGTGAACGACGCCAACGCCTTCAAACCCGATTTGTCGGAAATCAGAGGCCACTATCCGCTGCTCGGCATCTGCTACGGTGCGCAGTATTTGGCGCAAGTTGGCGGCGGTGTCGTCGGGGCAAGCTCCACCCGCGAATACGGCCGCGCCCACCTCGCCTTCGTGGAGGCCGACGATGTGCTGCTGAAAGGCGTTCCGCAAGAGAGCCAAGTGTGGATGTCGCATGGCGATACTATCCTGCAACTTCCTGACAACTACCATATTATCGCCAGCAGCAAGGAGGTGAAAGTGGCCGCTTACCACATTCTGGAGGAACCCACTTGGGCGGTGCAATTCCACCCTGAAGTCTATCACTCCACCGACGGCACGACCATCCTGCGCAACTTTGTGCAGACCATTTGCGGTTGCAAGCAGGACTGGACCCCCGAATCGTTCATCGAAAGCACCGTGCGCGAACTGCGCGAGGAGGTCGGCAGCGACAACGTGGTGCTCGGACTTTCCGGCGGTGTCGATTCCACCGTGGCGGCCGTGTTGCTCAACAAAGCCATCGGCAAGCAGCTCAACTGCATCTTCGTGGATAACGGCTTGTTGCGCAAAGACGAGTTTACCTCCGTGCTGGAACAGTACAAAACCTTGGGACTCAACATCAAAGGCGTAAACGCTTCCCAGCGTTTCTACGATGCTTTGCGCGGCGTGACCGATCCCGAGAAGAAGCGCAAAATCATCGGTGCGGGCTTCATCGAAGTGTTCGAGGAAGAGGCCCGTAAGTTAGACAATATCAAGTGGTTGGCGCAGGGAACTATCTATCCCGACCGCATCGAATCGCTCTCCATCACCGGCATGGTCATCAAATCGCACCACAACGTGGGCGGTCTGCCGGAGAAGATGAACATGAAGATCATCGAGCCGTTGAAGCTGCTCTTCAAGGACGAGGTTCGTCGTATTGGCACGGCCTTGGGCATTCCCGAGCGGCTCATCAAGCGTCATCCGTTCCCGGGGCCCGGTTTGGGTGTGCGCATCTTGGGCGACATCACCCCCGAGAAGGTCCGGATCCTGCAAGAGGCCGATGCCATCTTCATCAACGGATTGTGGGACAACGACCTGTACGACAAAGTATGGCAGGCGGGCACCATCCTGCTGCCGATTCAATCGGTGGGCGTGATGGGTGACGAGCGCACCTACGAAAACGCCGTGGCCCTGCGTGCCGTGCTCTCCACCGACGGCATGACCGCCGACTGGGCGCACCTGCCCTACGAGTTCCTCGCCAAAGTCTCCAACGACATCATCAACAAGGTCCGCGGCGTCAACCGCGTGGTCTATGACATCAGCTCGAAACCGCCCGCAACGATCGAATGGGAGTAATAACGAGGAAATCCCATTGACAGGGCTCCCCGAGTGGAAAACTCCGAAACATATTAAATAACAAAGACTTAGAGCTACACGTTGCTGCTGTTGCACAATCCGTGTGGCTCTGTTTTTTTGGCCAAAAATGGGAAAAGTTGCAACTAAAAGTTGCCACTACTTGCAACTGAAAGTTGACACGTTTTTACTGTCAAAAAGTTGAATCAGTAATACGTTGTTTAGTATGGCTTTTAGAATCACTTTCAAATTAAAAGAACCTCTACGGGAGGAATCTTTGTTACTGCTTTTTTGCAGGTGGGATAACCAACAAATTAGGTTAAGCACAAGACAAAAGGTTATCGTCAAAACTTGGGATGCCAAGAAGCAGTTGTGCATTACGAGTAAAGAGAAATATCCTGCAAGAATAAACCAAATCAGCAAAAAAACAAATGCTTTCTTGGAGCAGCTTTCTTCAAAACTAATTGAGTTCTATGAAGAAAATTATTCCGGTTCAATGTCTATGGAGAAAGCTAAAACCTCAATTAAGAGAATGATAGATGACCTCGTTGAAAAGGATAAAGAGAAGGAGGAAAAGAAGAAGGCGACACCTATGCGTTTCTTTGAGGAGTATATAGGGACTGTCGTAAATCACCAAGACAAGTATAGTAAATTGACACCCAGTGTGTTATAATTTTTTGTATCTTTGCGTCGTAAAAGGAATTCCCCCAATTGCCCTGAGAAAGCAAAAATCGGGGGA
>Ga0247609_10001426_pt1 | contig 28460 bp, 22 predicted proteins | sample 172DNAGHGlowgp2_FD_193487 | JGI IMG/M metagenome (GOLD analysis project Ga0247609, IMG submission 193487) | Sheep rumen microbial communities from Palmerston North, Manawatu-Wanganui, New Zealand - 1728 DNA GHGlow gp2 | ecosystem: Host-associated > Mammals > Digestive system > Stomach > Rumen ... | reverse complement strand
CTGCTCATGCGATCCCTTGTACTTATATTCCGTAGGGTGCAGCGTGAGTTGGCACATATCCTCCATGTCTATCTTCTCGCCATTCTCGGTGCGGTCAATACGCTTTGTGATGTACCCCAGTTTTCCGTCGGCCAAACGGATAAGACTATGAGGCACCACACTAATCTTTGCTGCTTCTGCAAGGTGCATCGTTAAGTCCTCATTTTCGGGCAACTGCTCATAATTCTCCGTTTGTGGCTTGAAAATATAATCTCCCCAAAGTCCTACTATGGTCAGTCGGCTACAACCATCGTGTTTGTCGAGGTTCAGAGACAGTTTGGGCTGCACACCTGTCAGAGATGTCTGGGCACGGATCACTTGCTCAGCTAATTGGTCGAGCTCTTCATGTTTGTACTCCAGCAAGGGCACGTCTTTTGTTCCGAAGAACTTCCGTACACATCCTGGATGAAAGTCTTTCTGCCCCTCTTCCAATTCTTTGTAGCAATACAGACATTTACACATGGTCGCCTCCTTCCTTGTTGATGGGTACAACACTGACAGCACCTATACAATCCTTACAGCATAACAGTAATAGTGACATACGGTCAAGAATGCTGATGTCAGTATTGCGAAGTGCCACATCAAGTAGCCATCCTTCTGGTATCAACCCGTCAAAGAACGGAAATAGTATAGGACTTACGAATGCCTCCGTTTGCAATGGGAGCGTCAGACTTACAGGTTGTGCTTCTTTACGTGAGAGATACGATGCATCATAGCAGAAGCGGTATTCGCCACCATCTTCCGTCAGAACACCTGCAAGGACTCCTTTTCGATATATCTGTGCTTGTCTCATTGCCTTTTGGTTGCTGTAAGTTCGTAGTTAAACAAATCGAGTAACTGGTTGACCTTATCCATTCTTAACGTCGGCTTCCCCTGTTCCAGATTGCGTACAAAGCACAAGCCTACACCAGACTTCATGGCGAGGTCTTCTTGCGTAAGGCCATATTCCTTGCGCAAAGCCTTTACCACCATCGATAACTTTGTCTTTTCCATACAAATTATATTATTTCGAATGCAAAAATACAATAATATTTGGAAACTACATGCTTTCTAATATAAAATATTCTATTTTTAACATTTTTATATGCTTCCTACTATAATTTTAATGCAAATAATATAACAGGAACCTGGTCCCTGTCATAATTTTTTTTGAACACGAATCTCACGAAGGTTTAGCTCGACGGCCGAAGGGAAAGTCAATCACACGAATCTCTCCGCGCTTTATATCCGCTGTTTTATAGAAGAAAAACATTAAAAACCTTTTCTCTCGCAGATCACACAGATAACGCAGATTGTCTTATTAACAAATAACTTAAAAACGGGCTGCGCCTATCTGCGAGATCCGCGCAATCTGCGAGAAATAATTACTCCTGCGAGAAAACATTCCCTCTGCGCTCTTTTGGGAAAGAAATTACCATTAATTATCCAAAAATTTAAGACAGGCAGCCATAGTGGTCATTGATTATTCCGTTTCCATGGTGTTAGGCGTGGGATGTATCGAGGCACGTTCTTGCAATACGTGTCATACTCCTTTCCGAAGCGTGCACGCAGCCCCGGCTCCTCCGACAAAGGGAAATAAATCATGTTGATAACAAGAAATAGGACAGCCCAGATGCCGATAGCATAAGAGCCCAGCAAGCACGCTTCGCCAGTTAAAATCAGGAAGATTCCAGTAATCATAGGATTTCTGACATAGGCATAGGGGCCGGAAGTGATTAGATGTCTTGTGGCGTCCCATGGAGCCAGCGTTCCTTTACCCTTATTCTGGAATAGTCTGATAGTCCATATTGCCAGCGTCAAACCGGCAAGAAGACAGATCGCCCCTACCATCAATCTCCAAAGGCAGCCATCGCCCCACTGCCAACCAGAAAGGTACAATAGGATTGCGGGGATCAAAACACATACAGTGACGGGCAATGCCAAAATCGCCTTAACCACTCTAAAGTTCAAAGACCTGTCTTTCATATTTCTCGTCACCTGTCCCTGTGGCATTTTGCGCTCGCATTAATATAGTCACTACTATCTTCCTCTTTATAACGTATGCCGCCCATACGAGTGAAGTCCTCGATACCAATAAGATAGTCGTAATTAGTGAGCATACGCTTCGGTCTGCCTTCCTGTTGAGCAGTCAGTCGTTCTCTGCGGTCAAGCAACAAACGTCCCCAGCGATCAGGGAAAGAATCCTTGACGAAGCCGAACACACTATCATCTCCACGAGGATGCTGCAATGAAGGAACATTCAGCAGGTCACCACTTAGCAGGAGGCCACCATGCTGTTTCAGCCATTCGCGGGAGTATTCAAAAACAAAATGGTCCTTGCCACGAACATGTTCGTAGCCTAAAGTTCCAATCTCCTCGGGAGAGGTTAGGAAGTCAAAGTCTGCGTAAACTATAATCCTCTTCATTTGACTTTGTCTTCGTCTTTCACGACTCGGCCATTGAAGCGAGCTTCATGGCTCTCGCTGCTCCATCCGTTCCTCAACAATTCTGCATCCTGAAGCTGTCTGCCAAGAGCATCGTCAGCAGCAAGCAAAGTGATATCCTTTTCCAAATTAAGCGCAAAGAGTACACGCGCATAGATGCCCATGGAGACCGTTGGGTCGCCATGTTCCACCTTTGAGACAGTTAGGCGTGTCACAGTAGCCCTGTCTGCAATGTCCTGCATAGACAGATGCCTGCGCTTTCGGGCCAACATGATTTGCTCGCCCATAATCTTTAGGTTCTGGCTCAATGTCCTTGGCATCGTTTTACCAAATGTATTCTTTCCCATAATTGTATCTTATTGGGTGCAAAGATAAACAAAAATGTTTAATATAACAAACATTTAGGCAAAAATATGCATTTTAGCTTTACAGTTCTTTACTTTTCCACGGAAACCCAGGCTGCTGCATGCACAGGTTTCCTGCCATTGTAATGATACAAACCATGTTGCTAGATTAGCTTTCATTGTTGTTTTGTTTTTTGAGATTAGTTAAATAATTAGGTTATCTAAAAGATCGTTCCGCTGACACGTATAGAAAAAAGCAGGCTAAAGGTGTAACATTTTTGTATTTTGCATACTATATTGGTAGGAAAGTAGTAATTTTGCAAACGGATGTGGCAAATTAAGACATCGGTATGATCAGAAAGAAAGACGGATTTCAGGGCGAGCAGGCGGTGGTGCTGCCGCCAGCGATTGTGGAGCTGGAGGAGCAGGACGACTTTTGTCAAGGGCTGTTTATCACAGACATTGGCTACTACCCCAAGGCAGAACATCACCATCGCATTAGGGAGAAGGGCGTCGGACAGTATGTGCTCATCTACTGTGTGGATGGCAGCGGGTTCTACGTCGTGGACGGCAAACGGCATGAGGTGAAGAAGAACCAGTACTTCATCCTGCCCATTGGCAAACCGCATGAGTATGGGGCGACGGAAGGACACTTCTGGACAGTCTACTGGTTACACTTCTGTGGAAAGGCGGCTCATGTCTTTGCTGAGGGTGCTGCCACGCCGCAGACCATCAACGTAACGATGCAGTCGCGCATCAGCGAGCGCATCAACATTTTCGACGAGATACTGACTACGCTGCACTTCGGCGATAGTATCGAGGACCTGCGCTATGCCAGCAGTCTGTTAGCCCACTTCTTGGCATCGATGCGCTACTTGGGACAGTTTCGCAGGGCGAAGGCCAGTGCGGAGAAAGACATCGTGGAGCAGGCCATTCACTATATGCGAGAGAACATTGAGAACCGCATCACGATGGCCGAGGTACTGCGATATGTGGGCTACTCGCAGAGCCACTTCTCAACGGTGTTCAAGAAAAAGACAGGCATGAGCCCACTGAGCTATTTCAATCGGCTGAAGGTGGAACATGCCTGCCAACTGCTGAAGACCACGGACCTGAAAGTCAACATGATTTGCTATAAGGTAGGCATTGAAGACCCACTATACTTCTCGCGACTGTTCTCGAAAGTCATGGGCATGTCGCCTACCGATTACCGCCTCAAAGAGAGGCAGTAATCAGTGTGCGGAACTGGCGTGCACCTATATGATTGTTGTCGAGGGCTTCGACCTCTTCAAGATACTTTAAGGCTTTCTCCTTGTTGCCCATGCCGTAATAGCCGAGGGCGAGCATGTACTTGCAGTGGATGACGTTCATCTCGTCGAGGTCGCCTTCCCATACCAGCAGGTCGGGCAGCGAGACAGCGAAGAAGTCCATAGTGATGTGGTCGAAGATATGCTGCTTGCCGTAGTTGATGAGTTTGTTGAACAGCGAGCGGGCCTTGTCCTCCTGACCCAGTTTGCGGTAGCACAGGGCGGCATAGAAGATCTTGTCGGGCTTTGCATCGTTGTAGTACATAGCGGCTGCGGGCTCGGTGGGGCCTACAGTACCTTCCTCGTAGCGTCTGAGGAAGTAGAGGAAGTCGTTGTCCTGAGCACCATAAAGCTTGCCTTCGCCCAAGTGGTGTGGGAATACGAGGCACTCCTCCAAGAGTTGCTTGGCACGAGCATCCTTTGGATCTTTATGCAAGAGTTGCTTCGCAATCTCCAGGCGGCACATCTGATACTGTCCGCTCACCTTGCCTTCGCCACCCTCCCACGGATGGAAGATGCGGTTGTCGATGATCTCCTTGGCTTCTTCATAACGTCCCTGCATGTTGAGTAGGGTAGCCTTTTCGAGTACGAGGTCATCGCGACGCTCGATGAGTTCCGCATGCTTCTCGTAGAAAGCCAGGCGCTCGACATGTGGACGGTGTAGACGCTTGTAGAGCTGGTCGAGTTCCATGAATACACGTTCGTCGTTCTCATCGAGATGGAAGGCTTTCTCCATGTATTCGAGTGCCAGCCTCCCCCTAGCCCCCTCCAAGGAGAGGGGGGACTGCTGCGCCTTTGTGCTCCCCTCCTTTTGGAGGGGTAGGGGGAGGCTTTTATTGAAGCGAGCTAAAGCGAGGTTGCGCCATACAGTTGGGAACTTAGGATCGAGACGGGCAGAGGCTTCCCAATTCTGGATAGCCAAATCGTACTGCCTTGCTGCATAATATAAGCAGCCTAAGTAATACGGTGCCTTAGCACCCTTCGGGTTCTTCTCCTTGGCAGTTTCTAGAGCGATGATATCCTCAGCACGGTTGGGGAAGCAATAGAGTGAATCTGCCTGCTCAGCCTTGTCGTATTCCCCCAAGTAGTACCAAGTCATCGGGGTAGTAGCACCCTCCTCGATGGCAATCTGCCAGATAGCACGGGCCTCATCGGTGAGACCGGCGGCAACATAGTCGAGGGCGACCTCGTCATAGTTTTGAGCGCTCTTGCGCAACATCTCCTTCATCTCTGCTAGCGCAGCAGCATCCTTCGTCAGCAGATATTGCTCGTAACGGCAACCATAATTAAACAAATCAAACTTCAACGACTCCTCGATGAGGGCCATTGCCTCGGCCTTCTTGTCGAGTTTGCGAAGGATGGAAGCCTTCAGGGCACGAGCCTTGTGGTTATGCCAGTTGTTGTTCAGACAGCGGTTAATCTCGTCGAGGGCGTCCTCATAGCGACCTTGTATCACGCTAATCTTAGCGGCCTCGAAGTAGCCGGCATCAGCCCAGCCCTTGCTCCATGTGGCCTTCCAGAACAACTCGTATGCCTCGTTTAGTTTAGAGTTTAGAGTGTAGAGTTTAGAGTTTGCTACCGCTGCAGAGTCTGCCCTACCTTTAGTGGCGGTAGCAAACTCTACACTCTCAGTTCTACACTCTACACTCAACCCCTGGTATTTCAGGGCAAGAGCGAGGTTATAGAGTGGTTCGCTATCGTAGGGGTTCGGATTACGCTTGATAGACAGCTTGTACGCCTTGCGTAGGTATTCCTCAGCCTTTGCAAAACGACCCTTGCGGATGAACCACAGACCCATAGCGTTCAGGCAACGGATGTCGTTGGGATCGCGGCGTAGGGCCTCCTCATAGTAGTCGAGCGGATTCCAGGTAGCGTGGCGGTACTGTTCCAGATGGCGACCAGTGATGAGCAACTGCTCGTTGGTCTTGATCTGCTCGGGTAGCAGGGCAGCCTCGGCACTGTCGGGGATAGGACGGATCTCGTCGGCCTCGGCATGCCAGCTGAGTACGGTACGCTCGCCATAGGGGAACTGCTTGCTGATTTCGAAGGTGAGTTCTGAAAGCAAAACTTTCGGACACGCTACTGTCTCTGTAAGTACTGCCTCAGGACTCAGCGTGTGCTGCTTGTCGTAAAGCACGTCGCCATTATCCTTGCGGAGCACGATGCGTACGTCTTGCTTCGAGGTGGCGAAGACTTTGAAGACTGCAGAACTGTCTTCCACACTCTCGATGTTAAACACGAGGTCTTTGCTGGCTTCCTTCACCACACCCAGTTCGCGATAGGGCATGAAGTACTGGGTAAACATCTTTTCCTCGTAAGGCATCAGCCAGGTGAAGTCGGGCTGGTTCTCGGTATATACACCTGCCATCAATTCGATGTAAGGGCGGAATCCCTCTGCCTTGAAACCCCACTTCTGGCGTTCCTCTGAGGTTGACTCGTCCGTCAGGTTACGGTCCCAGGCACGTCCGAAGTCGCCATTACCCCAGGTCCACTGCTTCTTACCAGGTGAGAAGTGGTGAGAGGCCACATGCAGCATACCTGCCTTGGTGTCGTTCTCATAGCCTCCCTCGAAGTTGAAGCGCGAGTTTACGCCCATATAGCTCGTAGGCACATAGATATTCTTGTAGTTTGAGATATCCACGCCTGCCGAATAGTCCATCTTATAATAGGTACCCGTAGCGATGGGGAACGACGAGACAGCACGCTTGCCATGATCGAACACAGCATTGATGTCAGGCGGGAAGACGCTCTGATAAGCATCGTTCACCTCTACAGCGGGGTTTGCCCACCACAGGAAGGTCTGAGGCACGTCGGTACGGTTGTACACGCGGCCCTTGATTTCCAGGTAGGCGCAGCCGGGGCGCAAGGTGAAACCAGCCATACCCTTCTGGTGGAACATCTTCTCCATCTCGCTCACCCACACGCTGACGCTGCCATCGGCATTCTCCTCGATGCAGGTGTCAACGGGCATAAAGGTGGTAGGACGGTGGTGCTGTGGCCAGTTGAACTCGATGCCGCCACTGATCCACGGACCCGTCAGTCCCACGAGGGCAGGCTTGATGACGTGGTTGTAATAGACGAAGTGACGCTTGGCTATCTTGTCGTAAGCCATCTGTACGCGACCACCCAACTCAGGCAGTATCATCACCTTGATGTACTCGTTCTCAATCCAGATGGCCAGATAGTCCTTGTCCACCTTCTCGTCGCTCATCGTTTCGATGACGGGGTAGGGATAGACTACACCACTTGAGCCTTGATAGACTCTCTTTTCCAGGAACATCGGGTTCTTCTCAGGTTTTCCTACCTCATAGGTTGGTATCGTCACCAACTCTCTCCATGCTTTTACTGACATATTATCGTTGTTTCGTTATTACGATTTGATTAACTCTTTCTCTAATTCATCCAGGCTCTTGCCTTTGGTCTCCGGGCAGTTGCGGAACAGGAACACAAAGGCACAGCAACAGATGGCGCTGTAAATCCAGAACGAGCCACTGCTTCCTAGAGCCGCATTCATTGATGGGAACGAGAACGTCAGTGTACAACAACCCACCCAAAGGGCAAACGTACACGTCGCCATCGCAATGCCACGAATGCGGTTGGGGAAAATTTCTGCCAACAATGTCCACGTTACTGGTGCCAATGTCATAGCGTAAACTGAGATTGCCGTTACTACCAGCACCACCATCAGCACACCCTTTACTTCGAAGAAGTAGCAAGTACCCAGAATCAGGTATATCAGCCCTAGACCGCCAGCGCCCATTAGCATCAGCGTCCGACGTCCCCACTTCTCGATGGTATAGAGGGCAACAAACGTAAACACCACGTTGGCAATGCCTGTAATGACGATATTGATAAACATGCCATCTACATCGAAGCCTGCACTGACAAAAATTTCTTGTGCATAGTTGAAGATAACATTAGTACCACACCACTGCTGGAACACGGCAATGACAAGACCTAATACAAGTACCTTACGGTACTTTCTAGAGGTGAGGAGTGAGAGGTGAGAAGCAAGAGAATACTTTTGCGACTGAGAGTAATCTCTAACCTCCAACCTCTTACCCCTAACCTCTGAAAGATACACAGGACTCTCTGGTATGAAGAAGCTCATTGCAAGGAACAGTGCGGCAGGCAACGTCTCTGCCCAGAACATCCAGCGCCACCCCCATTCTACGTTCCACGCCTGACTCTCGGCCACAGCCGTATCGCGTGCCAACAGCATGTTGACTATCTGTGCCGAAAGGATGCCCAGTACGATGGTCATCTGGTTGAGCGACACCATACGACCACGAATCTCAGCAGGACTCACCTCGGCGATATACATAGGTGCCAAAGCAGAAGCTACGCCGATGCCTACACCACCAATGAAGCGTGCGATATTGAACATGGTGAAATCGTTGAACAGTCCTGTAGCGATGGCCGACACAGTGAAGAGCACCGCTGAAAACATCAACAGTGGCTTGCGGCCATACTTATCGGCAGCGCCACCTGCCACCATGGCTCCTGCCAAACAACCCACCAGTGCTGTAGTCATCGCTACACCCTGCATCAACGGCGAGTCGCTAATGCCGAAGTACAATTCATAGAACGGCTTAGCACCGCCAATTACCACCCAGTCGTAGCCAAAGAGCAGTCCGCCCATCGCTGATACGGCACAGATGAAATAGAGAAATCCTTTGTTAAATGCTTGCATATACTTCACGTTATTACTAACTGGTTGCAAAGATACAGCATTTCTGACATCCTCGATATGGAAAAAATGCTGCAAGTATATGGACTATTTTACGCAAAATAAGTGCCCAACGCTTGGCGCTGAGCACTTATTATTGTTATCATGTTTAAGAAATGGCTTAGAAGAAGTAAGCCAGAGAAATCTGCCAAGCGTTGAACTTTGCGTCAGCGACCTGCTTAACAGTGGAGCTGACACTCTCAAACTCACCAGTTTTACCAAGAGCTACGTTGTAGTTCAGCTTAGCCTGCAGATGACCGGCAACGGTAGCACCAATACCAATGTTGGCACTGAAGTTAGAAGACTTCAAGGTCCAGTCTGCCATATCATTAAAGACACCTTGCTTGCCACCGACATTGAAGCCGAACTGAGGACCGGCAAATGCGAAAATCTCAGCTAAAGAGCCCAGGCCGAAACCATAGCGCAGGTTGATGGGAACCTGAATAGATTGTGACTTAACAGTCTCTTCCTGACCTGCAACCTCTGCCTTACCTTCGCGCTGATCGTAGAGAGCAGATGCATCAATGCCCAGACCAACGATGGGAAGTGTGAACTTAATGGTGGGACCTACGAAGAATCCAGTGCGGCTCTTCACCGATCCGTTCAAATCGCTGGTAGACACATTTGTCATGTTCAGACCAGCCTGAATACCAAAGCTAACCTGTGCTTTTGAAGGCATTGCGAAGGCAACAGCCATCAGCACTACTGTGAAAATCTTTTTCATAATTGATTGGTTTAATAAATGATTTTACTTGTTTCTGTGGGCAAAAGTAAGCATTTATTCTGACATATCCAACATTTAGCAAATATTTTTCACTCCTCACTCTTTACTTTTCCCTAAATCAGTGACGTTCTCTACGAACAGACATGCGGGCAGTGCCTGATGAAGATGATGAACTTCTCTTCGTGCGAGTCTTCTTGACTTTGGCAGAACTACTGCGGGCTGTGCCCTTGCTCTTGGCTTTTCGTGCTGCTTTGAGCTCTCGTGGGTCGAGTTTTGCTATAGAGTCGAGTGAGTCCTTGCGTTGCTTGTCGCCAAAGATATTTTCCTCGAAAGCCTTCAGTTCAGCCTCGATGCGCTTCTGCTCAGCAGAGAGCTTGGTGGTGTCACCATCACAGAGTTGTGCCAATGTCTTGCCCAGCATGTTATTGGTCTTATAGATGGTACCCTCGTAGCGATTCATGGTGAAGTAGTCATCCATAGACATGGTAGCAGCATTGTTCAGATTGCTAGTCATCACCGTCTGACGACTGAGGAACGGCTCCAGGTCGGAGTACTTCACCCAGAACAATGGATACTTAGAGGTCTCGCCACCGAAGTCATCCTCGCGCAGCATGACGGGACAGAGGCTGAGCACCTTGCGATGGAACGAGGAGTTGGCCTGGTCGTAGTAGGCACTCTCCTTCAGGTAGTACAGTTTGACCTCTGCCGACGGGATGTCGCTGTTCTCCACGCGCAGCTTGCCATCCTTCTCTTCATAGAAGATGTGGTAGTTGTCGAGCACGGTCTTCATCTTCACCTTTGCTGAGTCAGTGAACGACTCGTTACCATCCAGACGGTATTCATAGACGGGGATGTAGTTGTTGAGTGCCAACTTGAAGATATAGGTAAACAAGTTGACCTGACGATCCATGGGTTCTACAGGATAATACAGTCCGCCATTGGCATCCTTGTTGAGGTCTATCTCGCGGTAGATGTCGCGACGCCACACCACATCCTCCGGCATGTCGATAGCCGTGGGGAACATCAGACGGGCACGCATGGACATACCTTGGTTCTGTTGTGTCTGCTTCTGACCTGCTTTCTGGCCAGCACGCTGCTGCGTCTGCTGTTGCTGCTGACGACGTGCCTTGGGCTGGGCAAACGCTTCGCTAGTGAATAGTGAGCAGTGAATAGTGAATAGTAAAGCTACCACCATCCAGCGATTATTCATTATTCTTTTTATAAACTTTTTCATATTCTATTCTTAATTTCGTTATTCGTTATTCACTATTCACTAGGGCAAAGCCCGCTTTGCCCGCTACTTCACAATGACCTCCATTGATGCATTCAGCTTACGAGGTATGCCGTCAGGACCAATGGCGTTGACACGTGAGATGTAGAAGCGACGATTGCGTGCCAGTTTGCGGAAGGTCTCCTTCTGACGGGCAGAGAAGTTGGCACCCTCAGAAACCATTGGTACGGCATTACCCATATTGTCAAAGAATACCGTCTCGAAAGACTGTACCTTGAAGGCGATGTCGAGGATGCCGTCGTCGATGGCTGCACCGATACCATCAACGCTCATCAGCTGCCCCTTCGACAGGCCGCCACCCTTGTAGCGGATAGGCGAGCCGGACTCGTCCTTCATGGCGATATACGGTGTAGGATCGGGCAGACGACGTACGCGGAACGTAAACTGTCCCATCTGCTGGGCACGACCTGTATTCGTAGAGGTCACAGTGATAGTGACATTCTGGCCAACAGCGGTAGGGCGGGCAATATACTTGCCAGGACCTACAGGTTGTAGGGTACCGCCCGACATTGTTGCCTGTACTTTGTTGAGGGGTACGCCAGGCACACTGACACTCAACGGGTTGGAGTAACCTGCATAGAGCACATTCATCAGGTCGGCAGAGACTGTTGCCGATGGATCTACAACGGTGTACTTCTGTTCGAAGTCACGCTTGATAATCTCGCCGTTGCCATTCACCATCTGGATATGTCCTGACAGGGTGAAGTCGCCTGTGCGACCAGTGACGGTCTCGTAGAGTCCGCCAGGCAGGTTGACCTCTTTGCCACCGATAAATATCTGTGGTACCTGTGTGGTGTCGACAGCGGCCATGACGATGTGTGCCGAGAACTTATCACCGCGAACGATGGTTTGCGAGTTAGGAATGACGAAGGCGTTGAGCGCATTCACGCGGATATCCTTTACGTCGATGTTGCTGACCAGTGTGTGCAGCACCTCACCCTCTGCATAGCGCACGTCGTTCTGCAGTTTTGACAGCAGGGTCACTGCGGCAGCGGCAGGCATCGACTCGAACATATACTCCTGCCAGTTCTTGCCCAACGTCTGCTCACTCTTGGGAATGGTAGTCGTCAGGTTCGAGGCTATCATCTGTTTCTGATGATAGTCGCTGACCATCGTAAGCATCTTGGCGCGGTAATTGTTGATGGCGTCGAAGAGTTCCTTGCCGCGACCACGACTGGGCGACAACATCACCTGATTGGCTGCCTCCAGATCTTCCTTGTTACGCAGGTTGCGTGGGTCACCATTTTTGCCATCAGCCTCAATGGCGATAGCTACCTTCAGTTCTTCGGCCAGCTTGTAGAGCTTGTTGCTCATCTCCTTGACCTGTTGTGACTTGTCGTACCACTGCTGAACCTTCTGCGGGTTCTTCTTCATCTGCACGGCAAAGTCGTCATATATGGCCTGGTTCTCTTTGGTGGCATTCATCGTGGTGCGCTTCAGGCTTTCCTCAACAATAGAGAAGCCGTTGAGCACCTCGTTAGAGACGTTCAATGCCAGCATCGCCATCAGTACGACGTACATCAGGTTGATCATCTTCTGGCGGGGAGATACCGGTCTTTTCTTGATTGCCATCTTGCTATTTTACAATTTGACGATTTACAACTTACTATTTATTGAACTTGAGCCCTTACCTGCATGGCTTCAATCATGCGGGCATAGATCTTGTTGAGTTCCTGAATCTGCTCAGCCATGTGGCGTGTCTGCTCATTAATCTCGTCGATGGTATTAATCTGTGACGAAGCACTCTTGAGCTGCATCTCATAGACGCGGCTGATGCCTGTCAGCGTGCGGTTCAGGTTCTCCATCTCTTCTGAGTCGCGTGTCAGACGCTGGCTCTGGGCAGAAACCTCAGCGAGCATTTCCGTCAAGCGGTTCAGTTCATCAATATAGTTAGAGGTGGCTTCCTTCAACTCCTCGCCCATACCTGGAACCTCTGGCTGTTGAGGTGCGGCAATGCCACCACCAACGACGCCACCAATAACGCCACCGCCACCGATAACGCCACCACCAATGGCATCACTGCCACCAGCAAAGCTGATGGTACCGCTTTCATCAGTGTGGTCAGCAGTTTCGCTGCTGACATCAGCACCGCCTACAGCACCGCCACCACCATTAATGACGATGGTACCACTGCCACCGACGATGCCGCCACCAACGACGCCACCGCTAACAATGCCGCCATTGACAACAGGATGTTCAGCACCAGCCTCTTCTTCCATATGGACGTCGAGGTCCATACCGTCAGCTGTCTTGTCAAACGGACGATCGAAGGCAGAGATAAAGAACACGAAGACCTCAGTGCCCATACCCAAGAATAGGAAGAAGTTGGCACCTGGCAGGTGGGTCAGCTTAAACAGCGTACCTAGAATAACGATAGAGGCACCCCATGAGTAGGCGTAGTTCAGGAATGTCTGTCCTGCCACGCTATCCATCCACTTCTGCAAGCGGTAGACGAAATTCAGTTTGCTATATGTAGTCATTACTTCTTTCCTTTCTTTACTTTAATCTTATCACTGGTGGTATTAGCCAGCGAGCGCACACAACGGAAACCGATATACGAGCGGGGCTGGTTCTGGTACTCATACGAGCGCCATGCAGAACGGATATAACTCTCGGGGTCTTTCCATGAACCGCCACGAACTGACTTTTTCTTCAGTCGGTAGGGGTCTTCCTTGGCAGCATTATAGCTCAGCTGCGGATTGATATCGTTCATAGCCTCGACACCAGCTTCGGTATAGATGGTCGAGCACCATTCAGCTACGTTACCAGCCATGTCGTACAGACCATTTGAGTTGGCAGAATAGATACCCGTTCTGCTGGTTATGAGGTTGCCATCTTTGGTGTAGTTACCATTGTCTGGCTTGAAGTTGGCAAAGAAACAGCCATTGCCGCTAGTCACATCTGCGTTGTCCCAAGGGAACTCGTTCTGATCCTTGCCACGGGCAGCATACTCCCATTCTGCTTCTGTCGGCAGACGGTAGCGCTGCACAAAGCGGGCTGCGGCACCCAGGCCACGCAGCAGATATTCTGTGCGCCATGCACAGAAGGCGTTGGCCTGCTCCCACGTAACACCCACAACGGGATAGTCGTTATAAGCGGCATTCGAGAAGTAGTAGCGCATATAACTCTCGTTATCGGCGTTGGGGAAGTCGTTCACCCAGCAAGTGGTGTCTGGGTATATATTTATAATATAGGTATTCAGGAAGTCCCAAGGACCTGTATGCTCACGGTTGATGGTCTCGCGGACAATCTGGCCTTCATCGTTAATATAGGCGGTGTCCTTGGAAATCCAGATTTGTTCGTTGGCATTGGGGCGTATGTCTGTATTCAGTATGCGCTCCTCGGGATTGAGACGATACTTGCGCTTAGCGGCTTCCGTATAGTCGTAAATCTCATAACGGTAGTTCATCTGCTTACTGTCGAGCATCTTTTCGCCAGTCACGGGATTCGTCACATACAAGCTCTCGATGGCACGCTGCTCGTCCTCGTTGGGCTTGCGGGGCAACTGCTTCTTCCAGTTCAGATGAGGCTTTACGGGGTCGCCGTTCTTGTCTTCCTCAATCTTGTAGGTCTCATCGCCACCATAGGCAGGGTCTGCCAAACGCTCGCGCAGAATGGAGTCGCGTACGTAGTTCACAAACTGGCGGTACATGGAGTTAGTCACCTCACGTTCGTCCATCCAGAAACCCTCTACTGAGATGTCGCGTACAGGAGTCTGCTTACCCCACAGCGAGTCTTTCTTGTCGATACCCATGCGCAGATGACCACGTTTGATAAGTGTCATACCATAGGGAGCGGGTTCGCTGAATGCGCGACCACTGACACCAGTAACTTCGCCACCTGACGACGACGCCATCTTACTGCCAAAGCAGGCGGTAAGCAGTGTCACCATCATGGTGCAAATTGCTATACTAATAATTTTTTTCATATCTTCTTTTATCTTCATCTATCTTCTTTAACTTCTTTAACTTCTTTAACTTCCTTAACTCCTTTAACTCCTAAAGAATCCTCACACTCTGGTGGCGGTTGCGCCCCTTCTTTTGGAAGTTCAGGTCCGTCTGGTAACCCACAAACAACTCGTGGCTTCCGTTGCCTATCTTGAGCACAGAGGTGTAGATCTCGTAACTGTAGCCGATGGTAATGCCGTGGAAGAAACCGCCGATGAGCGCTGTCACCGAGTTGCTGGGGCTGTAGCCCACACCCGCATACATCATTTTCTGTTCGTGTGTGTACTTCAGGCGCGTTGTCACGTTTACGCGGTGACTGGTGCCGTCGGTATGTGCTAACACGGAGGGGTGTATTGATAACAACGGATTTCGTAGCCGAATATTGTATCCGGCTGTCAAATAATATGCTCTGGCGATGTCGTAGATGGAACGGTCACCCAGTTCAATAGAGGGTGCTGTGGCATGGAGGATAGACGCTCCAGCATACCATGAACCGTGCGTATAGTATAGTCCTGCAGACAGGTCAATGGCGACACCGTTGACATCCGATTTTGTGAAGGCAGGGTCATTGCTGTTTTCCAAATCCAGTCCGCTGCCTTTGAATTTCTCACTTAAGATGCCCCCCTGCAGACCAATGCTCAGTGTGCCGCCAAAGAGTGGCTGCTTGTAGGCATATTGTGCGATCAGCTGCTGGTGTGAGAACAAACCTATCTGATCATTCACTAACTGCAGACCAACACCATGATAGTGGTTCATGAAGTAAAGGGGCATGTCTGCACCAAAGTGCATGGTGCGTGGCGCATTCTCAAAGCCTGTCAGCGTCATGGCATAGGCTCCTGTGACGTTCAGCTTCGAATATTTACCTGCTGCAGCGGGATTAAACGACGGTTCCATCGCCCAATAGTGTGCGAAGGACGGCTCTTGCTGGGCCCAGACTCCTGTTACCGTCAGCAACAGCAAGGTAATAATCGTTATTTTTTGCTTAAGCACGTAGTTTATAACGACGTTACACCTTATTTATTGTATTGGATATAACAAAACCCCTCCAAAATAGGAAGGGTTTTGTCTAAATATTGCGTATTGTCGTTTATTCGTATACCAGACCACCGGTGGGGTAGAGGTACCAGTCGGTAGCATCTTTACTGTTCTCTGCCCATTCAGCAAAAGAGTGTCCGGCTGTCTGATAGGCACCTGAGAGGACGCCGCTGCTGCGGGTGCCAATAATCTGCCATTCATAGGGATACTTGAAATCGCCAGGTACCATGATAGCCCAAGGCTTGTTGCTGCCATAGGCATTTGAATATCCAGGTTCAGGCTTGCGATTCGTGATAACCTGGTCGGTCTTGAAACCATTTTGGACAGTATGTACCTCCCAATATGCACCATTGTAAGGTTCTACGATAAATACATCGTAGAGATTCTCGGCGAGCATGGTCTTCGCCTTGTCGGCATCTTTGAAGACCAGTTTGTAGGTGGCTGTCTTAACGTCTACATTTCTTTCGTAGTAATCGCCAGGCTTTACGGTATTGAAGAAAGTGCGCTCTACCGCACCAGTTGAGGTCTTCTGAGGATTGATAGCCCAGTGGGCATCCTTAAAGAGTACGATAACCATATTGCTGGTGTTGTTGGGCTTCTGGTCTTCTTTGAGGAAAGTCTCCCTAGTATCAATGTTGTCATAGCTTCCCAAACCACCTGCATCTTCTGGCGATGCAAAACCTTGGGTGACAGTATATTCCTCCAAATCGGTACTCTTAAGGCTAATCAGACGAATGGCTGCTGCAAGCGTCTTGGTGGCACCTACAGCGTCGAGACTGACTTTAATGGTCAGTGTCTTGTCGTTGAGTTTAGGTGTAACGGTCAGCACCACGTCGTTGAAGTCATAGTCACCAGCATCGGGGAAGTTGTCCTCGAAGCAGTAACGGAAAGAAAAGCCTTTAGGTTCGGGAATCACGGGATCACCTTCGTTTCCTTCAGGGTTGAATCCTCCTGTACCACCACAACCCTCAGGAATGGTTATCTCGTTAAGAGCATTCTTCTCATTTACCCAATAGTGAATGTAACTCAAAACAGCATTTCTGTTATATTCACTATGTTTGTTGTTAGGATTGTTGTTGTCGTAAACTTCATTGGGGTCAAAGTCGAAAAAAACTCGATTATTAGTCTGTAAGCCACCACCCCATGTAGCTAATCCACCGATTTTTACAATGGCATATTCGCTGTTGTTAGTGGGGCCATTGATAGTCAAATTGTTTGCAAAAAGTTTTCCTCCAACTTTTAATAGACTTTGGCTATGCATCTCTATAGAACCAGTTGCATCTCTACACTCACCATCAATGTCAAATCGGCTACCAGGAAGCATGATACTAGAACCTAGTCCTGCACCGGATTTGAAATGAACATAGCAGCCGTTCACCCAAGTCTGATTAAACGCTGATGAGTTGTAGCTGTTGGTATTTGCGGTAATCTTACCGAAGTTGGTGAATGCCGTACCACCGGAGGTACCCGTCAGCACGTCAACATTAACCGTTCCGTTGTTGTAGAATTTTGAACCGTTGAGGTTCAGTGTGCCTTCGAAGTTAATAGTTCCAGCATTATAGTTTGGCGCCCCATTAGTGACAGAAGCTACCACATCTTTCGCACCAGTTATCTTTCCGCCCGCCATCACGATGAAGCGGCCTGCATTTGAAATATTGATACTCCCGTCGAGTATCACTTCACCACCATCGGCTACCACGATAGTGGGGCTGTTGAGCGTGTTCGAGGCACTAAGGTGGCACTTGCCTTCCACATAGAGCACCATGTGGTTGTAAATGCCAGTGGTATTGTTTAGATGGAACGTCTTAGTGATGGTCGTACCAGAGGCTATGCGGAAATGACAGCCATCGCCCGGCAATGGCTCTCCACCTATCTTAACTTGTTCCTGATAATAGAACTGCAGACCGTAGAAGCCGATACCATCTTTATACCATATTTTGTAGGTATGACCTTTCTTGGCATCACCCAAGTAGGCATCATAATTTCTGTTTTCGCCGTTGGTTAGCCAGCCATTGTTGTCTTGCCAGTAGAAGGGTGCCCATACACCTTTGAAATAGAGTGTCATCTGTCCGTTTAACGCTGGTGTGAAACTAACAGCCTGGCGATCAATGCGATGAGTGAAGCCATTGCCCTTGCTGGTGTCTGACGTTGCTCCGCTGCCTGTGCCGTGGAACGTCAGCGTGCCGATGGTGATGTCGCCGTCCTTGACCACTACTGTCTGACCAGCAGTGGGATTGAAACCTGCTGGCACGCGCCACCAACACGTGCCCTGCACATATTTGGTTTCTACCGGTGTAGTACCACCCTGTAACATATAGCCACTAGAGTTGATGTCGGCATCGGTAAAGGTATCGTAAGCTTGCATCTGTGCTACTGTCACCTGCTCGACGGTCTTGTTTCCCACCAGTTCAGAACTGGGGTTCAAATAGTCATTCAGTGTCTTAGCATACTGTGGAGCATCTGCCTCAGAAGCACGGCGGGACGCGCTGGCAGCTGCACCATAGACAGCATCTACGTGCCCGTCTACTATTGGCGCATTCATATAGACGCGTCGTCCGTCTTTGTCAAAGATGCCTATATATATAACATCAGTAGCTACTGGGTGGGAGAAGGTGACATTTAATGTTTCGCCACTTAAGACCTCGCCAAAATACAACTGCTTGGAGGATGTTGTTATCTCTGGGTGGCCGAGATACAAGCCTACTTTATAAGTTTCACCATAGTCACCATTAACAGTGATGCTTCCTGTCGCTTTGCCAACAGTAGCCCACTGGTGGTTGGGGTCAACATTCTGAACGGGAAAGGCTTTGCTGATTAGTTCGTCATAGGTCGCTTGGTCGAAAGACACATCATCTTTACATGATGTTACTCCCAACGACAACAAACCCATAGCAATCCAAAAAGACTTCTTCATGCGCATACTTTATTATAATGATATCAATATTCGGGTGCAAAGTTAAGCAAAAAAATCCTAACTAGCACAATTTTATAGTAAAATATTTGATATTTAACGAAATAATTGCTAACTTTGCAGCCGAAAACAAGACTTGTTTAAATAGTTTAGCTAAATGAAAAAGTATTTTATGAAAGGAGTCGCCCTTTTAGGAGTGGCCATAATAACTGTCAGTTGTTCTCACGATGCATGGTTCCAGACAAACGATGCTACACAGCGTGATGCGGAAGAGTATGCTTCCAATTTCAAAAACATTGTCATGGGCGGACAGAATGTCGATTCACGCCAGACGTGGAATACGGCAGTGACAACTCAGATTAATCTGACTAGTGCGAAGTCTGGTATAATGCGTGTCTTTACGGTCGATCCGCTGACCAATGTTGATGCAGCCTATCTTGCAGAGACGAAAGTGAGTGCAGGTACAGCTGTGGATATCACCATTTCTAAACCGTCGGACGTAATAATGTTATATGCCGCCGTATTTAACGAAGCAGGCAACGTGATTGATGTGTTGGCTTTTGATGCAACAGAGTCTACTATTAAGGCTCAGTTCTACACATCGTCTGAACCAGCTGGTGCTCGTGCTGCGCGCCGAATAATCAAATCTTCGCACACGTTCACAACAGCACGTCCCGATGACAGCGATTATGCTATGGCTATGCCGACAGAAAATATCTATTCGGCTAACGAATATTACGCTCACACTTCTACAATTACCAACTATTATCTGCCTGAAGGGAAGAATCACAATTTGAACCCATACAATGGCAATGCATATTACTATATCGACGGCGAACGCAACCTGACATTCATCAATCCTTCAGATGCAGCCTCTGCTGTGCGCTACTACATCCTGCCAGGTGCTAATGTGCATTTTACACAGACGTTCAGTTATAAACTGGCGGGCAATCATGCCATGTATGTAGCCCCGGGTGCTACTGTTACGTTCGATCAGAATTTGTCTGCTGGTGTGATAATCTACAACCAGGGTACCGTCATCGTTGAGGGCATGACTGGTCCTTATAACAATGGTGGAATTTATAACCAAAATATTCTGACCTGTAAGGGTGGCCTGCATGTGTTCAACGCAGGTTCAGAGATTATCAACGAAGGGACTCTTAATGTCACTGGTGGCGATGTCACCGTGGAGGGTTCCGGTCACATACTCAACGTTGCTGGTGGTCATTTTGTAGTTAATAACAATACCATCGTCAACAGCAACGACTGTACTTGGCAGAACGATGGCGACTACCATACGGGCAATTTCAACTATACTGCTGGTAGCCCCAATGTTATCAACAACTGTAAGTTGACGGTCGATGACACTTTCTACATCAACTTGGGTGATAATTTGGACAGAAACGGATTCAAGATGGATGCGGGTGCAGGTGTTGTCACAGAGAAATTGTGGATGGACGGCCCCTCTTACATCTGGATGGGTGCTCAGTCGGTCTTCCAGGTCAACGACGAGGCGAAGATGGACATTACCAAGGACATTTATGGTATCTATGGTCCTAAGACGAGTGCCAATGGTTATGCTGTGTTCCATGCTGATAAGATTGTGATGGCCGATCCCAGCAATCCCAATAACTTCATGGCCAACTATTTCAATTACCTCGTTGTTGCCTATGATACATACCACTTCCCACAGGGTTATCTCGATGGTACCAGTGATGCTGCCAAGGCTAATGGCGGCATAGGCTCCTGCCCTCACTATCATCTGGGAGAGAACGCCATTGTCGACAAGGTCAGCAACCTCGGTACTACCTATGATGTCGAGTCAGGAACGTGTAACCCCGGTTTCAAGGGCAGCGGTGGCAAGCGTGAAAATGTTAAGAGTTATACCTACTTCGCTTTCGAGGACCTTGGAACCAGTGATGACTTCGACTTCAACGATGTTGTAGTGCGTGTCAGTACACCCGATGAGAACAACGTTTCGACTGTAGAACTTTGTGCCATTGGTGGTACGTTGTTGCAGAAAGTATTCTGTGACAATGTCCAGATTGGTAACGAGGTACATGAGTATGGTTCATTTGGTGACAATACCAAGAAGTTCGTTAAGATGCCTCTTGCTGTATTGGGAACAGTAAACGTGCCACAGGGTAAGTCTCCTGCCGATCTGAACATCAATATCCAGGTGACTAGAAGTAGTGGCGAGATTGTTACTGTGGGTGGTCCAAAGGCTGGTGAGACTCCTTTCCGTGTCGTAGTCTCTGGTAATGACGAGGGCAAGTGGTTCTGGGCTAAGGAGCGTACCAATATCAGTGATGCCTATACACTGTTTGGTAAATGGGGCGCTGACATGGACAGCAATCCAGACTGGTACAAGTCTCCGGTTAAGGGTCAGGTTATTGAGTGGTAGAAATTAGTATCAAATAGTTGTTACCTTTGCTGCCACTATGGTACTGAATTATATCTGGGTAGTTTTTTTCCTCGTTGCATTTGTCATTGCAGCGGCAAAGTTATTGTTTTGGGGAGACTTCGACGTGTTCCCTGCGATGATGGACTCTACGTTCAGCTCGTCGAAGACAGCCTTTGAGATTTCATTGGGCCTGACAGGTGTGCTGTCACTCTGGATGGGCGTCATGAAGATTGGTGAGAAGGGTGGAGTGGTTAATGTTCTGGCTCGCCTGCTGTCGCCAGTGTTCACCAAGCTCTTCCCAGATATTCCCAAGGGACATCCCGTAACGGGTAGTATCTTTATGAATATCGCTGCCAACATGCTGGGACTCGACAATGCCGCTACCCCTCTGGGACTGAAGGCCATGGAGCAGATGCAGGAGTTGAACACCAAAAAAGACACTGCTTCGAATCCGATGATTATGTTCCTGGTGCTGAACACTAGCGGATTGACGCTCATTCCCGTGAGTATCATGGTGTATCGTGCACAGATGGGAGCAGCTCAACCCACCGATATCTTTATCCCGATTTTGTTGGCAACATTCTTTTCGACAGTGATGGGCATTATTGCTACTTCGCTGTTCCAACGCATCAACCTGCTGAACCGTACCATGTTGCTGACGCTGGGAGGTGCCTGCACGCTGGTGGCAGCTATCATTTGGGGATTCTCGCAGATGGATTCTGACACGATGAACCGCTGGAGCACTACCATTGCCAATATCCTGCTGATGACCATCATCACGGGATTCATCTTGGCTGGTGTGCGTAAGAAGGTCAACGTCTATGATGCCTTTATCGAGGGTGCCAAGGAAGGCTTTACCACTGCTGTCCGCATCATCCCCTATCTGGTGGCTATTCTCGTTGGAATCGGTGTTTTTCGTGCCAGTGGTGCGATGGATATGCTCATTGGTGGTCTGCGCGCCTGTGTCGACGCCTGTGGTGTCGATGCCCAGTGGGTGGACGCTATGCCTACCGCACTGATGAAACCATTGTCGGGTAGTGGTGCCCGTGGTATGATGGTTGATGCGATGACAACCTATGGTGCCGACTCATTTGTAGGTCGCCTGTCATCGATCTTCCAGGGCTCTACCGATACCACCTTCTATATTCTGGCTGTCTACTTCGGTTCGGTGGGCGTCTCGAAGACACGCCATGCCGTCACCTGTGGACTGCTGGCTGACTTGGCAGGTATTCTGGCTGCTATCGCCGTCTGTTACCTGTTCTTTGCATAAACATTATTATTTTAAATAAAAACATTTGAAGACATTTGAAGAACTTGGTGTGAGCGAAGGGATTCGCAAAGCCATTGAGGAGATGGGCTTCGTACAGCCCATGCCTGTACAGGAGGAAGTAATACCTTACTTATTAGGAAACAGAAACGACGTCATCGCACTGGCCCAGACGGGTACGGGCAAGACGGCGGCATTCGGCATTCCCGTATTGCAAAGGATAAGCCTCCCCCCAACCCCCTCCAAAGAGAGGGGGAGCCGTGAGGCAGATATGCAGAAGCCTCAAGCACTTATCTTGGCACCGACACGTGAATTATGCCTGCAAATTGCCGATGATTTGCGCGACTTCTCAAAATATATGGACGACATCCATATAGAAGCCGTCTATGGAGGTGCATCAATAGAACAGCAGATCCGCGCCCTGCGCAAGGGTTGCCAGATTATCGTCGCTACCCCAGGCCGTCTCATCGACCTGATGAACCGTGGCGTCGCCAAACTGGACAACGTATATAACGTCGTACTCGACGAGGCCGACGAGATGCTCAACATGGGATTCTCGGAGAGCATTGACGCCATCCTGGAGGGTGTTCCCGAAGACCGTAACACGCTACTCTTCTCGGCAACGATGAGCAAGGAGATAGAGCGCATTGCCAAGGGGTACCTGCACGACTATAAGGAGATTGTGGTAGGCAGCCGTAATGAGGGTGCCGAACACGTGAACCATATCTACTATATGGTGAATGCCAAGGACAAGTACCTGGCACTGAAGCGCATCGTCGACTACAATCCCCGCATCTTTGCCATCATCTTCTGTCGAACGAAGATAGAGACACAGGAGGTGGCCGACAAACTCATCAAGGACGGTTATAACGCAGAGGCGCTGCATGGCGACCTCAGCCAGCAGCAGCGCGACCTGACGATGCAGAAGTTCCGCCAGCATACGGTACAGCTGTTGGTAGCTACCGATGTGGCTGCTCGTGGTCTGGATGTCGACGACCTGACACACGTCATCAACTTCGGATTGCCTGACGATATCGAAAACTACACCCACCGCTCAGGCCGTACGGGCCGTGCCGGCAAGAAGGGTACGAGCATCTGTATCGTGCACAGCCGTGAGAAGTTCAAGATTCGCAACATCGAGAAGGTCATCGGCAAGCAGTTCGAACAGGGTGTTATCCCCTCGGCAGAAGAAATCTGTAAGAAACAGCTCTACAAGGTGATGGACCAGATTGTCAAGACCGATGTCGACGACGAGGAGATAGCTCCCTTCATGCAGGATATCCAGCGCTACTTTGAGTTTATCGACAAAGAGGAAATCATCAAGAAAATCGTGTCGATGGAGTTTGGCAAGTTCCTGTCCTACTATGCTGATGCTCCAAGCCTCACCCCCGTCTCCTCTCCCAAGGGCGAGGGGAGCAAAGATGCTAAAGGGAAGAGAGAAGACGGACACGGTCGGAAGCAGCCGACACCTACCAGCAAGGGCTATAAGAAACTGTTCATCAATCTGGGCAAGAGAGACGGCTTCTACCCTGGCGAGTTGATGCAGACGCTAAACCGCTTTGTTGGCGGTCGCCAAGAGGTGGGACACATCGACCTGCTGGACACCATCTCCTATTTCGAGGTACCCGAGAAGGATGCCAAGAAGGTCATGATACAGCTAACGGGCATCCGCTACAAGGGACGCACCGTACGCTGCAACGATGCCGACGAAGGCGGCAAGGCTGACAAGCCCAGTAGTCCCAAAGCATCTAGGGAATCAAGATATCCTCGGGAGTCCAGAGAGCCTAGGAAGAAAGCTCCGAAGGAACAAAAGACCTACAAAAAAGAAGACTGGATGCAGTTTCTTGCCCCTAACAGTAAGAAACTGAAAGGCGAAGTCCCCGACTTCAGCGAAGAAGGCTGGGCCATCCGCAAACCTCGCAAGAAGAAATAGGTCTGATAGCACATCGATGCATTTAGGCATGAAACAATGGATATCCAATATCACTGTTCTTCTGCTGCTCTGCGCTTGTCAGGGCAGCAGCATTCGTCAAGAACTGCATCGCGTGGATTCTCTTAATCAGTGTGACGTACTTCTTGACACCATCACTACAATGGATGAAGTCGTGGACTATCTTGACTGGTGGGGAACACCTAATGAACGTATGACGGCTCACTATCTGCAGGGTTGCGTCTTCCGCGACCAGGACAACGCTCCCATGGCCCTGCGCTGTTATCGCGATGCCGTCAGCTATGCTGACACCACGGCCAGCGACTGCGACTATCGTCGCCTTAGCCGTATCTATGGACAGATAGCCGACCTGTTTAATCGTCAGCGTGCCCCTCGCTTAGAGATAGAGGCTGAGCGCAAGGCTGTTGAGTATGCATGGAGGGCTAAAGACACGCTTTCTGCGATTATCTTTTACCAGCTTTTAGGGAATCCATACCACATGTTGAACATGATGGATTCGTGCCTGTATTACAATTACCAAGCTATTGAAATGTATAATAAATATGGCTATACGAAATATGCTTCAGGTAATTTGGCGTTTTTAATTGACATCCATTTAAGGAGAAACGAATACCATGAGGCTAAAGTGTGTATGGAGGAATTTGAAAAGAATTTAGATGAAGACTACTATATCAATCATTCTGGATATTTCAGATACTGGGGTCTCTATTATTTAGGAATCAATAAATTGGACTCTGCTGAGTTATATTTCCGTAGAGTGATAGACAATAGACCAAATAATATTCCTGAATCAACTTTAAAGGGTATGATGCAGATATATCAACAGTTGGGAATCGGTGACTCCATCGCCAAATATGCCGAACTCTACTGCCAATTCAACGACTCTGCCAGTTTCCAGCATTCCGCTGACGAGCTGACGCGTACTCAAGCCCTCTATAACTATGAGGAACATGAGCGCATAGCAGCACGGAAGACACAAGAAGCCAATCGGTATAAAATCATCATTGCTGTCTCATTTGTAGTATTTGGCATAGTAGCCTATTATTGCTATCGATACATTAAGAAACAGCGACAGCGTAAGAAAGAAGAACTGATGGCTGCCAACAAGGAATATGTCTCATTGCTTGGACAGTACAAAAAGCTACAGGATGACATGCAACTCTCTAAACACGATATTGATGAGTTCCGAAAAGAAAAAGAGCAAGAGACACAACAACTGCTCCAGAAACTGGCCCATTATCAAGATGCGCCAGAACTATCAAAACATTGGAATGCTGAACGAGCTATGCTTGACAGCCCACTTGTTTCAGAGCTTCACCAACTGGCCTCACAAGCCAAGTCTGCCTCACAAGTACAGTTAAAAGAACTTCGTGAGTTTATTCAGAAAGAGTTGCCAGCCTTTTTCACAAAGATAAACAGCAAAGAAGCGTTGCTCACTCCTCAAGAAGTCTACGTCTGCATTCTAATTCGCCTTCAGTTTTCGCAAGGCGAATTATCGGCACTTTTTGATGTCAGTAAGCAACGCATGAGCAATATCAAACGCAGCATTAACAAGAAATTGTTCCATGAAGATGGAGCACAAGCCCTAAACGACAACCTTTTCCGAGTGTAACAAGATGTAACACCGATGTTACAATGTGCCCGTAATTCCCTGATAGACTGCCTCTTAGTATTTTAGGTTTACAAAGTGTACTCCAAATGTTTGCGCATGTCGTAAGAAATGTCTACCTTTGTAGCGTTTTTCAACAAAAGTTTACAAAAAAACTAAAACACACAACAACAAACAAACAAATGAAAAAAATTTTATTCTTGTTAGTATTTATGCTCCTGCCATTGGCAGCAAGTGCTATTGGTTGGGTAATTGATGGCATCAATTACGAATTAAATAGAAAAACGAAGACAGCACAAGTAATAGCCCTAACGGGCCGTGAAGGTTATACAGGAGATATTATTATACCATCATCTGTTAATTTTAATGGTGAGTACAGTGTGACAAGAATTGCAAATAATGCATTCTCAAATTGCCCTGAACTAACTTCTGTTACTATTCCAAATACAGTGACAAGTATTGGAGGTAATGTGTTTGAAGGCTGTAGTAGCCTAAACTCAATAGTTATAGAAGAAGGGAATCCTAATTACGACTCTCGTGAAAACTGTAATGCCATCATTGGGACTGCCAGCAATAAATTATTGTATGGATGTAACGGCACTATTATTCCCAGTAGCGTAACATCCATTGGAAACTCAGCATTCTTGGGTTCAGGCATAACTAGTATTACTATTCCAGATGAAGTAACCAGTATCGAAAGTAATGCATTTGAAAAGTGTAAGGCTTTAAGCTACATTTATATCGGTAAGAGTGTAGAAAGTATTGGATATTATGTTTTTAGTGAATGTGACAATTTGAAAACTGTTGAGATAAACAGCAATGCTATAGTATCTAAAAACTATAATATCAATGAATCTAATGTTGGATCACTTTTTGGTGGCGCATTTAACATTGAAGAATTAATCATTGGAGATGAAGTAACAAGCATAGGTGATTGTGCATTTATTGATTCTCGTATAACCTCTGTCAAAATGTCCGACAACGTTACAACTATTGGAAATAGTGCTTTTAGGTTAAGTCGGCTTTCTTCCGTCAAATTGTCTAACAATCTGACAGACATTGGAGAATGGGCGTTCTATGGTTGTAGACTATCTACTATTACCATCCCAGAAAGTGTGAAATGTATCAATTTATTTGCATTCCAAAACTGTGATTATTTAACCAAAGTTGAGGTTAATAGCAATGAGGTGGTATCAAGAGATGGTGACCAGTTCTACACATTAATGAGTTGCTTTGGCAAGCAGGTTAAAGAGTATGTTTTAGGAGAAGGTATAAAGAAGGTAGCATATATTGCCTTCGCAGAGAGTGAAAAACTTACTTCTGTCACTTTATCTAGCAATTTGACATGTGTTGATGATAGCGCATTTCACGAATGTAACAGCCTGACAGATATCTACTGCTATGCAGAACAAGTGCCAGAAACTGGTAAGGACATCTTTGTAGACTCTAATTACAAAAATGCTACCCTCCACGTGCCTGCTGCATCTGTTGAAGCATATAAGAACAAAGAACAATGGAAAGACTTTGGTTATATTGTAGCATTGACAGATGAAGATCCTAAGCCAATGACAGAAATCATGATGACAACTGCCGCACAAAAGCCTTCGGTTACGGTTGTAGAGTGCTATACCTTTGACGGTAAACGCATTACTACACCTCAACGTGGTATGAACATCATCAAGATGAGTGATGGTACAGTTAAAAAAGTAGTGGTGAAGTAAAAGCGTTTCCAGAATTATAGGGAATCACTGTCAATCAAAGGTAAGAGGTATATACCATGTAATGTTACGTGGTATCAATCGCCAGGATATCTTTGAAGAGCCAGAAGACTATTGGACTTTTATCAAGATATTGTCCACGGTTCAGGAAAGATTGGAGGACGACCTTTTGACGAGAGCTACAATCTGCCACATCTATGCCTATTGTCTAATGCCTAATCACGTACATCTACTATTGGGTGAGAAGCGTTGGAAGGTAGGCGACGTGATGAAGTCCATCGCATCAAGTTATGTGTTTTACTATAACAAGAAATACGGGCGTGTCGGTCATCTGGAAAAACAATGAAGAACAATGATTCAAAATTCAATCAAAAACCTGTTCCTCTGATTGTAAATGTATGTAGTTTCTAAACAACTTTTTTTGAAAAAGTGTTGGTAGTGCGCAACATTTTTATTATCTTTGCCACACATTACTATAAAGCCCACGCTTATGACGCCCGAGTTATAAGAAAGTTGATCAAAGGAACCGCCCCTGTGATTCCTTTAACCAATGTAATAAAAAAGAAGTATGAAAAGAATCATTAAATGGGTGCTCGTCGCCACCCTCGTTTGCGGCGCAAGTGTATTCACATCGTGTGATGACAATTCAATAGACAACCCGGTAGTGCCGGACCACTTCGTCAACGAGGCATTGATGGACAAGACCGTCAAGCCCGGCGACGACTTCTACATGTATGCCCTGGGCACCTGGTTCAATTCAC
>Ga0247609_10001425_pt1 | contig 28462 bp, 55 predicted proteins | sample 172DNAGHGlowgp2_FD_193487 | JGI IMG/M metagenome (GOLD analysis project Ga0247609, IMG submission 193487) | Sheep rumen microbial communities from Palmerston North, Manawatu-Wanganui, New Zealand - 1728 DNA GHGlow gp2 | ecosystem: Host-associated > Mammals > Digestive system > Stomach > Rumen ... | reverse complement strand
TGTTGTATATTAGATATAGCTTTGGTGTCAGTACCAATCAAGTTGATACCGCATCCACTTATTTCCCTTCAGTTGGCTTGTATGGGTCAGGTGTCAGTACCAATCAAGTTGATACCGCATCCACTTTTTATATATAATAAATAGTCTGTTATTTGGTGTCAGTACCAATCAAGTTGATACCGCATCCACTCAACGTCACAGTCGAGCTGGAACTGGCCGTGGTGTCAGTACCAATCAAGTTGATACCGCATCCACTACAACCGCAGAGATGACAGCAAAGGCAACGGTGTCAGTACCAATCAAGTTGATACCGCATCCACTATATTCATTGCAAATTATTCAGCCACAAGTTTCAAAGAGCTCTCTTCCGTCTTGGAAGTTGGTTTCACGGCGGCTGTGTGCGCCCCGCCGTCGGCGTTTTTCCTTTTCTGGAAAGCGGCCATAGTGACCCTCTCCGCGTTTTCGGCGTTCCATCTCCTGTTCCTGGACACAATCTGGGTCGCGCCGTACTTGACAAACTCTTTCATCGGGAGTTCCTTGTTGAATTCCTCCCTGAGGGTGTCGTCGGATATCCTGTCGGCTATGTTGACGGCTGCGTTGAAGTCGCAGTTCATCTTGGTGCCGTCGCTGCCTATGTAGCATTCCTGGGAGACCCTGAAGTCCTTGTCGACCGTTCCGTTGCGGCTGTCGGTCTGCGAGGTGTAGGCCTGGTCGGTGTAGTTCACCTGTATGTCGTAGTTCTGGGAGACTATGGAGAACATCTGTTTGATGCTGGACATTCCCGCCGCCTTGGCGATGCTGGTCTGGAAATACCTCTTGTCGTTCTCAGCCTCTCCAAGGGCGTTTAGCTTGACGTTCTCTGGGATGAGTTCGCCGTCCTCTATGTCGAAGTATTTCCTGTTGGAGCGGTAGTATTTTGTCGCCTCGTATGGTATGCCGTACTTTTCGGCCCAGTATTTGCAGTTGTTGCAGAACCATTTCGGCTTCAGCTGGTCCCTGAAATTCTTCCAGCTGCCACAGTCCAGGTGTTCCAGTGCGATGCTCTTTATGCCGTTCTCCTGGAAGAGCCACAGCATGTAGGCTATCACCTGCCTGGTGTTCTCGGCTATCTCCCTTCTCAGGGCCTGCCTCTCCATTGTCAGCCTTTCAGCGTCCTCTGTGGGGTAGAAGCCAGACCTCTCGCCCTTCTCAGGCTTGCCGTGCTCTTCGTCGTAGGCCCGCTTCCTGTCGTTCCACTCCTTGTCTATGCAGCGCAGCCTGGTCTGGTTGTTCCTGAACGCGATGGTGGTGTTGATGTAGTCGTATGATTTCCTGTCCCCGCTGTATTTCTTCTTCAGGAAATTGAGGCCGTCGGCAAGCAGGTCTGGCCTGGAATAATAGGTCCCGTCCTCCCTCTTGACGAATCTGTCGTTCCTTTTTTTGCCGTGGTCGTCCCAGTCTCCGAGGTCGCTCACGAGGAGGAAGCTGGTGTGGTTGCCAGCCGTGCTCCCCTTGTCTCCGAGGTTGACGGCCAGGTTTATGTTCTTGAGCTTGTCTGGCCTTCCTATTGAGTTGTAGAAATCGATGAGTTCGCCGTTGACATCTATGTACCCATTTAGGTTTGTGGCGTTTGTTGAGAACAGGGAGTGTTTGACGTTTATGTCTACGCCGTATGTCGGGTAAACCTTGAAGTAGTTCCTCGGTTTGTGCTGGATGTGGGTGTACGACAGGTTGACGCACAGGACCCTTCCGTCCTTTTTCGTCTTCCTCTCGCTTATGGAGAAAGCTGACATTGTGAATGTATTTTTCAACCTGTCGCTCCATTTTCTCGAATCCTTGTCGGATATGTATATGGGCAGGTAGACATAGCTGCCTTTGCAGGCTCTGTCGATGAGGTCGTAGCGCTGGTTGGTACGTCTGTCGTACAGTCCGCTGAAAGCCTCAGGCATGTAGGTTGTGCCGTATCTTCCGCCAACTGTGAACAGTTTCAGTTTTATGACATATTTACACTCCCCTATCCTGTCGATGCCAGCCTCGGCGTACTGGGGTATGTCCGTCACCTTGAATATCGGGCATCTTTCCTCGTCCTGTTTTTTGTTTATGGAAACCGAGTTCACCAGATACAGTATGTTCTCTGTCCTGAACTTGCATCCTCCATTCTCACCGAACTCCTTGGCCACTTTCGCCATGTATTCTTCCGTTTCGGCCTTCACTGCGTCCTCGTTCTCAATGAAATGGCCGATTATCTGCCTGGCTTCATATGTTTTCTTGCTTTTCTTCTGGTTTTCCAGGAAAAAGTATTTGTTCTCCTCGTTCCAGTAGGCTTCGAGTGTCCTGCAATGGAGATACTTTTCGTACTCGTATTCGACTCTCTCGCTTCCCCACAGCTCATCCACCACCTGCTTGGCGAACTTGTTGCCGTTGGTGTAGCAGAACTTAGGCTTGTTGCCGTCCTCGAACATCGACCTGGCGCATTCCCTGGCTATGTGGTCGTACAGCAGGGTGGTGTAGGTCCATTCGATGTCGGTCTTGGACTTGATATAGTCGTATCTGTCCAGCACCTTCTGCCACTCATCCATTTTGTCCTTTTTCTTTGCGCTGGCTATCTTCTTCTCAAGTTTGGGATGTATGTCGGCCTCGTTGCCGCTGGCCATCAGCATCTCGACAATCACCTTGTCGCTCTCGTCCTCGAATATGTCGTCCTGCCATTTCGGTTTGCTGGCTTTCATGACACCCTTCAGGGCGCTGATGTATTGGCCACATAGGTTCTCGACGGTCCTCTCGACTATATGTGTATTGTCTGGCCCTTTGTCTGGGAATGGCTGGCCTGTGACATCTGGATAGAACTTTTCTCTGTATATTTTTTTATACTCTTCTTTTAAGGCGCTGCGGAAGATATGGTTGTCGCTGGTCATAGCCGCTTTCTCGATGTTGTTCGAGATAGTTTCTGACACGTTGTCGATATACCGCTTGGAGCAGCGCATAAGATGGTATATGGCCGAGGTTGTTTTCTGCGGCAGTTTCCCTAGTTTGAAAAAAGCCGACCTATCCTGCTGGCAGGCTATTTTCTCTGGTGTTCTTGTTTCTTCCATTGTATTGTTATTGTTGTGTATCGGTCGCCCGTTACTTCGTGTTGATAATGTTCTTTATCGTGTCTGACAGGTCGTCTGGGTTTCCTTCAATAACGCTCCAGTCCTCCGTCACGTGCTGGTCGCCAATCATGGAGCTGCCATAGCCAGACTTCCTGACGACGACGATTCTCTCCCCGCCGTCTATGTCGGCCAGCTCGAACCAGGTCCCGCACCATCTGTCGTTCCCGTCGGCCAGGTCCACCTGTATGATGTACCTGCCAGGGTCTGGGGCCTTGTCGTTGAACGCCGTGTAGCCAGGGTAAATTTTACTTTCCATGTCGTTGTCCTGCGGTTTTTCTGTATTTATCGACTATGTCCTTTATCTCGTCGTCGGTGCATTCGTCCCTGACCAGCTCCGACCTGTATGGGGTGTTGAACGCGAACACCATGAATCCCTCGGGCAGGGGGTTGAAGATGTCGTCCCAGCAGCCGTTGTACTTGCACCAGCCGCAGTCTTCGTTGAGGCAGCCCTTGCATTTCCTGTCGTAGGCCTCGCGCATCTCTGGCGTCAGCTTCCCTGGGTCGGTGAGCGGCTTGCCGCTGGGGCTGGGCTTGTCCGACAGGTAGTCGTCCCTGTCGACGTATTTCCCGTTGAGGGCGGCCCTGAGTTTCCTTTTCGACCGTTCCAGTGTGGTATGAAAATCTTCCATGTTCATGTCTGTTTTTATTATGTACGGTGTGTCTTTGAATGTCAGCCTCGCCCCTTTCTTTATTTGTCATAGTCAAGGTTGCATGTCCTGCCGTCGAGTTCCCATGGAACGATTTCATGCTCCCTCGGGTCGATTCGCTTTTCCTCCCCGACGGATTTCCAGGAGCACATCCTGTCCATGTACACCCCGTCGGTCTCGTTGATGAAAGGGGCCATGGTGTCGCGTATGCGGTCCATCACCTCCCCCAAAGTCCAAGTGGGGCCGAGGCTCTCGTATTTACGGTACAAGGCTTTTACGGTATCGTAGATTTTCTCCATGGTCCATTTATCGGCGTCGAAATAGAGATGGCCCTCGCTGGCGTCCCATTCCTTGCGGTTGGACAGGCAAAGGCCGCCGTCGCCGCTGTAGCTGTACATATAGCTGACAAGCTTCATGGATTTATACATCCATTCGGGCGCCTCCATGGCGAGGCCCTTCCCAATCAGGCCGCGGTAGTCGAAATGATGGGAGTTTAGCCAGTCTGCATACAGTGACATGTTTTCGTTTGAAAAGTTCAACCAATGATATTGCCAGCTATGGCCAGATTGGATGTTTTCATCTGTATTGGCGATTCCGTCATTTTCAACTTTAAAATGACTGATGGAATCTTCTCCGACAAGTAAAGTGAGCAATTCTTTCTTTTCTTCCTCCGTCATGCTCGACATCGGGCGGAGGTAGGGTATATGTCCATTATCGACGATATAAATGACGTCGGTTCTTGGGGACAGTTCAAGTATGCCACAGCCTTTTGATGTTTTAACACCGTATGGCAGCCTGGCAGACAAATCTCGTAGCAGCAGCTCTTTTTCTTCCTCTGTCATATCAAAAGTTTTTGTTGTAATCTGGTCCCAACACAGGATAGCCGCTTTCAGTTCGTGGATTTCTCCATTGTTCAAGAGTCCAATGAACTGGCGGAACTCCGTGTTCCTTACACCACTTGTCCTGTTCTTCGCTTGTATAATAATGATAGCCTCCAATCACTTCCATATCTAATCTGTTTTATACATTCCTTCTGGCGCCTCTATCGCAAGCCCCTTCCCAATCAGGCCGCGGTAGTCGAAATGATGGGAGTTTAGCCAGTCTATCGAATCGTAGTTGCAAGTCGGGCTTTCTGGGGTCCCGACATAGTCTTTCAGGTAGTATTCGTAATGCCTCCCGTTTACCGATTCCTCCACTTCGTATCCAGCGTAACGGATGAATTCCTCTTTCTCCCCCTCTGTCATGCTCGACATTGAGCGGAGGCACGGCCTGCATTCCTTTATCGGGTATGCTCCATTGACGGTGTCGTCAAGTCCTTCTATTGAAACCACCCTGTGCAGGGTCTCTCCATGGTAGAAGAACAACCCGTACATGAGGCCGTCACAGAATGTCTTGAAAAGCAGCCTTGAATCCTCCAGGTCTTTTAGATAATTACTCATTGTCTCCATATTTATTCAATTCTTTTTTTTCGTCGTCCCATTTATAGCCCGCTTTTTCCATTTTTTCAAATAGGAGGTCACGTTGTATCTTAGTGGCGGGCTTAATAGTATTAACTTCTATACAGTCTGGTCCTTGCAGACCAAGCTCCATCTTATCTGATGATACAAAAAGACAGCAATATCCCGTTGCGACTACCTTATCTCTGTTCGTCTCATCAAATATCCATCTATCAGTTCCTTTAAAGATGAAAATGCAATCGTTATTCCATCCCGTTGAATGTAGCACATCGCCGTCCTTTGCATCTTGGACGGTCCATGGTCGCCAGCATCTGTCCACATATTCGACAGTCATTCTTTCATGATGCCCGTCTGTACATTGCAAAAGGTAGTTTGCTTCACTGATTGACTCTATGTAAACTGCATTATCATAATCAGTCATAACCCAATCACCGACTTTAAATTTGGGTTTTGGAATATCGGAAGCTGGCACCTTCTGTTTTTCAAGCCAAGCAATCCATTTGGCGTAGTCGTACTTTCTTCCTAAAATTGTAGTGCCTACATCAAACTCCTTAAAGACATTGAGTATTTCTTTTCTTATTCTCTCGTCCTCGCTTTCTTTAAGTTCTGGGAAAATAAGTTCTAAAGACTGAGCCATTTCTTTGTCATTTTTTTCTTTAGCACAAGTATACATTGTAGTAGCAATGCCTAAAGAAGATTTATATTTCAATTCAAAATTTTTCATGGTCATTCTTTTTGAGTTATGTCATTTTCTATATTCTATTGTGATGAACCTGTATTCATCAGTCTCTTCGTTATATTCGACGACGTTGTTATTAAATACGGTAATCATACCCGTCATCGATAGATTTGATGAAATGATGCCCGCTATCGCACGAGTAATAGCCAATCACCCATTGGCCAGTGTCGGTGCGCTTGGCTTTGAATATAATTTCTATCATATCTCCTTTATATAATAAACGTGGTAGTCCGAGGACGTGTCACATGGGTCCGCTGCATCATGTCTTGTATACCACACACGGTAGCGTTTATCGTCCTTTAATTTTTCACGAACACCATCGGGGAAAGACCATGTGTCTTTTCCTCCATGAAATTCATGGTCATGCATATCAGAACCGTAGAAGGTATGTTGCAACGCATCATTAAGCCTTGATAAGCCAGAATATACGTTCCTGACACTTTCATCCGATGGCCTTTCCATTAACTTATTTTTCATCATTTTAAATTTTTAACAGTTTATTCATCGGACGCTCCTTTCACCAATAATTCTATAACATGCGGTATGTACTTATTCGCATCAATCTTGATTTTGTGAATCGTTGTAGACGCATCAATAAGTCGGTTGGCGTCATCAACGACTTGTTTCAGTGTTTCGCGAATGCGTTCCTCGCTGAAATAGACAACATCGGATGATTCGCATCGAGTTTTTCGCCAATCGTCATCTGGGTCTCCCGTTATCGGATTTTGCCCAAGGTAAATTATGTTCAGTGCTTTCATTCGTCACCTCCTATCTCTTCGACTTCAATGTTTCTTCCGTCAAAGCGTTCTTCAATGTCTTCTTTTATGTATGTTTTACCGTATGGTAATAAATAATCACCATGTTCGACCTCTATTTCAAATGTTATCTTGAATCTTTTCATTTCTCACCTCCTTTCAGCAATTCTGGGTTGTCGTGGATGTTGCCGATAACAATATATTCATCGGCAATGTTTTGGTAAAAATTAAGGCAAAAATCTCTACTATTTTTGAGTGTGAATTTCACATCTTCCTCATGCCAAAAAACCAAATACGGCCTCTTGCTGATTGGGTATAAGATGTCGCCCTCGAATATCTTTTTTCCGTTCTTGTCTATTGCACCCGTGTACTCACCAACGGTGTCGGGGTCAACGCGATAATCAAGGTAATCATCAATGGACATAATAAAATGATACTTACCACTATCACACCTGTAGTATCCATAAACCCACTGTCCGTTGTCGAGGCGTTTGCCTCTGAAAAGTATTTCTCTCATGATTCTAACATTTTTTTTAATTCTTGTGCTTGTTTTTTAGTGGCAAAACCTTTCACGTCCACCCATTTGCTGAAAAGAAATCCCTCTTGCAGCACTTGCACAAAATAGCATGTGCTTGGCAAGCAACCGCCATTGATGTAGCATGGGTATTTTGGCTCTATTCTGTACTGCATTGTTCGTCCTCCTTGATTACTATAACTTTCACTTTGTCGCCATCTCTAAACTTCTGTATGGCGTCACACGTGACACTGAGTCCATTCAAGACATTTTCTTTCGTGTATTTGTTACGTTTAATCCAGCATCCCTCAATGGCAGACTTCAGCATCTGGTGTTTTTGCCATGTCACCATTTCGACTACTGCATCGCATATGGCATTGTAAGGCAATCCGCATGCCCTCCATTTTCTCGCTATTTCATCGGCTTTGCATACCAAATCCTCGCTTAGTTCGGCGGGGGCGGAGTTATGAATGCTGAGTGCTTTTTCGACTCGTTCACGCGCCTTGAATGCTGTATTTGTCGGTTTCTTTTCGTCTGTCATTCTTCATTCTGCTTTTCCATTGCCTCACGAAAGGCGTTAATATTAACAACAGGCCTTAATTTCCCTGTACGTGGGTGATATTCTACCACGTTCTCATTGAGCCATTGGCTTGCCTTGTTGATAGTTTGCTCTTTCTGCCATTGGGTGAAATAAATAGCAACTCTTTTTACGAGGTCATTAAGAGATTTTTCTTGATGATTGATGACAGGATTTCGTAATTGATATAATTTAATCTCTCTCTCCAAGTCCTCGTTCGGCTGTTTTTCATCTTGTGTCATTTCTTTTGGGTTTTGATATAGTTATTTTCAATTAGCCATACTACCATTTCGAGCACAGTTTCGATAAACGATTTGCCTCCTATATCATGGTCACTGTAAATGTCAATTAAACATTCGCCCCTATTGGTGGCGATATATCTCAAAGAATTGTCATTGGCAAACTGCCACTCTAAATTATAGAAGCAGGCGCTTCTTTCGTCAACTGGAACTGATATGGTTTTAGGCATCAATTTCAACAATGCGCCGAGAGACCAACAAGGCATTTCATATGGATAATCCAATGACGAACATGGGACAGGGTTAGCATCATATGAATCAGCACCTCCTCTAATGAAATGAGGGTAACACATATCAGCTGTTTCAACAGGTAATCCTGCTTCAACTAACTGTTTAGCCTCTTCAAGAGTTGTCCAACCGAGTGGACGGTTAACGCTATTGTTATGGTTAATAACAGGATTGTCTAATTGATATAATTTAGTCTCTTCCTCCAAGTCTTTGCTCGCTTGTTCGTCGGAGATTATGTCTATGTATAGCTTTAGTTTGTTGAGGACAGACAGCACGTTTTCGTGGTAATCAACCTCTCCCTTTAGCTGTTCAATCTTGTCTTTTATTTTTTCTGTTAGTGTCATTATTTGTTCTCCTTTTTCACTGCTCTATGAATTTAACCAAGCATCAAGAACGGGGTCTGATGCTTCAAATTCTTTGTTTATTAATATCTTCCATAGTATAAGCGATATTATAGTCGTACATAGCACTATACCTAATACTATAAAAGTCGTTGTGTTAAAAAAAATTAGCGCACATGTTACAGAAGGAATAATTCCAATTGTCCCTATTATAGAGGTAAGAGATGTTATACTCTCCCAAACTCTAATTCTTTTTATTCTTTTCTTATAATAACGAATGTATTCTGTTTCATATACTTTTGCTATTTTTTTAGTTGATGGAGATATTTTACTTGAACCATATGACTTATAGTCAAACCCATTATCATAATACTTGGTATTCCCAGATACATAGTCATAGCACCTTTTAAAACCTTGTAGTGTTCTATTTCTACAGGAAAAATTCCTGTAGGGTCCAGACCATGCTTCAATAAAATCAATTAATCCCATGCCTTTGTTTATTTTTTATAAACTGATATTCACCAGTTGCTTCGTTGAACTCTGCATTATTATCAACGCAGGGAAATTTGTCATCGTAGCACTCTGTCCACGTCGCTTCATCGAATGTATATCCCATTTGTTCTTGGCTTTTAGTCGTTTTCATTCATAATTTCTACCCAATCCAATTCAGTGCGGATACCAAATTCCCCGTATCTGTCAGGGTCGCCGCCATCGCACGTTATGTTATCGAATCCCGCGATTTCATATTCTATGTTATCGTAGATTTTTGTGACGTTTAAATGCCCGTTGTCTACAAATAACTGGTTAATCGAAAGGTCGCCTTTCTTGAAGAGCCTGTTGATGGCGTTCAGGTGTTTGATGACTTTCAGGTCGTCATCCGTCAATGACGGGTCATATTCCTTTAAATTCATAGTTTCTTTTATTTATGATGATTCCTATTTCACCAACTGCAATTAAAACTGTGCCCTCCCATCGGCGGATGCCGCAGCGCGTCCTTTATCGCGGCGAATATGGTCTTGTCGTGCTCGTATCCGTAGACGTACGACAGGAATTCGCTGTCCTCTTTGCCGAAGTATTCACCGACAATCATGATGGAGTCGTCGCTTTTCCGCTTCATGATGCCCTTGGCGGTGAAGTCGTAGCCCCTGTTCCAGGTTTCGACTTTCACGGCCTTGTTGAACGGGAGCACTTCGTCTCCTGGAATATGCCTCATGGCCTTGGACGCGAAGCGGCCCACCTCATGGTGGAATTGGGACATGCCGCAGTCCACCCGTTCCATCAACTCTTCCAGAAGCTCTATTTGGTTTTTTTCCATCATATTACCGTATTGTCTGTTTTTTGCCTGCCGCTAATGACGTGCTCGTAGAGGTCCGACACCGCCTTGGCGAACGAGGGCGCCCAGGATACCGAGAGGCCTTCCTGGTAGCCGTACTCGCCGTACTCGTCCTCCAGGACGTACCAGATACCAGAGTCCTCGCCTATGAACTTCAGCTGGTCCCCCGTGCACACTATCGCGCCGTGTTCCCATACGGATACCGCCGTGTCCTCGTCGTACATGGCGACCGTGCCGCTTTGGATTGGATTGTCTCTGAGCCATGCGGCGATGTCGTCCAGCTTCTCCCTGGCCTTCTGTTCTGGTGTCTTTCGGCGGGGGTTGTCCGCCCTGTCGTCGTGCCGTTTCCACGCCACTGGCTCGCCCTGTGTTTTCATGCCCCGCCCGTAGTCTCTGGAGAAGTCCTCCGTGTCTCTCGGCACCCAGCGTTCGAGGTCTTCGTCCCACGAGACGTTCCTAAAGGTGCCGTCCGCGTCCACGTCCACGAACTGGACCCAGGTCATGCCCCAGCTGCCGTCCTTCTCGTACACGTCCACCTGGAACTCACACAGCCCAGCTGGAGGGGCCTGTTCAGACATGGGTATGAACCCTGCAAGTATCTTCGTTTCCTTTTTCATAGTTTGAATGTCATCCCAAGAATAACGATGTGAGGGCGCCGTACATCCGCCCTATGCGGGCCATGGCCTCGTCGGCCTCCGACTTGGCCTTGATTCCTTCTAGGTAGGTATTGAACGCATCCTGGCGCTTCCCTTCTGGCATGTTGCAGAAGTCCTGCATTCTCTCAATCCATTCCGTGTACTGTTCGTTCGTCTGCCTCAGCTCGGCGTTCTCCGTATCAAGCTGGGCGCACTTGGCCGCAAGGGTGGCGGTGCGCTCGCGCTCCTTCCTCAGGAGGTATGACAAATTGGACAAGCGCTCCTCGTAGCTGTCCATCTTATCCTTGTACTGGCGCTGGACCTTGTTGGTGAGCTGCGCCTTGATTCGCTTCGTTGGGGTATTCTTTGCCATGTGTCTTTGATTTGTTTTCGCCCATATAACGGGAATGCTCCAGTTTTATTACAGCTGGGGCGTGTTATTTCAATTTTTCTATGTCATTGTGTTCGGCGGCGTACTTTTCGTATTCCCCGTCGTCACTGAAGACTATCATATGTGTCGACACAATCTCGTCGTTCTCGCCCAGGCAGTACTCACTGCCCTTGGGAATGACGCAGGTCGCCAGGTATAGGTCTTCACACTCGAAACAGGCGTTTCTCCTGGCCGAGTCCCTCGATATGTAGGCGTGGAAGCCCTCGTTTATTACAATACTGACATCAAACTTCGTATTAAGTCCTAGTACGGTCTCTAGGCGAAACCGTCGTCCCTTAATTCCGTCCCTGGCTGGTTCAGCTTCAAGCAGTGAGTTGAACGGGAAACGGTTTCCCTGGGACGGGGCTATCCACATGGTCAGGCTGGCCTTGGATAAAACCCATTTGTAACAAAGGATGTCGGTCTCCGCCGTTTTGATTTCTTCAATTGGAACAAGGCACATACTTACATTCTCTATTTGTTTAACAAAAAACTATCTCCACAATAGCCAGAATGAATATGATAACTGTGAGTGTATCTATTACTATATGTTTTTGACATCGTTTGCCGTTTTCAGTTTCATGATTATTATGAACTTGTACGGATAGCATGAACCACGCGAGAACACCATGTCGAATTTGTCCAGTTCGTAGTCCGTGAATCTAACGTCGTTTAGGATGTTGTCCACGCCTAGCCTGACACCGCCAAGTGTCTCGGAGGATTCCTCAAATACAAGATATCTTCTCATATCACGTCTGCTGGTTGTGTCGTGTCCTGGGCCTCGGCCTGAGGGTTCGGCTGGCTGTTTTCTACATATACCGTCTTGGCCAGCCACACCGTGTCGCGTTTGGTCAGCCACACCGTGTCGCGTTTGGTGTCATGGTCTATCTCCGTCTCGATATACGGCTCCCCGACCTGTATCACACTGCGCTCGCTGCGCTTCGGTGGCCAGAAGAGCATGACTACCACGACAATGACGAACAGCGCGGCCACCAGCTTGATGCCGAAATATTCGGCGTCGCTCATTATCTTCATAGTCCGTCCTCCTCGAAATGCAGCTTGGATTTGGTGTTGCTGAGGTTAGTGTATCTGGACTCCTCCAAATCGTGCAGATAGTCCGAACGGCAGCGGTTGTTACAGAACACCTTTGTCGCGGTGGTGGCGAAACCGTCGTCCCTTAATTCCTTCATGGTGGGCTTCCTCCCTCTGTAATGGTTGATACAGGTGTTGCAATAGTCACATGTGACTTCGTACCATTTGATTATAGACATTATCTTCGTTTCTTTTTGAAAAATTCAATGATAAACAATACGGCTAGCATATCATTGGCACCATTCATCAGGCTTCGATTTTTTCAATCAGTTTATTCGCCTTTTGGAAGTCTACTGACATGGGGCCAAAGTCTTTTTTATAATCTTTTCCACTTATTGCTTTATTTTTTTGGGAGATGGATAGGCTGTGAATGTGAAGTTTGCCTCATAATCCTCATAGAATGCTGGTTTGTCGTATTCCACTTCCCATCCAGCACGTCTGTAAGTTGGTTCTATGTCGAGCCAATGTTTGTCGAAGAGGGTCTGTCTGTTGATGTTTTCTGGGGCAAACTTGAGAATATGCTCGATTAGTTCATTCTGTGTGAAATGGGAACTCTTGTTGAGTTCGTGGTAATGCTCCGAGATGCACTCGTTGGCTCCCTTTATAACGAAGTCTGGTATAAATTGGAAGACTTCGGACGGTTTTATCGGTTCTACGGCCATACCGTGTTTATATTTGATTGTGTATTCATTATACGTCTCCTGGTATGCGTTGGTCTTCTCCTGGATATCGATGCCCAGGTTTGACGGGTATCTGTCGAGCAGGTATTCCGTCAGCTCGTCACCAGACACGACTGGACACCAGCTGTAGAGGCTGTACATCGTGCCCTTAAGGTTCTCGACCGTGTCATTGTTGTACCTTTCAAGCAGCGGACTGAAGTCTATCATGTCTAGCAGGTCTCTGGTGTGTCCCGTCACGCCGCAAGTTGCACGTTTTTCTGGTTTGACCAAATCCATAAATTCTTTAATTTCATTTAGTTTGCCGTCAATTTCGGCACGTTCGTCGGATAGTTCCTTCTTGCGTTTCAACAACTCGTCCACAAGGTCTTTGACAATCCTCTTCTTGTATGCCTCCTTGTCCAGGTCTGGATGAATCCAGAAATACGCGCCGTGGCAAGCCTTGTAACTGTGTATTTGAAGTTCAAAATTATGATTTTGTGTGCCGACACCTTCTTCGAAGATTTTGGTTTCGGAGTAGTCACAGGTTTCTGGGGTTATCTTGTACTTGCCGAACCATCCGCCGAACAACTCGCTAATGTACGGGCGGGTTTTGAAAAAGGTTGTATCGACGATTTCATGGCACCAGTCGTATTCCTGGTTATACCTTGCAGCGAATTCTTCTATAGTCATTTTCTGGATATTGTTATTTTTTTTTTATGTTAGACATCTATGAGGGACTGGAGCCTGTTCTTGTGCTCCTCGGCCTGTGGCGTGCCAGCGAAGTTGTAGTAGTTGAAGAGTATGACGAGCATCTCGTCAGTTATTTTACAGTCTGGGTATGAGTAATATACGTTTGCAGTTAGAGTGTTGGCTCTGTTTATGAAATACTGGCGCGAGTCTTTGTCGAAATCTTTCCAATACACCTCACGCCTGTTGATTATGATTGGGAATTCGCCATGTACGAACTTCTGTATCGTCATCAGCCTCTGTTTGCCGTCAATCACCAGGTTCACTGACTCATCACGGTTCGCATAGTCGTCTATCCTCTGCACGACCACCAGGCTGTCTATGGGTTTATCGAGCATAATCGACATTATGAACTCGCGCTGTTGGAATGGTTCCCACACATAAGGGCGCTGGAGGTTTATCCCGTATGCAGGCATGAACACGTCGAAGTCATATACCTTGTCATGCCCAGGCTCTGGGTCGTCCAGCGCCCGAACGAGGCGGTAATCCAACAGGACCCCTCTGTTCATGTGGATTTTCTTCGGTATCCTGTGAAGGTTGTTGCAAAGTTTTATTTCTTCTAACAGTGTCATTGTTCACTAGTATTTTTATTTTTGTTCGGTTTCTGTTCTGAGCGGTTTGGGGTCGTTGAAATCGTAGGAGCATAGTCCGTCGATGCCTTTTACCGTGGCGAAGCGGCCATTGGCAACCATGAGGCTCTGAACGTTGCCGTCCATTTCTACCAGTATGATTTTCTTACCGATACCGTAGGCGAAGCCCTGTTCCCACGTGGTGCCAGAGCTGGTGTCGAGGCGGCCCCAGGTAAGGACAATAACGAAATCACAGTCCTTAATAGCGTTCACGTCGTTGCGGAATACCTGCAATCCCCACTCGGTGTTGGGCCAGTCCCAGGCGTTCTCGACAACGTGCTCAATCGGGGCGTACACATTGTGCCCGAGCTCTCGGAGTCTTTCCACCGTATTATACATGAACGGACGCTTGTCCTCTGACAGGCTGGCTGCAACATAGAGGCGCAGCGGGCGGGCCTTGGCCTGGCTAGGAATGATTGGGCTTCTCTTGGTGGCCCTCTCTATGTCAAGGTCGGTGCAGTTGAATGATGTTATGCCGAGCGGGAGCGTCCAGTATTTCTCCACGTCATCCCAGTTGATTGGCTTCCACTCACAACCACTGTTTTTCCTTGCATGGTAGCCGTTATACGAACTTCTAACCACGAACATGTTATTGCCGTTAACCACGGCATACACTTCCTGGTTTATTGACATGGATATATATTGTTCTGTGTTCATTTGGTGTTTTTTTGTTCACCTCTATAACGGAAAAGCAACAGTTTTATTACAAATCGAACGTTTTCTTTCTAAGCACCTCCATGTACTCGTACACGGTTTCGTCACATTTTAAAATAGTGGTTTTGCTGTTCATGCTAATCTTGTTCATATATCCCTTCGGACGCCTCCAGGGCAAGTCCCATAGGGATTAATCCGCGGTAGTCAAAATGATTGACATTGAGCCAATCGTCACATTATTAGTTTACCAGATTCCTGTCTCGTTGTTTATAATATCGTTTATAAATTCCGCAACCCATCTGTTGTGCTCCTTTTCCCTCTTTTTCTTTTCTTCCTCAGTTAAATGTTCCTCTTTTGGGGCAATGTATTCTGGGTCTGGGTCGTATTCATATCCGTCCGCAAAGCTCATACTGTTTTATTTTTATTGTTTATATTTCAATTTTTTGTTAAAAATAATCTGACGTTTGTATTATTGTTATCGGTTAGTTCACATCCGTATTTTTGGGCCTATTGCAAAGTTTCACAAGGTCGCTCCTGAGCGAGTTGAACAAAGGCTGGTACTTCGACTTGTAGTATTCCCAGGAGGTGTCCTGACTGTTCTTAATCTCATCCCACAGGCCGTTGGCCTCGGAGAAGTCATATATGGTTCCAGTCCTGGCAATCTGTATACCGAACATGTATATCCTCAGGGAGTGCCACAGTGACTTCTGGGCCACGCGCAGGTTGTAGTCCTTCTCGACGGTCAGCTTCTTTTTAGCCTTGACCCAGGAGTTGCTGCATATACCCGACACAGACTGCCTCAAATTCCATTTGTCGAGATTTTTCTTTGCAATGTTATAATATTTATCGTCGGGGCATGAGAACACGCACTCAAGGACCTCGATGTCGGACCTTTCGAGCTTCCGTATGAAATCACTTTCGGCAATAAATTGGAAATCGTCACCACCTAATGTTTCCTGGTAGATGCTGTTAGGGTGGTCGGCAAGGATAGTCTGGCAGCAGTCATGCACAACAACCAACCAATCCCTGTCGGATACGCCTTCCTCGTATGTCCCATATACAACGGAGCCACGTGGATATTTACATATCTCGTTATTGAAAAGGGTTTCAAGTATGTTTGTCATAATTATTTAATACAATAAGTCCATTTTCATGAACAGTTTCCGTTTTTAGCATAATTTGCCAATTTTTCCAATTTTTCCAACGCCTCTTTCGCAGCATCACACTGTTCATCATTGCTCGTTTTAATAGCCAGCACGACATCGCGTATGCTTATAAACGCATTGTTGCAGGATGTAGCGGACAAATAGTGGCTATATGCCCCAAGGTCATTTGTCACTTGGTAAAGTCGTTCTAGCAATCTGTTTATTATTGGTTTCATTTGGGTTGTTTTTTAAACGCTCAATAGATTCTAAATAATTGACAGTGGCTTCATACATCCTGCCTTTTTCCTCGCTGTCGGCATAAGCCTTCCTGACAAGCTCCTCGCCAGTGCCGTAGAAACAGCCGACCTTCCATTTGCCGTTTGACTTGGTGTAGGTGAACCACCTACCGCTGGACCAGGTGTTTTGGAAAAGCATATAATCCCCCATCTTCTCCACTACCGCGTCGCCGCAGATTTCGGATTTGCTCTCCACCACGGCTGTCCCGCATACCCGAACATTGCCGTACACGTTGGTGTCGCCGCACACCAAAGCGCTACCATAAACTTGGGCATCGTCGCACACCCAAGCGTTACCATATACCCTGGCGTAGTCATACACCAGTGCGTTGCCGAACACCCGAGCGTCACCGCACACCTGGGCGTCACTGTAAACTTGGGCATCGTCGCGCACCTGGGCGTCACCGCACACCTGGGCGTCACCGTAAACTTGGGCATCGTCGCGCACCTGGGCGTTATCGTATACCTTGGCGCCGCCGCTTATCCAACAGTCGCCCTCCTGCGACAGGTTGGCTTCTTTTTCAACCCAGCCTCCAAAGTCTCCTTCATTCACATTTCCAAAATCCTTGAGAGCCTCGATGCGGTGAAGCGTGTGGCCTCGATAACTGACAGTTTCTTTTGTTAGTCTGTATTTATTTTCCATATAATATAGTCGCTTTTACTTTACCAGTTTAAACGAATACACGTAAACATAGGCATCACTGAGCCATATAGTCTTTCCACACTCCTTGTCAATCAAGGTTTTGAAGGCTTCCCGTGGGTGTGTAAACAGTTTGTATGTCCTACCGTCCATCTCGACATGGCTCTCTTTTTCCAAATCTCTTGTTTCGAGACCCCTCACATAATACCCTACATAAGATTTAAACACACCCTCCCTGAGGCAATCCTGGTCGGATATCTCAGTAATACGTTCCAATCTGACGTCGGTTATTTCTATCTGGTGCGGCATGAGGTCGGCGCGGACGAACATTTTGTTGGACCAACCTTTTGTGTCCATTGCCTCTATCTCCTTTTCGACACAAGAAAACCTTTCTTTCACCGCAGCAAACATGAGATAATGCGGGTCAATTCTAGCATCCTTATACGTTTGTGCCACCGCCACAACCTCACCTATTTTGTAACGCGGAGAAAGGTGGATTTTATAATGGGGGTTTGTCTTTACAACAATACTTTTTGTCTTTTCGTCCCAATATTGGTTGGCTATATCTCCGCTGGTCAAGGGCATACCACTGTATTTATCACACACCTTTTCAACTCGTCTTGTCATGGTCTTCTCACCGCCTAACACAGCTTCAGTGAGATAAAACTTATCGTCAAACATTATCTTTTTCATATTCAAATTTTTTTGTTGGTTTTCATCTCATACCATGTCTGGGACAACATCTTAGGTATTCTCTGGTGGTCAGCAAAACCATAGAGACCGCAGGAGAAAAACCTGTGGACCTCGATAACGAACGTATCTGGCCGTAGATGGTTGACACCCACTCCCACATCAAGTGTATACGCGACTGGAGAATGCCCCCTGTATGCTTCCACCATACGGTTTATCTCAACTCGGTCTGGAAACTGGAGGCAGTCTCCAGAATAGTTGGCTATGTGTTGGACTTCGTCGTGGAAGACGAACACCCTCCATTCCGAATATATGTCCATCATTTCCGACACCTGGAATCCGATACAGTCCGACATAAGACTTGGACGGAACGGCCCGTTAGTTGGGTCTTTGATTGTGGTGATAGATTTCCTGTACAGCAGGCAATCGCCAAACTCCGTCATGTCGTTTATGTCGGACACGTTGGCTATCTTTCTTCTGGCAAACGGAAAGAGCACTTCTGGCACATTCAACGGCTTCAGGGCGTTCTCAGATTCTGGATAGAATTTCCTGAGGTATGTCGACACGAATTCCACGGAGCCTACAGGGATGAAATCGTCTGGAGACCCTATCGATTTGAATATGTCGCCGTCCACCGAGCTTCCGAACGTATCGATATATTTTATGTCAAGCGTTTCGGAAAATGTTGTCACATCCTTCCCAAGCCACTCATAATACTCCTTGGCCTGGGTCAACTCGAACGCGAAATCGTGGACCAGATTTCCGTTTATTTTCTGTACTAAAAAGTTCATATTGCATATATACAACAATTTCGACACTATTCTAAATAATGCCGAAATTTTTGAGGCGTTCTATCACCGTTGTCTGGCGCACACTGCCGCTCATGGTGTTGCACGAGCCGCTTATTTTGTTGGCTTTTATGTCTCCGCTCATGGTTGTGCAAGAACCCGATACGTCCCCGCCCACGATGATGCTGCCGCTTGACGACTTGCAGTCCCCAGTGACACAGCCCTTGACCTTCACGTCCCCGCTGGCGGTCTCAATGGAGCCGACGTTGCCTTCCACGGACACGCTGCCTGGCGTGTCAAGCTTGTCGACATTGCCATAGACATGGACTGTTATGTTCTTTGTTTTACTGTCTGATGCGTCTTCGACAAGCTTTCCGTCGACATACACTTTGCTGTTGATAACAGATACATCGTTTCCTTCCACATTGAAGGCCTTGCCGTTAACCAATACTTTTTTCATTTTTTTTCTACAAATATTATTCCTATATTGTCCTTTCTTGACTTTTGGCTGCAAACTAGTGCGGAACAATCCTCTTGGATTAGTCTGCATCCGCTGCATCCATCTGTTCTGCGCTCTGAATAAATCATCCCGCGATAATGCGGGTTCGCATTCTTGAAAACGAACGGAACGGAAGCCCCAAGAGGGACGAATATCCGTCCATTGTCGAGTACCTCAACATTCTCCTCGGCTTCTATGGTGGAGATGCTTTTCGGAATGTGCGCAAACTTATAGGCTAGCCTGTATTCATCCTCGTCTTCCTTCCTGAACGCCTCTGGTATCATGTCTTTGTTGTCCCACATGTTTCCGACCACATGGAATGTGTACATTTTGTGCGACGCGATAGCGAGTGTCTGACCGATGGTCTGTCTGGTTTCCAGTCCGTCGTACAGCCCGAAACTGTCGTCTATAAAATAATATCCATACCGACTCCATCTGACAAGCCCAAATATGCGGAGTTTATCATCCGATTTCAGTTTTATTGACAGGAAGTCGCCTGTGAATATCGGGTTGTCATCATCGTCTTTGAAGCCTGTGTTGACGCCCACGGTATCCCTGTCCACCTCTATCAGGGTTCCGAACCTGCTTCCGTTGTCCGACCTGCGCAATATCGCTGGATACGGGTGGGCCCCCATGTAAATCCCACTGACCCATGTTCCGTCGGATTGCTTTCCTCTTGTTTCGAAAATATTGTCCATTAAATTAATACATTATAATTTTGCTGTTAAAGAGATTGGCGACACATTTTTTCGCCTCAAAAATAATCTCATATTCCAAGCCAAATGCGGACTTCTTTATGAGTTCTTCCATGTATTCGACAGCTTCCGCCAGTATGCAACGTTTCTCCTCTTCCGAAAGCAGACTCGATATTATGTTATCTGTCTGCCAATTGTTCGGAATTATTGCGAAGCCTGTGTTGGTGCCCCTGGATTCCCTTCTCTGGATAACCGAAAACTCTTCAGGGCCAAAAAGAAATGTGTGCATTGTGTTTGTATTTGTATGTATATAACGAAAATAGGCCTGTTTTATTACAAGCCTGTGTATTTTTTTATCCAAGCCTCCTGAGGGTGACTGGTATCGGCCCGTCGCCGCTCTCCATCCTAATGTTGTCGGTCCACACTTGCAGCCCGAAAAAACTGTCTTCCCACTTGATATCGGAAGTGTCAAGCTCGAACCGTTCTGGGTTTTCCCCATATTTGACCTTCTTGAGCTTAGGCTTCCAGTTGTACAGATGCTTCTCTCCGATGAAGTCGCCGTCGTAGCATACGTACCACAGGCCAGTTTCCTGTTCCGACGGGACAATCTCGACCTTTACGGTTCCCTCGTCGGGTTTCAGCCCAAGCACGTTTTTCACCCACATGTCATAGAACATCGGCGTGTTTGGCGGCATGTAGTACCTGCCGTCCCTGTATTCTGGTTCCCATTTTGACAACAATATGCACCCAGAGCCTGGGTCCGCGTTTGTCGCATACAGTTCCCTGTCGGTAAATCCTAGTCCCATATCTAAGTTATTGTCGGTTTGTCTTCTTCATAACGCTTGTCATAGAACACCACGTAAGCCCAACACCCTTGCGGCGAACAGTTCATGGTTATGCTGATGAAATATTCGGTAAGGTTATAGCCCCTGTTGATGAACGTCTGGAGCAAGTCGGTCACGTCCATGGAACAATCAAATATCCTAGCGCGTATCTGGTTTTCTGACATATCATTCTGGCTAATCAGTAAAACGAAAATTCCTGACAGCCTCCTCAGACATCGCCGCCTTTGACACAAAGTCACGTTCGGCATTTTCCATATGTTCATTTATTCGCCTTGTTGCTTCCAAGTCTTCTGGAGTGTCGCAAGGCCGCTGGTTCTTGACAATGTCTCCACAGCCGTACACACTGTTGGATATGATGTGCATAAATGAGGAGAACCCAGCGTCATCACTGGCTGTTTGTTTTGTTTCCATTCTCTTTTTCAATCAGTATGTTCTGTAAATAGTTGGCTGGAATGCAGTTTTCCCTGCACAGGTCGGCGAAATCCTCGGGGTTGAACGGAGATTCCGCATCACCGTGCTCCGCCAGTGCCTTACCTGCCATGAACCCTTCGTTGGCGTATGATTCAAGGAGCTGCGAGAGGGCCCGTTCAAACCTCATCAGTTCGTGGCGGTGTCCGAAGAACCTTTGGCCACCGAACATCTTGTCCAGGTCTTGAGCCTTTCTCCGACGTATCGATTCGAGCACCTCATTGTCTTTTTTGCCTTCGACCGACTGGTACACCATGTTGTATTCCATGAGAAGCCTGTCGGCAATCTCGCCGAATGCGTCGTATTTACCAGCATAGTACGCGGCACCGCGCATACTGGACAGTGCACTGCTCCAGCAGGCGCCCTCGAAGTTCTTCATTGAGTTTTTGAGCGCAGTCATAAGGGTTTTGAAGAACTGGCTGTACAGTTCCAGACCCAGTGACACACCAAGCTGTTCATTTGTTTCCATGGTCATCCCTCCGTGTATTCAATTTCCAGATTCAGGCCGAGTTCCTTGAAAATCCTCTGGAGGCGGTTAACCTTCAGGAACACATTGTTCTCGATTACAGTTATAACCTCCTCATTAGACTTGTTGGCTGTTAATGCGGTTATATCCCATACACCATCATGCTGGTCGCACAACGTTATGGTTGTATATCCGTCGCCAGTGACAATTTCTAAGGAATAACAATCGTCCACGAGGCTGACAAAGCCACTTTTCAAGAGGGTTTGCGGGTTGAGGGGTATTTCCCTGAACTCGCACAGCGGCTTTACATAATGTTCTGGCGTGATGCGCATAGGCATTTCAGCCATGGGATGGTCTTTAACGAAAGCCCACTCCCCGACCATAAAATTTGTTATTGGTGTTGACATTTTTATCAGTGTTTTACAAGTTCCGTTGAATTGGGGCCGATTCTATCTTTCGGAACATACACCACCTCATACATCTTTTCCATTACATGGTCGATTGTCCAAATTTCTGATATATTTTTGATATCGGGCCCCTGTATAAATTTTGGTGTAGATTCAGTCAAGCGATTCATGGACCAGTATCCTTCCCTTTGAGGCCATGTCAGCCATGTAATACTGACGCAGCACTTTCTCAACTTTGTCCAGGTCGAAGATGTCGTCCGTCCTTACGCCGCTCTCCATGTCAATCCAGAAGTCGCCGCAGTCTGAAGCGAACAACTGCCTGAGTTTTCTGTACACATTGTCTGGGTTCATGCCGCCAGCGTATCCGACCTTGACACCGTCCATCTTCATAATCTCGATTGGCGTGTCAACACCATGGCCTCCAGAAGCGTCGAGAATGACAGAGATATTCCCTTTGTCTTCAATGCAGTTGAACACCTCAAGGTTGTCCATGTTCTTCTGTTGGATGATAACCTCGTCCAGTTCCTGCGGCGGACGAAGTTTCGGCGTGTTCTCCCTGGGTTCCTTGTGGGAGATGTTGAGCTGGCAGCGGCTGAATATATCCAGCGAGCCCTGGGTGAGCTCCCTGAGCGGTTTCCAGTTGTTGTTAAGGGCCTCGTAGGCGACCTTCCCGCAAGCGTGGCACGAGAGGTGCAGTCCGAGGCCGCGAAGCAGTTCCAACTTCGACGGGTCGAAGTATCTCGGCCCGTTGTCGGCCCAGTTCATTGACATGAGGACGCCCCATTCGACGACGGGGTACACGGCTTGTAGTTCGCGCAGCTTCTGGAAATCGGTATCGACTCCGATACCAGTGAATGTGATGTGTTTCAGCATATATTAAAAATATTTAAATTAATGAATGTATAAAATCTCTATGAGGAGGTAAAACACGGTGGCAATGATATCGCTTTCATATACAGGCTCCTCAGTGCTTTCAAAATTGTCCACGACTTTGGACAAGGACGAACGCTCTATCGTGACTGACGCCCATTTCTCCCTTTCTTTCTTCTGCCATGACACATTGTTGACATATTCGACAAGTAGTTGCTTTGCCTTGACGAACATGCGTTCGCCTTCGGCTTGCCTGTCAACATCCGCACCATCTACAATCAGCTTCTTTATTTTGTGTTCCTCGCCCAATAATACATACCATGGGCCGTATTCTCTTTCAAACTCTTCGGCGGATTCCCGTGTACTAAATTCGAAACGGTCGTCGATATCCGAGACATACTTAACTATTTCTTGTATCATTGTTCTGTTTTATTCTGAATTTTATCCATAACGGAAAAAACTGTGTTTTATTACATTTTATTGTCTCAAACCATTAACCACATCCTGCCGTCGTGTTTCTAGTCTATTATATTGGCAATGGCCGATGCCATCGCCTCGTCGATTGTCATGTTCTTCCAAGTCTCCATCTTCCAAGCCTCGCATTGGTATGTGAACCAGTTGCCAGTGTGGGTTCTTGAAAGCAGATACGGCCTGGGGGCGTGTCTCATCTTGAACAGGGCCACCGACCATTCGTTGGTGTGCGGGTCCAGGTCGTCGTAGAGCCTGGTGATGTTCTCGAACATCGGCTTCCAGGCGCCGTCCTTGCCACAGGCGTCGCTCTCGAAAGTGCAGTCCTTGTATTCTTCGAACTCGTCGGCAAGCTCGCCGAAAATCCTGGACAGGTTCCCTGGCAGATGCATCCCGCTGCCAGCCATCCCGACGCGGACAGTAAACGGTTCCCCACAGTATTCGGTCTGTCCCTTGCTTTCGGCACTGTTTTTATAGATGGTGACGTACACATCTCCGTCACTTCCTCTGGTGATTTCCAATTGGTTGGAGTTCAAGTCTTGGTCAAGTGTTCTGATTCTCATTGTTGACTATTTTACTGGTTTGCCTTATTGATTTTATATAATCTCCAATCGTCGGAATGTCGAATTCCTTCTTTTCCTCGTCAGTCATCGGCCTGCGTTCCCCGCAATATTCACACATCATTTCGGTGAGACACTTGGGGAATGTGATTGTCGGGAGCCATTTGTGGTTTTCCCCCTGGCATTTGCACTCCATGCCTTCAAGACGCACCGTGACGTGCGGCTCAACCATGACGATTTTTCCGCAATGGCGGCATTCAACTGTAAAAATATCCTCCGCAAATATCTGGTCTCCGTAATCATCGGTATCCAGTTCTAATTCGTTTTTACAGTATGGGCATAAAACTTTGTAACTCATATTGTGCCATGTTAAATTTCGATTTTTCCTCCAAGGTTCCAGGACAGGCTGATGTCGCCAGTCACCAGGCACTTGAAAGTATGGATTTTTCTGTTCTTGATGTCGTTCTCACAGATTTGCTCGGACACCTTGCTACCGATGTTGTAATTGATTATGATTGGGGTCTTGGTAGGTATCAGGATATAGCGGACGAAACCGAGGGCAAGGGGATTGTCGATGAGCGTGTACTGGCTCGACATTTTGTCGATGAATGTGTCGAACAGCTCCCTGTACTCGTCGTCAGTCAGGATGTTGTTCTTTGACATTGGGTTGTTGGCCGTGTTCACCGAGAAGTCGTCCTTGTATATGAGGTTCGAGACGCGCATCTCGTCGCAGCAGGTCTGGTATGTGGACGTGATGGCGCCGAGCCTGGTCTGGGTGTCGTTGTGCCCCCTGTACACGTTGATGTTGACGCGCACCTTGCACTTCCAGTTGGCATCCTTTATCGTCCTGTAGGCCTTGTAAAGGTCGTGGTAGTCGCTTACGTCGTCGCTCGATATGTTAATCCACGACACGCCTGACTTGGCCAATTTGGAACAAAATTCCCTGTCCTGAAGCTTGATGCCGTTGGTGGTGATACCGAAACGGTCCAAACCGACCGTTTTTAACCTCTCTATGAAGCCGAAAATGTTTGGGTGGAGCGTCGGTTCACCCCCAAGGATAACAGCCTCTCTAACGCCGTATTTTGCAACAACAGCACAGATATTCTCGATTGCCTTGTCCACTGGCAACTGAAGCGTCCTGTCGGTGGCGCTGTTGATGCAGTAGAAGCAGTTCTTGTTGCAGTCGTTGGTCATCACGATTGACAGGTAGGCCCTGTCCGACACCATGCCGATATCGTATTTGCTGTAACGGCACTCCCGAAGTACCTCAAGCTCGGTGTTTGATATAACCATAGTTAACTTTCTTTTAAATTTGTCTGCAATACATTATTGGTTTTCATCACGTTGATATCAACATCGTGGGAATTTAAAGTGATGATATAGTTTTCGCCATATTTAAGCTGACCGTAGAACACATATTCACATAACTTGAGATAAATGCCCGCACACTGTTCTATTTCCATCGTTGTCGGAAATAATACATTCGTAATGGTCAAACCGTTTGCGGATTTTATAATAAAATCCCGTTGTCCATTGTATTCAATATAAGCGATGCTGTCACATGTGAATGTGACTATCTCTTTATCATATTTAATCCTTAAAACCCTCATTCTAACATTAGGATGTAATGATTGATTCTCCGTTTGGGTCATGGTTCGACATGTTCCTTTTTGTGGATTCCATGTCGGCGTACTTGTTGGCGTAACAGTATCGGCAGAAGTGCCCGCACGTGTTGTACGAGCCTATGTCCTTGGACAGCATGCACCCGCAGGCCAGCCTCTGTCCCTTGTCCTTGACCCTGTCGCCGTCGAGCTCGGCCTTTCCGTCGAGGTCGTCGGACATGAGCTTGCCGTGCCGTATGTAGTTGTACAGCTCCTTGTCGTCGCCAAACAGCCTTATTATGAGGTCTGGGTCGATACACCTGTTGTGTGATATCCCGTACCTTTCAAGGTCGCACTTCTCGCCGCAGGTGGATACGTCCACGTGCCAGTGTTCTGTCCCCCATACGGTCTTGACCCATCCGATACATTCGCCCATGCGATTCATGACATCTTGGGTGAAAGGCACCATCTTGTATGAGTCTTTAAGGTCGGATAGTTTGGAATATTCGTCTATGTCGACAAAACTGAACACAAGTTTGTTGGTTGCTCCAGCCAACCGTTTTCCGAGTCGGTAGATTCTATGGCCAAGGACATTGGGTGTTAAGCTCCTGTATTCAGCAAAGTCCCCTGGGGCCAGCTCGTACCTCAGCGGGGATGTCAGGATAAGCGGGTCGAAACGCCAGACGACCTTTTCTGGGCCGATGAGCTTTGACAGCTTTAAAAACGTCTCAATCCTGTTCTCAAGGGGAGGCACCCCAGGCTCGAAGTTCTCTTCCACATAGTCGTTCAGGGTGTACTGGAAGTAATAGTTGATACCCATTTCGTCAATCTCTTTGAGTCGCGGCATCAAAGGGGCTGGGTTCTTGGTCCAGAACACAATGACCTTGAGGTTCTTGAACGACACGTACTGCGGCTGCCCGTTGTACGGGTTGCGCCACACGCAGTAGCCAGCCCTCAGGCGGTTCATGAGCCATTCCGAATAAAACGCTGGTATGTCGGTGGCCCTGCTTGCCGACACTATGACAGGCGCGATAGCCTGTACCTCGGTTCCGTCTGGCAGTGTTATTGTTGTTTTTGGGTGGAACATAAGTTTTTCTTGTTTTTGAATGTTTTCCTTCGTTCTATTTCAGAGAGCCACACACTCTTGGAATAATATGAGTTGCGCCCGTCCTGCCTGCTGGCCCAGACAAGGTCTTCGTCAGACACCTCGCACAGCGGCGTGTTCATAGCTTTCCAAAACCTGTCGGCGTCGCTCACAGGCCCATGTTCACATTTTTTTCTTCCCATAGCGTAAAGTACTATAGACGTTTACAGTTTACTTTTTAATCACGTCGATACTGGTCAGGCTGAACTCCCCGTGGTCCATAAACCCCTTGGCCGCGAACTCGTACCTACCGTTGTTCTCTGCTGTCTCCTTGCAGTCCTTCATCATTCGGTCCAGCTCGTTGCCGTCTGGTGTGTTAATCGGTTCAATCACGGCGAAAGTCTCCCCGCCGTTGCAAAACAGAGAAGCCACTTTGTGAGAGAAACCTGCACATGCGACTTCATCGCAGCCATCCTTGCGCAGGTGTCCCAGGACATTTTGATTAGCGGCCTTGGCGTTGAACTCGCCGATTGCGGCTTCAAGCACATCCTTGGCGACACGGAACTGGTTACCCCCGATTGTTAGCTCTCCGTTACTGGTTATTTTAGCTACGTATGTCATAATGTTACACTTATTTGACGTTTAACAATTCAGACAGTTTTTTTAAATTTCTTTTCCCAGCCCTGGTTATTTCCTTGGCAAGTTTTAAGTCGAACCAATAAAACATTGGCGAACTGGCCTTAGGGTATTGGTACTTCTTCGGTATGTTCATAATTCTCCTCTTTTTTAAGGTTTTCTCTTTCAGTCTGGAATTCATCCCCTTCCAGCGGTATCACGAATATGGCCCCGCTCTCAAGGGCTGTCAGCGGAAGCCTCACTTCCTGTCTCTTGATGGAATTGTCCTTCTGGCACACTCTGACGACGATGCTGTCGTCCTCGACCTTGACAACGTAGTCGGCGTACCGCTTGAGGTAGTCGACTCTGAATATCATTATGGTCTCGTCGCTGCCGTCGACCACCTTGTACCCCTTTATCGGGGCCCTGAACAGGTTCCATACCGTGAGGCCGTAGGTCTCCATATATTCAACCTGCTCGACGATTGACTTGATGAACAAGGCGTTGACCTTTTCCTTTTCCTCAAGCCTCTCGATGACCTTGTATACATCTATGTCCGCTGGCATATCAGTTCCTGGATTGTAGTGGCTGATACCTGGTCTGGCGGTATCTTGACAAACTGGCACAGCCCGACCAGCATGCTGACAGCCAATGGGTTCTTGACATTCGCTACCAAAGGTGTGCCGTCTTTCAGCACCATATACACAGAACAAATGTCTATATCTTCCGATGTATATTCAGGCTCGTTCAATAAATTGGTTCCCATATTAATATTTTTTTTTGTTACCATAAGTCCTCACTGAATAACCTGTCCGTATGGGTGGTCTCACCGTCCTTAATCTGGCCAGCGTCAAGGGCGACGAGATATGCTTCCTCGCGGTCGACAAACCTGCCGAAGTTTGTGTAGAACCCGCTGCTGTTCACGTCAACCTGGCCTTCGAACCTGGCGAGGATGTCATTGTGCCTGCGCCCGATTTCGATGCTGTATATGTCGTCATACTTGCCATACAAACCCCAGCAGCTCTGGTGCTTGTAGTTCATGACCCGTTCCGATGGCACGCTCGGTTCCTTGCGCCTGTATGCCGCCGCTATAATCTGTTCTGTCATGTCGTCAATGTTTTCATGCTATCATCTTTTCTTTGCTCTGGCTCTTGGTTCTGGCTTGGGATGACAATGGGGCACTCGTCTTCATTATTTAGCGCCATTTTCACTCTTCCGCCTATAATAAAAAATACCATGCCGTTCAAAAACGAAAATATAATAATCCATAATAAAGTCATATCCTTCTCTTATTATAATCAGTATCAATAATGTGGTTGATTCTTTCGATGTATTTAGGGTCTGCGGCATACCTCTGTCTGAGCTTGGCGATGTATTCGGACCTGGTCGGCAGCCTGTCCCTGAACATAATCTTATCCCACAGGGGTCTGTCAAGGACACACATCTGCCAGTTCTTGT
>Ga0247609_10001424_pt1 | contig 28495 bp, 26 predicted proteins | sample 172DNAGHGlowgp2_FD_193487 | JGI IMG/M metagenome (GOLD analysis project Ga0247609, IMG submission 193487) | Sheep rumen microbial communities from Palmerston North, Manawatu-Wanganui, New Zealand - 1728 DNA GHGlow gp2 | ecosystem: Host-associated > Mammals > Digestive system > Stomach > Rumen ... | reverse complement strand
TAGCGCTTGGTCTTTGGGTCGGCTTCAAGTCGCTTTGCCTCTTCGATGGCTTCAAGGAGGCTGGCAGAGCGCTCGGGGTACTTCACGTCAAAGGGGAGCCCCCGGTGCAACACCACTTGCCGTAAGAACATGGAGATTGCCTGAGACATCGAAAGACCCAGTCCCTCAAGAAGGGCGTTGGCCTGGTTGTTCAGTTCGGAATCGATGCGGAAGTTTTTGGCAATGGTACTCATGGTTTTAAATGTATAATATTTTCGCATTAAATGCAAGTATCTGCTTTTATTTACTTGCAAATTCTTTTGTTTTGGTTGTGCAAATTCCATATTCAAAGCCCTTCTTCGATTAGAAGGTCGAAATATACAACTGAAATTGGTAAAAAAGGGCAAACAACTGTTGCTTTCGCACCCCGCTCCGCCCCCGTAGGTTGTCCGCAATCCCCCAAAAAACTATATTTACCCAATATGTACGCCCGCTTCCTCAAACGCCCGATGTGTCATCCTGAGCGAAGAACCGCAAGGTTCGTAGTCGAAGGATCCAGGGAGGTTGCATAATGTATGCACAATACATAAAACGACCCCTGGACTTCTGCTGCGCGCTGGCCGCGATTCTCGCCCTGAGCCCGCTGCTGCTCGTGCTCACCGTCCTCGGCGCCGTCAAGATGCATGGCAACCCCTTCTTCACGCAGCCCCGCCCGGGCAAGGGCGAAAGGATATTCAGGCTCGTCAAGTTCCGCACCATGACCAACGAGCGTGACGCGCAGGGGAACCTGCTCCCCGACGACGTGCGGCTGAACGCCTACGGCAAGTTCCTCCGCTCCACCAGCCTCGACGAATTGCCCGAACTGTTCAACATCCTCAAGGGCGACATGGCCGTAATCGGTCCCAGGCCCCAGCTCGTGCGCGACATGGTGTTCATGACCGCCGAACAGCGCAGGCGGCACACCGTGCGGCAGGGCCTCAGCGGGCTTGCGCAGGTGAACGGGCGCAACGCCGTCACCTGGGAATCGAAAATCGCTTACGACCTGCAGTACATCGAGAAAATCACACTCCTCGGCGACATCAGGATAATCCTCACCACGCTCGGCAAGGTGTTCAAGCGCGACGGAATCACCGAAGAAGGCTCCGACACCGCCACCGACCTCGGCGACTACCTGCTCGCAAGCGGCAAGATTACCCGCGAACAGTACGACCGCGGACAACAGGAGGCCAGGCGCCTCATCGCGGAGGCCCTATGACGAACATGATGTGTCATCCTGAGCGTAACGCAGTTTCAAAAGCCTTGCGTGTCATCCTGAGCGAAGCAACGCTAGTTGCGACGTCGAAGGATCTGGGCGGCCCGGCGCTCCCGCGCCGTCACGCTCTATTTTACGGGTCCGTTCCGGGGCTGAGCCCCGTCCCGCACCTCGTAAAACCGAGCCTCGCTCCGCGAGTCTCGTCCCCAAGGGGTCACGTTCGTTGCCGCAGGGAGTTCGCATAATGTCTTTACCGCAGTTTTCTGTTTCCATGTGCGTTTATGGCAGGGATAATCCTGTTTTTTTTAAGCAGGCTGTCGATTCTATTCTTGACCAAACAGTCAAGCCGTCGGAAGTTGTTTTGGTCGTTGATGGGCCTGTCCCAGATGAATTGGACAGTATTATCAAGAATTATGAGGTCGATCCGATTTTCAAGGTAATTCGTCTTTCGCAGAACATGGGGCATGGGATTGCAAGGCGGACCGGTTTAGATAATTGTTCGTTTGATTTAGTCGCCTTGATGGATGCTGATGATTTGAGTGTAAATAATCGCTTTGAACGTCAGTTAAAGATATTTGATGAATGTCCAAATCTCGATATTGTTGGCGGAAACATAACCGAATTCATTGATAATCCAGAAAATATAGTTGGTAAAAGAGTTGTTCCTGAAATAGACGCAGAAATAAAAAAATACTTGAAAAAACGTTGTCCGATGAACCAGATGACAGTTATGTTCAAGAAGGCTTCTGTTCAAAAGGTTGGTGGATATCAGGATTGGTTCTGCAACGAAGATTATTATTTGTGGATTAGGATGGTGCTTGCCAATATGATGTTTGCTAATGTTCCTGAAGTATTAGTTAATGTCCGTGTTGGCAAGGATATGTATAAGCGTCGTGGCGGTTGGAAATATTTCAAGAGTGAATCTAAAATACAATGTTTGATGTTCCGAAATAATTTAATTTCTTTTTTTCGCTGTTTTTATAATATTATGATAAGATTTTGTTTCCAACTTTTAATGCCTAATTGGCTTCGAAGTGTTGTTTTCAAAAAATTTGCGAGAGCATAAAATGAAACAATTTATTCAAAGGTTGAAATTTGTACGTGTAAAGGATCTGTTATCCTTTTTCCCGATGTTGTTGTCTTTGTTGCTATCGCCTTTTTTTCGTTTAGTTAATCGAGAAATTTGGCTTGTTTGTGAAAGAGAAAAAGAAGCTCGAGATAATGGTTATTGGTTTTTCAAATATTTGTGTGAAAAACATTCCGAAATAAATGCTGTTTATGCAATAAAAAAGAACTCTGTAGATTATCTAAAAGTAAAAAAGTTGGGAAAAGTTATTGAATTTGGTTCTTTTATGCATTGGTTGTATTATTGGTGTGCCAAATATAATATAAGCTCCCAAAAAGAAGGAAAACCGAATGCTGCGTTATGCTTTGTGTTGGAAGTTTATTTTGGGTTTCGAAAGAATAGAATTTATCTAAAGCATGGAATTATAAAAGACGCTCAAAGATGGATTTATAATGATATTTCTAAGCTGACAATGTTGTGCACTGCAGCGAAAAAAGAACAGATTTTTATTCAGGAAAATTTTGGATATGAAAAGTCTAAGGTCAAACTTACCGGCTTGTGTCGTTTTGACAATTTGCTTTCCCCTCATGTCGTAAAAAAACAAATTGTTGTTATGCCGACAATGCGAGAATGGCTTCGAATTCTGTCGTCTGATACGCTTAAATATGAAAAAACTTTAAGCTTTACGGAGTCAGAGTATTATATCACCTGGATGAATTTTATACAAGATGATCGGTTGGCTTCTATTTTGGAAAAATATAATGTTGATTTATTTTTCTATCCTCATCCCGCAATGCAGAAATATCTAAAGGATTTTTCTTCGTTATCTAATCATATAAAAATGGCTTCCGCAGATGTTTTTGATATGCAGCAACTTTTACTTGAATCGGCTTTGTTGATTACAGATTATTCTAGTGTTTTCTTTGATTTTGCTTATATGAATAAGCCTTTACTGTATTACCAATTTGATTATAACAAGTATCGTACAGGACAATATCAACAAGGATATTTTTCGTATGAAAATGACGGTTTTGGTTCGGTTTGTTATTCTAGTAAAGTCCTTTTTGACAAATTAGAAACTTGTTTGATAAATGATTTTAAGAATCCTCCTGAATATGAAAGGAGAGCTTGTGATTTTTATGCGTTTAGGGATTCTGATAATTGTCAGAGAACTTATGATGCGATACAGTCTTTATAGAGGTATGTGTGAATTCAATTGAGATTCTTTGTACAACGATGTTCCAGAAAGACTTTTCTAAAATAAAGTCTATGAATATTCATTCTGATATTATTTTTGCGAATCAGGCGAATGAGAATTCGTTTGAAGAAATTTCTTTTGAAGATCATGTAGCAAAAATGGTAACCACAAAAAGTCGTGGTGTTGGATTAAATCGTAATATTGCTTTACTGGCGGCAACAAAAGATATTCTTTTATTTGCGGATGACGATGTTGTTTATGTGGATGATCTTGAAAAAATAATTAAAGATGCTTTTTCTTTATATTCAAAGGCGGATGTTATTGCTTTTGGAATGTCTTTTTCAAAGGATGGCGTTGTCTATAAATCAAGAGTTCCTAAAAGAGGCCGCATACCTATATATAAATCGTTGAAATTTGGAACAGTTGCTTTAGCTGTCCGTAGAAAATCTTTGCTAAAGACCGGTATTGTTTTTACGCAATTGTTTGGCGGAGGTTGTATATATGCGCATGGTGAAGATTCTGACTTTATTCTACAATGCTTTAAAGCGAAATTAAACGTGTATGGTTATGACGCAATTATTGGATGTACATCGAAAGATTCATCAACATGTTTTGCTGGTTATAATGAGAAGTTCTTTTATGATACGGGTGCTTTGGCAAAATATTCCTTTAAAAAGTGGGCTTTCCCATATATGGCATATATGGCTTTCCGAATAAAAAAAGATTGTGTTGTTTCTTTTACCAAGAAAATAAAGTGTATGATTGATGGATATAAAAGCTTTAAATCTTTAAAAAAATTTGAAGATGGATGATTCTTTGTCCGGATTTTTTTTGAAAATGAATCAGAATAAGAGAATAAAACATTTACTTGTTTGTTGTGGTGGTTATCCAACAAAAGAGAACCCTGTATTTCCTTTTGTAGAACAAATTGTGAATGAGTTTGCTAGAAATGGTATACGTGTTTCTGTTGTTGCACCGCAAAGTTTAACAAAACATTTTTTCAGAAAAGAACCGTTACATCCGAGATATCGATTAATTAATAGAAAAAATTTTTCTCCGGTAGAAATTTTCCAGCCATATACGGTTTCTTTTGGTAGACATTTTGTTCTGCTTAATCGAGTGTTGAAAAAAATTTCATTACATTCTGTCTTAAGAAAAATTGAAAAGCCGGATGTCTGTTATGGTCATTTTTGGTATTATGCTTCTGCGCTATATGATTTTGCAAAGAAGAATAAAATTCCCTTGTTTGTTGCCTCAGGAGAAGCTTCGATAAAAACAGAGGCTCATTTTTCTGCTTATGAAAAGAAAAATTTCCTTGATTATTATAAAGGAGTCTTTTTTGCTTCTACTAAGAATAAAAAAGAGAGTGAAGATCTTGGATTTTTGACAAACCAAAAAAATATTGTTATTCCAAACGCAATTGATCCATCATCTTTTTATTTGATGGATAAACAAAAACTTCGAGAAAAATATTCAATTTCACAGAATTTTTTTATTGTTGTTTTTGTTGGTAGCTTTATTCAACGAAAAGGGCCAAATCGTGTTGCCAGTGCTTTAAAAAAAATAAATGATAGCAATATTAAGGCGTTTTTCATAGGTCGTGAACATGATGGGGTGAAACTTGATTTTGATTATGAAGGGACTATTTTAAAAGGTGTTGTTGAACATGATAAGTTAGTTGACTACTTAAATATGGCGGATGTTTTTGTTCTTCCGACTTTGGCTGAGGGATGTTGTAATGCTATGATTGAGGCTTTAGCTTGTGGACTTCCAATTATTAGCTCGGATTTATCTTTTAACGATGATGTATTAGACGATAGTTGCTCAATTCGAATAAATCCTGAGTCAATAGATGAACTTGCTGAAGCAATAAAGACGTTGTCGAATAATCCATTTTTGTGTAAAGAAATGGGGAAAAATGCATTGAAGAAAGCGTCTTCTTTGACAATTGAGAAAAGAGCCAATACAATTGTTCACTTTATGGAAAGTTTGTTAAGGTGATTTATGTTTGCGTACATAAATAAGGCGACGTTATACATATTTGCTTGGATTCTGTATGAAACTCAGGGAATCCTGATTCCAAAAGGGAATTTCTTTACGCAAATTCTTGTTACAGTATTGTTGCTTGTTTCTTTTTATCACTTTTTTATTGTAAATACGCATTATAAAATAAGTCCCTTTTTTAAAGGCTTAAATGCCCTTTTGATTATGTTTAGTGTATACGGCTTATTTCTGATTATTGGTGGGTATGATCCGAATGACTATGTGATAAAAGTGCCGAGTTTTAGCTATTTAAAAGGTATATATATTTCTATTATGCCGATATATTCATTTTATTATTTTTCAAAAGAGAATTTTTTAACAGAGAAAATGTTGCCTTTTCTTATAATTTGTTTCCTATGTTTTGTAACTATTCAATTTCTTCAACATCAACGTGATTTATTGATTGAGGCAATGTTGATTAAATCGTCAAGGGAAGAATTCACAAATAATTTTGGATATTCCTTTTTGTCATTAATTCCTGCGTGTGTTTATTTTTATAAAAGGCCTGTTTTGCAGTATGTTGCTTTGGGGTATTGCTTTGTTTTCCTTTTGATGGGGATGAAACGGGGCGCAGTTTTAATAGGGGCTATTTGCCTGGTTTGGTTTTTATGGAAAAACCTACAGAATGAGTCAATGAAAAAGAAAATAACCGTTCTTTTTTTGTCTATCATGCTTTGCTTTGCGGGGTATACTTTTTTCCAAAAAAAAATTACTGAGAGTGAGTATTTTCAAAAACGTGTTGAACTTACATTAGAAGGGAATAGTAGCGGACGTGATAAATTGTTTAAGGAACATGCAAACTATTTTTGGAATGAAGCTTCTCCTTTACAATTTGTTTTTGGGTCTGGAGCAAATGCTACATTAAGAGTTTCTTTTAACTATGCTCATAATGATTGGCTGGAAATTGCTGTAAACCAGGGTGTTCTTGGATTGTTAATATATCTTTTTTATTGGTTTGCTTTTGCTAAATCTATTCTATGCTCTACTTCGCCTCAATCCAGATTAGCTTTGCAGCTTTTGTTCATTATTTATTTTTTGAAAACGTTTTTTTCCATGTCCTATGGAGATATGTCTGTCCCTGCTACGTTTATTCTTGGGTTTTCCCTTGCACAGGAGAAAAAAAATGAGCAAATTTGCAACTGCAATTAAATTAATAAAAAAAGATAGGAACGCTTTTGTTGCATCTTTATTGGATAATTTAAGCTTTATTTTTCCGGATGAATTATATTTGCGGTTGCTCTTTCGATTTCGAATGGGCTATAAGTTGGATTTGAACAGGCCAAAGCTGTTTAATGAAAAAATACAATGGCTTAAATTAAATGATCGGAACCCCTTATATACTAAATTGGTTGATAAATATGATGTAAAAAGTTGGGTCGCGAAAATGATTGGTGCTGAATTTCTTATACCGACTTTGGGTGTATGGAATGATGCAAAAAAAATTGATTTCGATTATCTTCCGGACAAATTTGTATTAAAAACGACTAACGGAGGTGGTGGGGATGTTGTGATCTGTAAAGATAAGTCGAAGATTAACAAAGATTATGTGATTAAGCATTTAAATCAGAGCTTGAAGAAGAATATATATAAAAATTTGAGAGAGTGGCCTTATAAAAATGTTCCTCCGCGGATTATAGCAGAAAAATGTATGGAAGATGATAGTGGTGGACTTGTTGATTATAAGTTTTTTTGCTTTGATGGGTATGTAGACTGTGTTATGGTGTGCCTTGATCGTCATTTACATGATACGAAGTTTTATTTTTTTGATCAAAATTGGAAATTAAAAAAAATAAATATTCGTGGAAAAAATGCTCAAAGTGGATTTACAATCGATAAACCAATTTGTATGGATGAAATGTTTGAATTGGCAGCAAAACTTTCTAAGGGTTTTCCGTTTGTACGAGTTGATTTGTATGCTGTTCAAGGACATGTGTTTTTTGGTGAGATGACATTTTATCCAGATAGTGGATTTGATGCGAATCTTTTGCCTGAAACGGATGAATATTTTGGACAATTGATAGATTTAAGTAAGATTACAAGGAGATAGAATATGAAGTCAGTTGGATTTCCGATTAGCCATAAAGAAAATGAAAATCGTCGAGCAATTGTTCCCGATGATTTGAGGAGATTGACACATCCAGAGTTGGTTTACATTGAAACAGGTTTTGGCGATGTTCTTGGATTGACTGATTCTGATTTTAAATCTATCGGTTGCCAGATAGTCTCTCATGAGAAAGTCCTTGAAGCAGATATTATTTGTGATCCAAAAATTGGTGACGCAGATTATCTTGAAAGGTTGCATAGGGGGCAAATAATATTTGGCTGGGTTCACGCAACACAGAATAGAGATATTACGGATAGAATTATCGCTTCTGAATTAACTGCGTATGCGTGGGAACACATGTTTGAAAATGGGCGTCATACATTTTGGTTTAATAATGAACTTGCTGGAGAAGCTGCTGTTATTCACGCTTTTCAGTGCTATGGTCGATTGCCTTTTGGCTTAAGGGTTGCCGTTATTGGTAACGGAAATACTGCTAGGGGTGCTGTTCGGGTGCTTAATATGCTGGGAGCTCATGTGATGCAATATGGCCGTAAAACGGAACAGTTGTTACGAGATGAAATAGGAAATTATGATGTTGTCGTCAATTGTATTTTATGGGATGTGAGTCGAAAGGATCATATTGTTTCAAAAAATGATTTAAAAAAAATGAAACGAGGCTCGATGATTATTGATGTCAGTTGTGATCGGCATGGTGGTATTGAAACTTCTGTTCCGACAACAATAGAAAAACCAACGTATGTTGTTGATAATGTTGTCCATTATGCAGTTGATCATACTCCATCCCTTTTTTATAAGACATTCTCTTATGATAATTCTAAAATTATATGTCCTTATATTGAGGAACTGATGTGTGAAAATGTTGGAAGTGTTTTGAAAAATTCTTTGATATTTGAAAATGGAACTATTCTTGATCAAGAGATTATTAAATATCAGGGGCGCTAAAATGAGTGTGTTACTTTTTGCAAAAAAAATCCACAGGTCATTATCAAATAAAAGAAAGGTTTTGTCAAATTTGAGGGCTGTTAGAAAGATTGTTTCTCTACCGTCCTATAATGCTGAAAAAAAGTTGAAGTCTGAAAGAGTCATGCTGAATGAAAATGTAAAATGGTTAAAAAAATATCATGAATTAAATGTTTTTTATAAATTGTATGGCATGGATGTCGAAGGGTCTTGTATTGACGAGTATATTGATTATCAATCATTCATGGAAACAAGAAATATTGCGAATAGAATTGGAAAAATCGATAGTCAGGTGATTCTATTGAGAGATAAATTTTTGTTTTTTAATTATATGAAGAGTAATAATCTTCCTGTTCCAGATGTTTTTGGGTTTATTTCAAATGATATTCTTTATGATGCTCAGATGAATGCGGTGGAATGGTCTGCCTTGTCTGAAGAAAAGGAATATTTTATTAAGGATATAGATGGGGAGTGCGCTTCATTTGTCAAGAAAATAAAAGACTATGATGCATTTCTTCAAATTAGAGATGAAATAAAAAAAGGCCGTTATATTCTTCAAAGGAAGATTGAGCAATCTTCAAAAATGAATTTGTTGAATTCTGGATCTATAAATACTTTGCGTATAGTGACAATTAATAAAAATGGGAATCCCTATGTTTTAACTAGTTTGTTGCGTGTTGGAACAAAAAAAACAGGAAACGTTGATAACTGGGCGGCGGGAGGTATTGCTGTTGGCGTTCAAAAGGATGGATTTTTAAAAGAATTCGGCTATTTTAAACCGCATTATGGTACAAAAACAAATATTCATCCTGATTCAAAAATTGTTTTAAGTCAGTTTAAGGTTCCAATGTTTGATTCGGCTTTAAAGATGGCTTGTCGTGCGCATAAGTTTTTTTATAACATACGTGCTATTGGTTGGGATATTGCTATATCTGAAAATGGACCTGTTTTCATAGAAGGTAACGATAACTGGGAGATTTCTTTAATGCAGGCGTGTGATCGCCCTCTGAAAAAAGAATGGATGATTGCCGTTGAATGATTTTTGAGGAGTCGCAAAAAATGTCTATTTTAATTGGAGCGGATATTTATCCTAGTAAATCCAATGAAGAATTTTTTTCTTCAGGAAATATGGATTCGGTTGTTGGAGATGAGTTAAAAAAAATATTGTTTAAGGCGGATTATCGTGTTTTTAATTTGGAAACGCCTCTCATTGATGCCGCAATGCCGATAAGGAAATCTGGACCAGCAATAAAAGCGAATGTTTCGACAGTAAACGGAATAAAAGCAATCGGTGCTGATTTGCTAACATTAGCAAATAATCATATAATGGATCAAGGTGTATGTGGACTCCTGTCAACTTTTGATGTATTAAAAAAAAATGGAATAAATTTTATAGGTGCCGCAGATTGCTTGAATAATTCTATAAAACCTTTTATTGCTGTGGTTTGTGGGAAAAAAATAGGATTCTATGCTTGCTGTGAACATGAATTTTCTATCGCAAGTGAAAAAACTCCTGGAGCAAACCCTTTTGACCCGATTGAATCATTTGATCATGTTGAAAAATTAAGACGAGAGTGTGATTATCTGATTATTTTGTATCATGGTGGAAAAGAGTATTATCCTTATCCGTCTCCAATGTTACAAAAAGTGTGTCGCAAGTTTATAGAGAAAGGAGCGAATTTAGTTGTTTGTCAACATAGCCATTGTATCGGTTGTGAAGAAAAATTTCTAGATGGTACAATTGTTTATGGTCAGGGAAATTTTATTTTTAATACTTGTGATGAACCAATAGAACGTACTAGTTTGTTGATAAAAATAGATGAATTGTTGAATGTTTCTTACATTCCTTTGGTGAAATGCGGGAATGGGGTTCGTATGGCGGAGGGGGATAATGCAAAGAGCATTCTGATGGATTTTTATTGTCGTAGTGAACAGATTAAGCAGGATTCATTTGTTGAGTCAGGGTATCGCAAATTTGCAGAAGAACGAATTAAAGGATATTTGTTAAATTTTTCTGGATATGGTCATAAACTTCATTTAAGAATTTTGAATCGATTGACGAGAGGGCGTTTTACTAATTATTATGTGAAACGAATTTATAAAAAAAATGATATACTTCTTCTTCAGAATTATATTGAATGTGAAGCTCATCGTGAGTTATTGCTTGAAGGACTGAAACAATTTTAGGTGCTTTAACGCTTGTTGTTAGTAAAATGGATTTAAATAAACAAATATTTAATGCTACAAAATGGTCAAGTATTACTGAATTGGCCGCAAAATTGGTGAATCCTCTTTCAACAGTGATTTTGGCTCGCCTTTTGACTCCGGATGCTTTTGGTATTCTTGTTACTGCGACGATGTTGATTAGTTTCGCGGAACTTTTTACTGATGCCGGATTTCAGAAATATTTGATTCAACATGAATTTGAGTCTGATGATGATAAATATAAATATACAACAGTTGCTTTTTGGTGCAATCTTTTTTTGTCGTTATTGTTATGGGGCATAATAAGTGTTTTTACCTTTCCAATAGCTCGTTTTGTTGGGTGTTCTGGGTATGAACTTGTTATTCCTATTTCCTGTTTGAGTATACCTCTTGCGGCTTTTTCAAGTATTCAAATGGCTTTGTTCAAAAGGCATTTTGATTTTAAAACATTGTTTTATGTTCGTTTAGTCGGTGTTTTAATGCCTTTGCTGATTACGGTTCCGTTAGCAGCTATAACTCGTAGTTTTTGGTCACTAATTATAGGTATGATTGCGCTAAATCTTTCGAATGCCGTTATTTTGACTGTAAAATCACCATGGAAGCCTTCTCTCTTTTTTGATTTTAATCGGCTGAAACAAATGTTTTCGTTCAGTATTTGGTCTATGTTTGAATCAATTACTATTTGGTTGACTAGCTATCTTGATGCTTTCATAGTTGGCTCTTTTCTAAATCAGTTCTACCTCGGTGTTTATAGAACATCTATATCTATGGTTGGACAAATTATGGGGCTTGTTACTGCTGCTACGACTCCAGTTCTATATTCTTCTTTGTCAAGGCTTCAAAATGATGATAACGAATATTTGAAATTGTTCTTCAATTTTCAAAAATTTGTTGGAATTATGGTTATTCCATTGGGCGTAGGTATTTTTCTGTTTCGTGATTTGATTGTAGAAGTGTTATTGGGAGATCAATGGATTTCTGCGGCATATTTTTTGGGATTGTGGGGACTGATGAGTTCAATAACAGTTGTGTTTGCTCATTATAGTAGCGAAGTGTATAGGTCCAAAGGGAAACCCAAACTTTCTGTTTGTGCTCAGATCTCTCATATTGTTGTATTGTGTCCTGTCGTTTTATTTTTTGTGAATAAGGGATTTGATACTCTTTGCGCTGCGCGCGCATTTGTGCGTTTAGAATTAGTTTTAGTTAATTTCATCATTATGTACTGTTTCTTTAAAATCAGTCCGATGAAGATGGTTTTTAACAATCTTTCGGCAATAATTGCTAGTATAATTATGGCTTTGGTTTATTTATTTCTTCCCAAGTTTTCAAATTTTTATTATAATGCGATTTATGTTCCAATATGTATAGCTATCTATTTTGCAGTGATATTCTGTTTTCCGCAAGAAAGACTCATATTAAAGAACCTAAAGTTTTTTTTGAAAAAAAAGTAAAGCATTAATACTTAAATAGGCTGTTTGTGAAAAATTTCTCATGCGTTACTGATAAAACCTTGCTACAAAATTGTTCGTTGTTGAAAACAATTTTAATGCTTTTTGTGATATTGGGACACTCATGCTTATTTTGGGGTGGAAATTGGGCGTCTCCCATGAAACCGTTTTTTTTATGCCCAACTTTAGGTCTATTTGCAAATTGGCTTACATCTTTTCATATTTACGCATTTGTCGTAGTTTCTGGGTATATTTTTTATTATGTAAAGTATGAAAGAAAAAATGAGAAATATCATAATCTAAAAAAATACATATATACGAAATTTTTACGTTTATATGTTCCATATATTGCGGTTTTTGTTTTATGGGTTGTCCCTCTTTCCTTATATGTTGGTGTTTTCCATTCATCTTTTGATTTACTTGTCAATTTTCTTTTGGGCAAAGTTTCGTGTCAATTGTGGTTCTTGTTGATGTTGTTTGGTGTTTTTATGATTTCATATTTGTTTGCCGACTTATGGAAAAAAAATAGTTTGTTAGGTCTTTTTATTGTATTCATGTTTTACGGCATTGGAGTTTGTGGTGCAAAATTCTCTTTGAATTACTTTCAATTCTTCTCGTCATGTTCTTTTTTAATCTTTTTCTTTATTGGTTTTAAATTTCGTCAAAATGTAATCTTGGTTCATAATTTGATGCGCATTCCCTTATTATTGTGGATTCTCATTGATGTTTTACTTTTCGCTGCGTCTTTATATGGTATATCAATTTTTCCCCATATTTTCATCAAATTTTTTATACCATTATTGTTGCATATTTGGGGAGCAGTAGCTGCATTTATAATTTTGCAAAAGATTATTATAAATGCACCAATAATTGGGAAATTATTTTTGCCGATTTCAAAATATACAATGCCAATATATTTACTACATCAGCAAATTATTTATATTGTGATATATTACCTGAATGGTCGTCTTAATCCATTTCTTAATTCTATTGCAAATTTCTTTGTTTCTTTAATAGCATCATTATTGATATCCTTCTTTCTTATGAATTTTAAAATAACGCGTTTTCTTATTGGTGAAAAATAGAGATGATTATAGTCATCAATCCAATGCAATAGAAGCCTCTGCGATTTCGGAGGCATAGAAATCAATCTTGATTCTTGCGATTACTTAAAAAAGGGGGGGGGCATGTGCTGCGTCTCGAGATCATCCAAAGCTGCACTTGCATCGTCGGTAAGATGGTCTGGCGTAAGTACTAGTTTTTTGCACATCGCTCTGCCTGTATAGGCTGTCTTCCCCGCCTCTGTGCAGGGATTTTTTTGTAAAGAATCTTCGCAACTAATTAGTTGCATTTTGCTGAAATTAGGCTGAAATCGGCATTTTTTTTAGACAGTTCTTTGATGGATTGTCTATATTGTGGGGTAGGTATGAAAAGAATTCCGTTAGTTATTTTGATGTCGCTTGCGCTCGCGCTCTGCGCATGCCAGAAGAATCCTGTCGAGGGCAAGTGGGAAGCCGCCTCTAAAGACGGGCTGTTGCAGCTGAAAGGCTGCGGGTCCATCGAGTTCAAGTCGTCGAGGATGTACCTGTGCGGCGCGACGGACCGCGTCAAGTACGATGTCCGGGGCGACCAGGTCGTGGTGAAGCCGTCCAGGGGAGATTCCCTGGTATGCCATTTGAACGGGTCCGACCAGATGTACTTCGAGGTGAACGGCGAAAAGCTCTTCTGGAATAGGGTGAAGTAAACAGCATGTCATTCCGGACGCCTGTCCTCGCTTGACGGGGATGATCCGGAATCGTTTTTTTTGTGCCGAAAAAGGCCGCAACTAATTAGTTGCATTTTGTCGATTTTGGACTGAAAATGGCAATTTTAGGGTGCGAACACAAGCCTTCTCTGTGGGATTGCGTTTGCTGTTGTTCTCGGATAACGGGGTTGGCTATGGCCGTATATTGGCAGATATTATTTCCCCTTGCTGACGAATTTTCTCGGCAACAAGTTTTATAATTTCTGGATTCTTTGTCTTAAGAGCCATGTCGTATTCGACAAATTTCCCATCTTCTTTCTTTAATTCAACCATTTTTAAAAGGGTCTTTAGTATGTCAATATGTTCATATTCAATCGCTACGAGAACAGGGCCGATTTTTTCAGGAAATTCGTAGAGATTCGGGATGGCTTTGTATTGCAGAAGAAGTTCAACCATTTTTGTGTTCCCATATCTTGCAGCAAAACACATCGGAGACCTTCCTAAGTTATTTACGATATTTGGATTGGCCCCTCTTTCCAAGAGGAGTTTAGCGATTTCAAAAGATCCATCTGCGACAGCCTGCATCAATATGGATACGCCTATTCCATTTGTTGTATTCGGATCATCACCGGCGTTTAAGTGCTCCTCAACCTGTTCTAAATTTTTATATATAACGCTTTTGTATATTTGGGGAAGTTCTGGCCCATTTATTGGATAATGACCGCCAAGCTGATACATATATTCATGACGTTCAAGCGCAAATTTGGCAATTTCGATTCTCTTTTGGATGTCCTTACGTGTTGATTCGGGGCCGATTTTTAACAAAACTATAGTAAAGACGTCAGGAATTGTTGACAATAGTAATATAACAAGTGGCCACCAAAGGCAATTTGCATTGAGGTCAATAATTGACTTGTCTGTTAGAAGGAATAGTATGGACCACACTAAAATGGCGGTTAAAAGCATCCTCCGTCCTGCTATAATACATTCTCTGGAGTATACTGGAAAGTGTGAAAATTGGGAACCACTTATTTCTTTGCGATAGCCGATATAAATTATTTTGCAACAATGAGAAATGCTTATACCCAACCAATAGAAAAATAATGTCATAAAAACGATGATGAAAAAAGGAATGGATAATTTATACGAAAACAACATTGGGGATAAGGCGACGAAACACACACCTGACAAAATCATATAGAACGTATCGCCAGTTCTTGATTCGTTGAGTTGGTAATCTAGATAGCAAACAATAAGGGCGAAAATATACCAACCTCTGTTGATGTTTATTTCCGTGACTGACAAGGAAATTTTATCAGGGATTCCGCTTATTAGACATACCAGGAGAAGTAGCGCTATTACTACTACAGTTCCGTTTAGAATGGATTTGAAAGAGTTCATACGTTTTTCTCGAATTCTTGCCTAGACTTTGTTTTACCTCTTGAAATATAGGACAGAGAGAATACTTTTGTCAAACGGGGTGAACCGAAAAGACCCGGTAAATACAACTTGCGCTTGTCTCATCTACCAGACTTAGCATCTGGTACTTCGGTGTGTGGGTTCGACTACCTTTTTTGTGGTTGTGGGGATAATTTAGCCCTGAAATGCCATAAGTGGGACTATCTGCGCTTGACAATTAATGACAGGTTAAATAGATTTAATAAAATGAAACGGTCAATGAAATATATGGAGTTATATCAATCAAATGAGCCAGTCGCACATTGCGGATGCGGTTGTGCTCCCTTATTGAGTTCTTTCATGAATGAGGGCGTTCTTAGTTTTAGGATTTATTGTCCTGATTGTGGTGTAGGAACTTCTTTATGCCCTGATTGTGATAATGCTGTTGTTGTGTGGAATCATGCAATGAAAGGTCATAAAAAAGATGAATGGTGCGCTTATTACGATAGTAGGGGTGATAATCTTGCGACAGAACTAGACAAGGTTGAGGCTGCTATTGAACACAATGAATCCGACCTTGATGAAAAAGCTATCAGTCGATTGGTTGAGTATATTGATTCCAAAATTCCTGGACATTCGATTAATGCCAATGGTCGCAAAAGAATCAAAGGATTCGTAAGAAAATATTCCTATGAAGCCATTGTTAATGCTGTCACTATTTCGGCGGAAAAATATCTAGTATATGAAGAAGAGACGGTGACCGATGATAGTGTAGAAATTTTTTTGAATAAAATTGGAGGAATACTTCATAATCAGCACCTTTCTCCAGTTGACAAGGAGGTTTCTCATGTCAAGTCTATGGTGCGACAGCAATTCGATTATTTCAACGAATCCTTAGGTAACTCTCTGTTGCATCGATACATCGAAGCTTTGAAATATGCTGAGTATTCAGAAGAGGAAATCATTAAAGATCTTCAAACAGAAATGAAAGCTCTCATTTATAGATCTAGCAGTTGGACATCGTGGAAAAATGCTGTAGAACGTTGGATTGATGACCTTGAAGGAAATCAGTGATTTTCTTCCAGCGTCCGCGTTAGGCCAATAGCCACTTGCGGCTGTGCCGCTTAGTGGCTATGGTCCCCTTTAGGGGAGATCGAAGCCCGTAGGGCCGGGAGGGCCGCCCGTTTCCTGCGCTCGGCCCTCTAGGCGGGGGAAAAGGGGCTTAAGGCCCCTTTTCCGTGCCGCGAGAGCCCGCCCTTGCGCAGCAGGGAACGCCCTTACCCCTTCATGGCCTCGATCAAATCGAAACCGTCGCTGACCTCCGGCAGGGCTCCGTATTTCTTGTCGAAGTAGTCCTTTTCGAAAATCCTGTCCCTGCGGACCTTGCGGAATTCGCCCTCGTCGCTCATCTCGATTTCGCTAAGCCGCTTTAGCACCGTCGCTTCGTGGGGCTAGCCCTTCTCGGTGAACCAGATTTGGTCATGATATTGGACAACTTTTTGTAAAATTATTCTTACGAGATTGGTGCTCTAAATTGGCTAAATTCGTTCAAAAAGGGCAAAAAATCACTGGCTGGTTGACTTTTTTATCCCAACCGAACTGCATTTTTGCCCGGTGATGTCCGGGCTACTCGCTATAATATAAATGAGAGACGTTTCTCCAATGTTGGAGAGTGGTCTAAAAAATGGGTAGCTGACAGAGTGTTTCGGGGAGTCTGCAGTCCAGCCATTCGTTTACGGGGGTGATGGGAGAGTCTCTGAACAACCAGGTGCTTGCCGGGTGCTTGCTACAGACTGCCTGTAATGCAGAAAAATGGCGATTCTTGTCAAAAAAAAGCGATTTTTTTGCTTGCTGGGTGCTTGCTTTTTTTGGGGGGGGGCGCTATTGACATTCTGACAAAAATGGTGTACATTTGTGCTGTATGGAGGTCTCGTGGTAAATTTAGAGCGTCTTGTAATAGAATTATGCAAGTTGCCTGCTGAAACCCAGTGGCTGGAGTTTAAGCATGGTAATTTTGACCCTGAAATGGTAGGCAAGGATATTTCCGCTTTAGCCAACGGGGCGGCTTTGCTCGATAAAAACAAGGCTTATATGGTCTGGGGAATAGACGATGTGTCTCATTCTATTATTGGAACGGACAAAAATTTGCAAAATGTTAAATGTCAGGGACAGGAACTTGAAAGTTTTTTGAGAGTAAATCTTTCAAAAAATGCTTCATTTGAGTTTGGCGAAACCTTTGTTGACGGAAAACGGGTTGTTGTTCTTGTAATTGATAAGGCTCACACCAATACAGTTCAATTTAAGAATGTTGAATATATAAGAGTCGGCTCCTACACAAAACAGCTAAACCAATATCCGGCAATGCAAGCTGACGTTTGGGATAAGATTCGTGCCGTTCAATTCGAGTTGCTGCCCGCAAGGCAGGATCTTGAGACGAAAGATGCTTTGTCATTGTTGGATTTTACGGTTTATTTTGACAATCTTGGGTTATCCATGCCTTCCGACCAGGAAGGAATAATGCATTATCTTTTGGAAGATGAAATTGTTAAACTTCAGGATAATGGGCTTTATTCTATTACTAATATGGGAGCGATGCTATTTTGCAAGCGGTTGTCCGATTTTCCTGAGTTATTTCGCAAGGCGGTGCGTGTTGTCTTGTATGAGGGGAATAATCGCTTGCAAATGCTAAAGGAATTTATAGGAACAAAGGGGTATGTGGTTGGCTTCGTTGGTTTGATCAATTTTATAGAGGCGCTAATCCCGACTCGTGAAGAAATCCATGATTCAATAAGGATGCAAAAAACGGCCTTTCCTCTTTTGGCCATTCGTGAACTTGTGGCAAATGCTTTGATTCACCAAAATTTCATGATCAAGGGGACTGGTCCTGTTATTGAGATTTTTTCGGATAGAATTGAAATTACCAATCCTGGATCGTTGCTTGTTGACGCTCATAGAATCATTGACAACCCGCCGAAATCGAGAAATGAAAAACTGGCTTCGCTTATGCGTCGATTAAAGTTGTGCGAAGAATTGGGAACGGGATGGGATAAGGTCGTCTTGTCATGTGAAATGAGTAAACTTCCGGCTCCTAAAATTGATATTTATGAAGACAGTGTCCGGGTCACGATGTTCTCGTATCGGAATTTCTCTGCTTTGTCTATGGAAGAAAAAATATATTCATGCTATATGCATGCTTGCATTTTGTATGTTCAGGGGGAACAACTTACAAATAGTTCTTTAAGAGAGCGTTTTGGATTGCCCGAATCCTCCGCAGCATCTATCTCTAGATTGATTAAGGCTGCAAAAGAGGCTAGTATGATAAAGCCGTTAGAAGAAAATACATCTACTCGCTTGTTGAAATACATTCCAATATGGGCGTAATGTTTTGAAAAAGGTTTTCTTTTCGATTGTTCTAATGCTTTTTGTTGTTGTGGGGGTTGCCTGTGATTGCAATGCGTCTTATCGTTTTTTTGTTGTAAATAACCTTGATGAGATAGCTCTTGGTATTACGGGAATATCGGCGACGCTTTTTACGTTGACAATAGCCTTGCTGGCTCTAATAGGTGATAAAAATGACTCTTATTTGGGCTTTAATTTTAAGAAATTTTATTTGCAGCAAAAAATAATTGTTTTTAAACAAAACTTTATTGTCCTGGCAGGCTTATTAAGCGCTGCCATTGGGGCTCTTTGTTTAATTCCCGGGTTCTACAATACATCTATAGCTCTTTTTTGTACTAATGTAATTTTGATTTTTATTTCCATTAGAAGAATTTTGCAGATGTATATAAAATCAACTGGGGAAATGGAGAATGAGATAAAATCATTTTTTGAAAGCTATTTGGAGAGCGAGAATGCGGATGTGTCAATCATGACCTCTTTTGTAGATGACTGGAATCATCGATATAAGTTTCAAAGTGCAACGGAGTTCGAAAAATATAATGATTCTTTTTCTAAAATATTCAAAAAATTCTTTTCCGATGATGACCATAGACAAAGACTTGAATCGGGTTGCGTTGATATTGTTGAGACAATGCTGATGGATAAGGAAAAAAGTCCAGAGGGCTTTAAATTACTGTATGAGATATATTCAAACGCATATGGGGCTTTGAATCAGTTAGGTGAAAAAGAAAAAAATCGAATTTCATTTCATCTTTACTTATCTGTTGCATATAAATTGAATGTTGCCCTGCTAGATATGGACTTGGCTGCTGTCGAATTGAAAATTCAATGGGACAGTTTCGTTCGTTATGTGATAGGGGTTAATGGTTTCTTTTTTGATAAGAATGATGATTCTGCTGTTGTTGAATTGAAATCAATTGTTAATTTCTGTTATATGTTGGGTTGCCGTGTGTCAAAAGACTCTCACGCAAATGCTAAACATTGGGGTGATTCTTTGCAACATTTTGCCTATGTTGATTTACATCATGATGGATCGTATGCTGATTCGAAAATTTTACTTGTTAGATGTGTGTTAGCCTTTATGAATGGCGTGATTGAGTGCGGTGATGAATCCTTTATTAAAGAATATTTTTATATGGGTTTTGTTCAAGAATGCTCTTATATGTTAGATGAATTGCAAGTCTTTAGTGTGTTTGCTGTTCATTGCTATATGTATTATTTAGGGTTCTGCGAAAAGGAACCTTATATTTCTGGTGAAATTTCTGCAAAATGTAAGAACATTTTGCAAGATTCAGTTGTTCAAGAAAAAATGCTAAAGTACCTGAAGTTTTTCGCTTCAAATGAGAAAAATATATGTCCTTATACCAATAATACTTTGGATGTGTTTAATGACTCATTTTTCCATAGAATGCGGGATCTTTTATGGTTCTATGAAAAATTTGATCCTCATGGTGATGCAAAAATGTTGATTTTGCCTAGTGTAATAAGAGACTATTGCATGTATATGGTTCTATACATGACGTCTAGTTACAATAGACCGCATGTCCTTGAAAATGTAATTCCTGTTAGTTCTGCGATGGATTTCTATCGGTTGTATGGCAATGGTGATATGCAGAAATATCCTAAATTTATCGAAATTATTTTAGGAAAAACTCAAAAAAATGAAAATGATTTGCATAAAATGAGTCTTGATTTAGCGCAGAGTATTCGTACTTTATGTAAGAAAAATTATTTGCTTGGCAATGACAATCTTTTTGATGAACAATTTGAGCGTGATTCTGCAGAAGTAACGAATATGCTGCAGAAATATTTTGCCGATAATTTTAAGGAATTGCTGGTTGATGAATGTGTAGTTTTGTCAAGTGTTAAACTGCTTGTTGGATACACATTCGCTAATATATCGTTGAAGGATTCTGTTGGAGATTCTTGTGATGTTGTTTCGGTAAATCTTCTGCAATATCTTTATGCCTTCCTAAAAAAAGGAAATATGCTGAATAGGTTTAATCGTGATTCATTTGCCAATGATGAAGAATTGTTAAAATTTTTGCAAAATAAAAAGGACGAAACTCTTATTGGCTCAAAATATAGCCTTCGGGCAATTGACTATAAAAATTATAGCCAAAATGAATCTGTACTCAAAACTTTTAAATCGTATTTAGATGTAAATTGCGGCTTTTGTCTTTTTGCTGAGGACTCAAGTATTTCTATTTGCATTAAGAGCATTCGCATAGACGCTCGAGTCCCTCGAATTAATGAATTTAACGCCAAATTTGATTTTGAAAAAAAAGTGTATTTGCATTCCCCAGAGCCAGGAATAGAACTTGAGTTTACGGAGGGCGAACTAGAAGACTATCTTAAAAAAAATAGGAGAATCTTTGAGATTATCGCCGATGTTGGCTTCAAAATAAAGAAAGATTGCAAATTCGACATTGTTTTTGCATAACATTGCTCGTGGATGTGTAGCAAAAGGTTGAGCCCGGGATGCAGATGCTTGTTGTTGTGCCTGTCTGCAAATTCAATGACGAAGCGCTCGGTATTTTCGATGCTCATGAAGTATTCCAGATACACAATCCTACTTTTGATGGTTGAAAAGAATCTTGGCGTGTAAGCGTCTCAGTAATTAGGATTGTTCATAACTAGATAAAAGTCCCCCCCTTGTCAAAAGGTTGCCTTTGAGTAGCTGAAAAAAAGGTGCTGACATTTTTGCACAGACTTTTGCGCACACTTTTGCATAGACTTTTGCACAGATTGAGCTGTTGCAAAAATGCAACAACTGCTCTCCCCGCAATTGCGTTAGTGGATCGAAGCCCGTAGGGCCGGGAGGGCCGCTGGTGTCCTGCGCTCGGCCCTCTAGACGGGGGAACCGTGGGGTGACGCCACGGGTCCGTGCCGCGAGAGCCCGCCCCTGCGCAGCAGGGAACGCCCATAAGGCACCCTGTGGGCAGCATCATGGTCGCTCGAAATACATGCGCCTGTTCCTGAGCCGTATTTGCCAGAATGTCTCTTGCGATGACTGCCGCTACCGCAAGAAGCCTCGAATTGCCGACATCACTCAGGGCGACTATTGGCGAGTCTCCAAATATCACCCCGAAATGAACGACAACAAGGGAGCGTCGGTGGTTCTCTTGAATACTACTCCGGGTAGTTATGCTATTTGAATCCGTCGCCGATAAAGTCGTCCAATGCGATTCTAAGGTCGAAATCGCCGTCGCCGGCAACCCCTGCATCGTCCGCTCCAGCAAACCGCACCCCAAGCGCGCCGAATTCTTCGCCAACCTGGACAAATATTCCCTCGACCAGCTGATAAAGATGTATTGTCCCTTCCCGTCACCCCTGAAGCGGGTGTATATCCGGTTGCGTGGGCTGCTCGGACGGATAAAGCGGAAGGTTGTGGGGTAGGAGTTTTTTTCCATATTTCCGCACCCGCGTTAGGGATTGAAGCCCGAAGGGCCGGGAGGGCCGGGAGGGCCGCTCGTATCCCGCGCTCGGCCCTCTAGGCGGGGAAGCCGTGGGGTGACGCCACGGCTTCGTGCCGCGAGAGCCCGGCCCGGCCACGGATCGCACGTGGCAGGGAACGCCACGGAAATTGCGCAGAATAATTCGGAAATTCCGAATTTACGTGGAATTCTACAAATTTTGCCGACTATTCTACTTTTCTGGGCAAACTTGCTGGATATTTTTTCAAAAAAAAACTATCTTCCATAAACAGGTTGTAAAATGTCCAAGCTATCAATAAAAAATTTCGGACCTATCAAGTCGGTCTCTTTAGACTTCAAAAGGATAAATGTCCTTATTGGGCCCCAGAGTTCCGGTAAAAGTACGATTCTAAAAGTCGCCAGTTTTTGCAATTGGCTCGAAAAGAAAATTCAGTTGACACAGGACCCAAATGAATGGATTACCCCGACCGTCGTAAAGGACCAGTTAATAACATTCCACAAGTTGGATGGTTACGCTACAGCCGGTTCTGAAATTCTTTTTAAGACAGAGACTTTGCTGGTCGAAATCAAGTTTTCAGAAAGCAGCCATGTTAGCGTGGATTTCAATTGGGGAAAAAAGCGTTGGGACTACAAGCGCACGAAGAACGCCTACATTCCTGCCGAACGCAACATCGTTGCATCTATCCCCAACTGGCTAGACATCAATTTTGACAGATTCAACAATGTCCGCAACTATATGGCGGAGTGGGATGTCGCCCGCAGAAAGTTTGACAAGATGCACAAGCTTGACATCTTGGACATGGGCGTTTCGTATTTTTACGACGAAGCGAATAATTCCGACATGATTTCCTTAAATAAGCGCACGCTTAATTTTTCGAATGCCTCTAGCGGACTTCAATCTGTAATTCCTCAATATGCGCTTTTGTCTTATTTATTCGATTACTCCCTTTTATTCGAACAGACTAGTCTAAGAAGAGTTCTTACAGAAACCAAACTTCGAGAAATCATTGAGCAGAATCCGAAATTACAAAAAAAGGGTATCGGCGATTATTACTTGAACAATTGCGGTGTGAAGGTATTTCTTGAAGAACCCGAACAGAACCTTTTCCCGCAAACCCAATATGCGCTTGTTAAATGGCTGGCTCGCAAATTGAATGGCAACTCGTGTAACACGCTGTTTTTGAGTACACATAGCCCGTATATTTTGTCGTCCATGAACAATTTGATCCAGGCCATGGAATCTTCGACCAAGGCGGCTGGAGCGTCTGCTCGCGTGAAAAAGATTGTTGGGCAATCGGATTTTATGAACTTTGACGAAATCAGTGTTTACGGCATAAACAATGGTCGTGTCAAGAGCCTTTTGGACGAAGAAAATCGCTTGATCGCTCAATCTTTCTTAGACTCTGTATCCATTGACATTTCTAAAGAATTTAGCAACTTGATAAATGTATGAAGAAGAATCCTAAAGAAAACCTAGATGAGTGGACCAAGGGGCTTCCTAATTCTTCGTACACCACAACAAGTGAATCTAACATTAAGTTCGAAGAAAATAAAAGCCAGATCACGTTTTCTAACAGGTCAAAAAAGAAATGTTTAAAGGTTAATGTCGATGGTGGTGTTTACCCTAAAGGCGGGAAAAACCTGAGATGCGACAAGTTGCTTGTTGAAAAAGATTATTTTCGTTTTTACTTTGTTGAGTTGAAGGGAGAAGACATTGAACATGCGTTTAAGCAACTGGCTAGCTCCGTCAACGATACTAAACTAAACCCAGATTGCTCCCAAGACAAGTTTGCTTTTGCCGTTGGAAAGAATCATTTTCCGAAAGCATCTGCGCTGGTTCAAGGGTGGATGAAAAAATTCAAGAAATTCGGCGCAACATTGGAAATTGAAAATACTCCAGCTAAGTATGAATTGTAAGTTTTCCTATAATTAGACCTGTTCATAACTAGACAAAAAGGGGAGTTCCCGTTGTCAAAAGATTGCCTTTGAATAGTGAAAAGGCTGCTAACAGCTTTTGCAAAGACTTTTGCGCAGAATGTGCGGCTGCAAAAAAATGCAACTGTTTATTTTTTTGCGATTGCGTTAGGCCTCCTATTTCTTGTTGACGTGCGTCTCGTCTCCCGCGTCTGCGTTAGGGATCGAAGCCCGTAGGGCCGGGAGGGCCGCCGGTGTCCTGCGCTCGGCCCTCTAGGCGGGGAAGCCGTGGGGTGACGCCATGGCTTCGTGCCGCGAGAGCCCGCCCCTGCGCAGCAGGGAACGCCCGTAAGGCCCCCTGTGGGCAGCATCATGGTCGCTCGAAATACATGCGCCTGTTCCTGAGCCGCATTTGCCAGAATACATCTTGCGATGGTTGCCATTACCGCAAGCTGCCACATATCGCCGACATCACCCTGGGCGACTACTGGGGTATATCCAAGTATCACCCCGAAATGAACGACAACAAGGGAACATCGGTGGTTCTCTTGGTCGCCGGCAACCCCTGCATCGTCCGCTCCAGCAAACCGCACCCCAAGCGCGCCGAATTCTTCGCCAACCTGGACAAATACACCCTCGACCAGCTGATAAAGATCTATTGCCCCTTCCCGTCACCTTTGAAGCGGGCGTATATCCGGATGTGTGGGGATTGCTAGGTAGGATTGTAAGCATCCCCATAATGGGTTGCTGACAAAAGGAACTGCGCAGCAGGGAATACCCTTTTTTCAAAAAAAAACGAATTTGGGTATTGACTTTTTGATAAGCAACTCACAAGGAATTCTTGTTAGTTCAACAAGAAGGAAAACGGCAGGTCCATCGAAAGATTGCTCATTACAATCTCGATGTCATCATCGCCATCGGTTACCGTGTCCAGTCCCCTGTAGCCACAAGATTCAGGCGGTGGGCCACGGCAAGGCTGCATGAATTCATTCAGAAGGGTTTTTCCCTTGACGATGAAAGGCTGAAAAACGGCCGAAACCGTTATTTCAAGGAGCTTTTGCAGCGAATCCGCGATATTCGCTCGTCTGAACGCAATTTCTACCAGCAGGTCATGGATATCTATGCGACATCTATTGACTACGATCCCCGCAAAAAAATTACGAAAGATTTCTTTGCTACCGTCCAGAACAAGTTGCATTATGCCGTCCACGAGCATACGGCGGCAGAGCTTATATACGAGCGTGTTGATAGCGAGAAACCGTTCGTCGGCATGACAAATTTCAAGGGAAACTACATCACGGAAGACGATGTGAAAATCGCCAAGAACTTCCTGTCGGAAAAGGAACTCCAGCGTTTGAACCTGATGGTGTCGCAGTTTCTTGATTTCGCCGAATTGCAGGCTCTTGACGAAAAGCCGATGAAAATGCAGGACTGGGTTGCGGCTCTGGACAGTCAGATTGTCATGAGCCAGCGGAAAATCCTGGAAGGCAAGGGGAAGATAAGCCACGATGAGGCCATGGAGAAGGCGGAGCGAGAATACAGCCTGTTCCGTCAAAAGGAATTGGCCAACCTGAAAAGCGATTTCGATCTATTCTTGGAAGAGACAAAGAAACTGTCCAACGATAAGTCTGCGAAATAAGCCACGGCTTCGTGCCGCGAGAGCCCGCCCCTGCGCCCATCGGCAGGCTCAGGGTGAAAGCAGGGGAACGCCCCGCACACGCCCGCCGTTACCTGGCCGATTGCGGCCTGCCCAAGGAACGAACATACTTTGAAGGAGTAATGTGCAAAATTTGCACATTACTTTTTTCATCTAGTTCTTTTTCCCTGAAAACATTTCCGATGTGTCTTTTCATTTTTGCAAACAATTGTTGCGGCGTTTGCAAACTATAGTTGCTTTCTTCAATGCGGGGCATTTTTTTATTGACTTGCTCATTCTGTTTGTGTATATTTGATAGTGAACAAGTGTGCAGGTTTATAAATGAAGTACGACGCGATAATCAAAACGGGTGAATCCTCAACTGTAGAATTCAAGTCGTCTTTCAATCAGGAAGTCGTTGAGGCTGTCGGAGCATTTGCCAATAGGCATGGCGGTGTTGTCCTTGTCGGGCTTAAGTCGTGTGACAAGGTGATGGGACTGCAGATTGCCGATGAATCCGTGCAGAAGTGGCTCAATGAAATCAAAAGCAAGACGGAGCCCGCGCAGGTTCCCGATATAGAGCCAATAAGATATAGGGGCAAGGCCTTGGTCGCGATAACGGTCAGGGAAAGCCCGATAAAACCCGTGGCTGTACAGGGGCGCTACTTTATCAGGCACGAAAACAGCAACCATGCGATGAGTCCGGCGGAAATTGGGGATTGTACTTTGCGCACCCAGAATTCGAGCTGGGATTTCGTGCTTGACGATTCCGGTTCGATGGAAGATATCTCCCTGAAAAAGGTCGTGCAGAGTATCCGGCGTATCAATCAGCGTGGTTACCATATCTCAAGGGACCCCATCGATTTTTTGCGCAAGAACCGATTGCTGCGTGAAGGCAAACTGACTTTCGCGGCTGAGATGCTTTTCGCGAAGGATTGGCATGTAAATACGGCTGTGCAGATGGGTTTTTTCCAGTCCCCGACGATTATTAAGGACAGGGGCGAGGCCCATGGCGATTTGGTGGGCCAGGTGGAGGAAATATATGATTTCGTTAAAAAACACATCAATTGTCAGGTTGTCATAAGCGACAAGCTAGAGAACGATCTTGTCTGGGATTATCCGCTGAAGGCAATCAGGGAAATTATCCTGAATATGATTGTCCATAGGGATTATCATTCTCCCTCGGAATCGTGCATCAAGGTTTTCGAGGACCACATTGAGTTTTTCAATCCCGGCAAACTGATGGATGGTCTGACAACCGACGATCTGAATTCGGGTAACTATCTGTCCACTCTTCGGAATAAGGCCATTGCGAATCATTTCAATATGTTGGGCGAGATTGAAAAGTATGGCTCCGGTGTCAGCCGTGTTATCGGATTGTTTCAGGAGGCTGGCTTGCCGGTTCCGGTAATCGAGGAAATTTGTGGTGGAATTCGAGTGACTGTGCGAAAGGCTGGGGCTAGGGATACAGAAAAAGATACAGATAGGGTTACAGGAAAGGTTACAGAAAAGGTTACAGAAAAGGTTACAGAAAATCAAAGGAAGATTCTTTCTGTTGTTGCTCAGAATTCCCGAGCAACCCAGGATGAAATAGCGCAAATGGTTGGTATTAGCCGCGTTCATACTGCTAAAAACATGAAAAAACTTGCCGAAATGGGGCTTGTCAAGCGAGTAGGGCCAGACAAAGGCGGACATTGGGAGGTTTTGAGTGAGGACTAATTGTGGAGATTCCCTGGTATGCCACCTGAACGGCCCCGACCAGATGTACTTCGAGATGAACGGCGAAAAGCTCTACTGGAATAGGGTTAAGTAGCTGAAAAAGGTTGCTGACAACTTTTGCACAGACTTTTGCATAGACTTTTGCACAGATTGAGCTGTTGCAAAAAATGCAACAACTACTATTCTTATGTTTCTGCGTTAGGGATCGAAGCCCGCAGGGCCGGGAGGGTCGCCCGTATCCCGCGCACGGCCCTCTAGGCGGAAAAATTGCGGCTAGATTCCGGGTCAAGCCCGGAATGACGTGGGAGCTGAGTGATGCAGAAACATGCTTGAATGTTTCTATATCCGAAGCGAACTAGTCATGCCCTGAAAGGGAATGACGTGGGAGGGAAGGCCGCAATTTTATGCCGCGAGAGCCCGCCCCTGCGCAGCAGGGAACGCCATTTGTATGTTTTTGAATCCTTTTTCTGCCCGAAAATGAAAATCCGGCTTGTTTTTAACGACTACATAATCTATATTCAAATTATGGCCGACAAGTACAAAATACCTTACGTGAACATGTGCATCCGTCTTTTTGCGCGGCGTTTCCAATTGACGCTTCAGGGGGCGGCAGATTACCTGTGCAAGTTTAAGGGAATTCGGTTTCTGGATGACTGCTATCCTTCAGAACATCTTCTGCCTGTGGAAGATGCCTTGGACGACCTTGTCGCCGTCTGCAAGAGTAACGGTGGAGCCATCGGATGATTCTGTACCATGGGACTAATTGCGACTTTTCCCAAATTAATCTAGGGAAGACCAAGCCCTACAAGGACTTCAATACGATGTCGTGATAGGGCCTATAGCGGATGATGGCGTTGCTTACTTGTTGAATTTGTACGAAGAAGGCCTGCGGACTCTGGAAGAACTGGCAAAGGAACTTGAATACAAGGACCTGAACAATCAGTTCTGCTTTTTGACGGATCGGGCAATTTCACTTTTGCATCGGGTAAAATAATGACGGCAGCTCAAAGCGAATCTCTCGTATCAAAAATT
>Ga0247609_10001423_pt1 | contig 28523 bp, 30 predicted proteins | sample 172DNAGHGlowgp2_FD_193487 | JGI IMG/M metagenome (GOLD analysis project Ga0247609, IMG submission 193487) | Sheep rumen microbial communities from Palmerston North, Manawatu-Wanganui, New Zealand - 1728 DNA GHGlow gp2 | ecosystem: Host-associated > Mammals > Digestive system > Stomach > Rumen ... | reverse complement strand
CTTTTCCTCTCATGAAATGTGGATGTCAAAGTTGGTTTTCAATGCATAAATATGCAGAAATTTATGCATAAATATGCAAAAAATGTGCTTGGTTATTAAAAAATCATAAACGCTGTAACGTTTGCGCAAAAAATATATCCAAAACCTTTGTCAGTTTCCATATACTTTGTAACTTTGCAGCAAAGTTAAACAATTTAATTCAAATTAGTTATGGCAAAGGCAATTATTTGGAGAAGGGGCTCAACAGACAGACAAGAGATTGAATCTCAAGACAAGGATTTAACAGAGTTGGCAACCAGTGAGGGTTTCAAGGAAAAAGACCTCATACATATTGGAGAGGCAGGTGCAAGCGCAATCAAGCAAAATGACCTCTATATTATGGAGGTTGAGAAACTAATCTCAACTTTGGAGAATGACAAGACTGTAAAGACGGTGCTAGTCTGGGAAGTGTCAAGGTTGGCTAGGGTTGAACTTGCATTCTACAAGATGAAGGACTATTTCCTGAACAACCATATTCAACTCATTTGCAAAACACCCTCACTTAAACTGTATGACAGTGATGGCAAAGTAAACAAAGGTTCAGAACTGACATTATCATTGTTGGTAACACTTGCACGTCAGGAAATGGAAATCAAGCAGGAGCGTTTCAGAAGAGCCAAGGAACGCAACAAGGCAGAAGGTAAATATAATGGGGGCAAAATTAAGTTGGGTTATAAATTGGATGCTAACAAGTATTTTGTAATTGATGATGAAAAGGCACAAGTTGTCAGAGATTGTTTTGATTGGTATTTGAACGGCATGAGCCTTAAAAAGATATATGATAAACTTATAGATATGGGTGTTTATTCATCTTTGCAAAATTTTAGTACCGGTGGAAAAAGAGTTGGTGTATTGTTAAGGGATGAGGCATATCTTGGAGAGGGTATATATCCCCAAATTATAGATGTTGAAGTATTTAACAAGGCACAAGCAATTCTTTCAAATAGAAGAAAATGGCATGACAGCAAAAACATATATTATTGCAAGGGGTTAATTAAGGACACAACAACAGGTGCAACCCTGACTGCAAGACTTGGAACGCTTGTCTATTATTTAAGACACAAACAGCACTGTATTGCTTTAAATTTAAATGTAATGGACTATATTGCAGAGTATAGTGCTAACATATTATTGGCGCACTATAATTCAAAACAAGCACAGACCAATAAGAATGAGTACAAACTGAAAATTGAAGAAAATAAGAATATCATTGCTTCCAAGCAAAGCCAAATCAAAGTATATCAAAAGGCAATTGAACGTGCCATTGAAATGAACATAAGACAACCCAAGTACTTCCCCACTGAGAAGATGGAAGCGGTTATAAAGCAAAATGAAACGGTAATAAACAAATTAAATGTGGAGATAGCAGACATTCAGACAGAGAACACAAGAATGCAGAATTGGTTAAACGGAAATCAACAATTCATTAATACCATCAAGGGTGTAAGTGACGCAAAGAAGCAAGAAATGATAAATCAAGTCATTGACAAGATTGAAGTAACCCAATTGGAGCAGCACCATTTCAAGATTGAAATAAAAAATAAGATTGGTGTTATTTATGACAGTTGGTTTGACTATTCTTCACAAGGGCATAAACTCCATGTTGAACAGATATTCAGTGATGGGAGAACATTTGACTTAATGCCACAAATTAACGCAAACAAGCGTTTTCAGCGCATAAGATATAACGGTAAATAATAAATAAAAAATAATGTGCGGTCTTCACAGATGGCACATTATATGACAAGAAAATAAAAATACAATTTAATACATTGACTATAAATTAAAAATTAAATCTATAAAATACAGACTTGCAACCGCTGTTGCATATAAAACATACGTAATATATATATAAATATGGTGTAACTTTGAAAAGTTTTCAAATTAAACATTATTTTTGCAGAAAAATTTAAAGAATTATTCAATATGATGCCTCTGTTGCTCTGCATGTAGTGCACCGTGACAGCCTTCACACAGTGTCTTTAAATTGGAATAGTCTAACAGCCTTTTCCATTTCTCATTTTCACTTATATTTGGGTCAAACGGTGATAAGATATGATGGACATGAAGATGTTCAGCGTTAACAACACCGTTTTCAAGGCACTGTTCACATAAGGGGTGTTCCATTAAGTATATTTGCCGTGTTTGTCTCCATCTTGCAGAATTATACAGTTTGTGTCTTTCTCTGTTTTTTTCTCTCCTTGCTGAGGGAATAACTTGTATTGGTTTTTTGTTTATTGTTGGCATATCTTCAACTGATTAGTCCATTATAATTAGCCATTTGGATTGGAATGAAGAATGTGGGCACTTTGTCATATTCTTTTTTTTCAGTATAGTTTACCTTTGGGATTACCCAATTCCGGATATCAACTTTGTTCAAATCCAAATCCCTTAAATTAAATATGTAGTATTTTTCATCATTTACCAAATAAATGATTATTGGGGTTATATTTTCCGGAGTGTTTTCAAGTATATTGCAATATTTCTTTACTTTCAAAGGCAGTGTCTCCAAATCTTCAAGACATGGAACATTTCTTTCTTTGATTTCAACGTGATATTTTCTTTTCTTTGCCCTCATCTTTGCATCATATGGTGAATATTCATCCATTTTAGTCATTTGAGGCACACAACCATAAGCGGCAAATATCTTTGTCATAATTTTTTGCGTAACATCAAAATCTTTTTGTTCCTGCAAGTTCATTTTATAAACATCAATCATTTTCTTCCATCTCCAACCGCAAATCTCTTATTTTGTCATAAATTTTAATGCGGTTATAGACCGTTGTTGTGTCATATTGATGTTGAAGATTAAAATATTCCTCAATTTGCTGTTTTTTTGCTTCCTGACGGCTTCTTTGCACTCCAATGAATAACCATACCACCGTGCAAAAAATAACGCAACAGACGCAAATAATTAAATTGTTTAGATTTTCACTCATTTTTAACTTACTATTATATATTACTTATATATTTATAAATAGTGTGGAAATTAAAAAAGTTTGGGAAAATGAAAAATTTTACAAAATTTAACAAAAAATATTTGGAATTGTCAAAAATCACCCCTACATTTGCAAACAGAAAAACATAAATAGCAAAATATTTATAAATATAAAATGTTAAAAGTTTAACTAAAAAAATAGAATTATGGAAAAAGTTAAGATTAAGAGATTATTGAGTGCCTTATTTTGTGTTGAGTGTGATGACGCGAGTATCATGAATCAGATTAAAGAATATCTTGCAGAAAAGGAAATTGGCGGCTTTGACAAGTCTGACAACAAAAGTGCGGTATTCCATACCAATAAGGTATTAAAGGGAGTTGTGAATTGCTGTATGTTGAACGGACATAATTTTGAAGTTCAGTTTGTATAAGAATAAAAAATAAAAAAGGAAAGGAAAAAAATTATGGTACAAAAAAGAAAGTTTTTGGGTTTGATAGAGATTGAAAGAAATGCTGACTGTTATGAGAGTCGCGGACAATATGGTACAGTGTATGTCAATATGCCAGATATGGAATTGTTGCAAAATCTTGAATATTATCTGAGTGATTATATAACATATATGGCAGACCGTAAGTTAAAGTTACATTTGGATTATGATGGTTTGACAACCTCATATGTAAGTGACCATATGTATTGGAGAATGGAAATAGAATGGGACAAGGGTCTTCTTACCAAAATAAAAGAATGGCTTAAATTGCATCATGGAAAGTTTGAAAGAGAGGATTGGGTAAGATATACTCAAACAAGCAATAAACAAATGGAAAACGGAAAAGTTTTCATGTAATAATTTTGGTGGATAAGAAAGGAAAACAATATGGAAAAATTTGATTATCTTTTTGAAACGGTTGAAGACGTTGTGGAATATCTACAGAACTATTCTTATAATCTTTCAGATAAATTTAATAAGGATTTGAAGGAAATTGAAGTTTACGGAATGAAAAAGTTTCTTCCACAAGATAAAAAACATGAATATGATATTTATTTTGGTTTTGACAGAGTTGTGGCAATATTTGCAACGGAAGATGAAATTCAATATATATGGCAAACAAGATATAAAGACAACTTTGGATATGAAGCAAGGGTTGTTGATTTTGAAGAAATAGCAAATGCAATTGCGGAATATCCCCAATATATCAAAGATGGTGGCTGTTTTGACGTGTCAAAGTGGTTATTTGAAGAATATTGTGACAGTCTGTTGTCAATAGCTTATGATGTTATGACAACAATTGGTAGAATTTGGAACTAATATACTTAACATAAACATTTCATAGTTTGGGTTGCATGGTCTGTGAAGATAATGCAACTTTATTTACTTGTTATTGCCAAATGCAACTTTTTTTGGTTTTTTGTCAAAAAAATATTATATTTGGGTTGTAATTGAAAAACTTTTTAAATTTGCTTACTATTTATATATATCAAAGGTTGGGAAATGTACAGTTCTTTTGTTGGGGGTTTTTTCCATATCCTATCCCCCAACATTAACAACCAAAAAAAAGGATATGAAGTTATAATAAAAGATTTATAGGATATGGCATGTTTAACTTTAATCTACAGAACAAGGCATTTGAAGAACTAAATGCAGAACAATTCAGAGTTGTTTATCTTTTAAACAGCACGCTCTCAATGGTTAATAAGACCAACAACACCCCAAATAATAACACAATTGAAATGTATAATGGCTATATGATGGACAAATTGGGTTTGTCTGAAAGACAAGTCCAACGTCTTATAAAGTCAATTGAAGAGGCAGGTTTTATCAATGTAAAAAGAGCAAAGGCAAAAAAACAACCCAATAAGATAACAATAAATGACGCAATAAATGGCGACAAAAATGTCACCCTAAATAACGCAATAGATTGCGCAGTTTCTGAAAAAAATACAAACAACGCAATAAATGGCGACAAAAATGGCGACAAAAATGTCACCCTAAATAAGGATGAAATAAAAAATAATAATATAACTATACCTGTAGAACAGGGCCCTGTAGTCATAAAGACAAAAAAAGAAAATAAAAAACCTGTAGAACAAATACCTGTAGTAATAAAAGAAAAAAAAGAGAATGAAATGAATGAACGGAGTGAATGTAATGGAATGAACGCAACTAATGGAATGAGCGTAGTGAATGGAATGAATGAGAATGAAGTGAAACGGAATGATGCAATATCTTCAACCACCGGAAATAATAACGCTGTGGGTAAGGCTTATACCCAAAAGGTTAGACCTTCTTCAAGTGAAACCTCAAATAAAGCCACCTGTGACGTTCAAACACCCAAGATGGAACAACTACCCACAGAAGAAGAGAAAGTCCAACAGGACGCAAAAGAAATGCCTCAAACGGAACGTGAAGCAAAGATTGCATCCATAATGTCAAACATTGAGTTAAACAAGGACGTGATGTTAAAGGCAAAAAGCCAAATGCAATTTGACGCACACTTTGAAGACTTCAAGCGCAATATGGCAAACCTCAAACAACTTGTAACAAAAGACGCATATGATGATTACCGTTCAACACAAGTCAAATGGTGGAAGGCAACCGTTAAGTATCTCATATGGTACAAAGACCCAAACAAAAAGCCATCAAAGCCAACAAAGCCAACAGTTGAACAAATGGGCAACTATCAGTACCATTTAGACAGTATGCGCATTGCCCAAAAAATTGAGGATATGGAAAACGCACTTAACCGCATGAACAATTGGTTTGAGAAAATGGAAGCAATTTACACCAAAACCGTGATGGAACAATATTGGAATAAATTTAAAGATGATTGTGCAAGTGTCAAGAGGTCAAACCCCATATTTGAGGAATGGCAGAAAAAAATAAATCAAACCATACAATAACAAACTAACACAATATCAAATGGCTAAAACACCAATAAGAGAACTATTCCCATATCCCAAATTATCAACCCATGACTTAATTTATAGATGGAGGAAAACACCCGTTACCAAAGAGGACGCAAAAAAAATAAATGAATGGTGTAGAAATCCGGAAAGAGTTAAAGAAGTTTGGAGAAGATACCATGAGTGGCTTGACAAGCAAGTTGAAAAAAAAGGTGATAAATATTTTCAAAATTTTGGAACTTTTTAGAATTTGCATTATATTTATAATAAACAGAAAAATAATGTTTAAAATTAAAAGAAAGAATGGAAGAAGTATGGCGCACATGTAAGAATTACCCTTATTATGAAGTTAGCAATTTAGGACGTGTTAGAAGTGTTGACCGGACTATCATTTTGAAGTCCGGAAAGTTCTATCACCGCAAAGGGAAAGAATTAACACCAATTTGGAATGAGAGAAACGGACGTTATCAGATTATGTTCACAGTACACCGTAAAGTTAAGTTACAATACTTACACAGATTGGTTGCTGAGGCTTTTGTTGAAAATCCACATAATTTGAGGAATGTGATTTTCCTCGATAATGACCCAAAGAATTGTAGATTTGACAATTTATTGTGGGTATCCGGAAGTTGGCGTAAAAATAAGGAGTTAAATTTAATCTAAACATGGCAAAAAGAAACAAGTATGCGGATTACAGACCGGAAACACAAGCATTTTTAAATGCGGTAGAAAAACACCTTATCAACAATTTCAAAGAGATTAAACCACATTGGAATGCAATTCTTAACATGTTAGCAACTCAGTATGACATCTTTTTTGAATGCCGTGAACGGATAAAGAAAGATGGTATCATGGTCAGGAACCGTTTTGGCACTATTGACAAAAATCCATTGCTGAAAGTCCAAAATGACGCACAAATACAGATTGTCAAGTTGGTTGAACAGTTTGGATTAAGCCCAAAAGCAATAAAGAATTTGCCAACGGAAGAGGATTCTCCGGATGACTTTATCAGTGCAATGGTAGGTTAAAATAAAGTGGTAAAGAAATGAAAAGTTGGTTGATAAAAAATACACACAATATGCGGAAGATGTCATAAACGGTAAGATTGTTGCAGGTGAGTTGATGAAACTTGCTTGCAAACGCTTTTTGAGTTGGTTTGAGAGAGATGATATTGTCTTTGTTCCGGAAAAAGCGGATAAAGTTGTCAACTTTTGCCAACACTTAAAGTTGTCAACGGGAAAGTTTGCCGGACAATTTATGAGATTGACAGAATGGCAAAAATTCCTTATTTATCAGATTTACGGTTTTGTTTATAAAGACTCCGGATATAGAGTAATAAGATACGCATATCTTCAACTAAGTAGAAAGAGTGGAAAAACGGCAATATCCTCTGCACTTGCTCTTTATCATCTAATTGCTGACGGAGAGAATGACGGACAAATTATATTTGCCGCAAATTCAACGGCACAAGCATCTTTGGCATTTTCAATGACGCAGAATTACGTTTCCTCTCTCCCAAAATCAGATACATTATTCAAAAAATACCGTGATTCAATAAAGTTCCCAAGCGCAAAATCAGTGATAAAAGTTGTCTCAGCGGACGCAAAGAGATTGGATGGTCTAAATGTCAGTATGGCAGTGGTGGATGAATTTCACGCCGCGCAAAATAGTGACGTTTATGACGTTCTTGAGACCTCAGTTGGTATGAGAACACAGCCACTTATTTTAGTCATAACAACGGCAGGTTTTGACCTTACTTCACCATGTTATCAGATGCGGCAGACTTGTGTTAATGTATTGAATGAAAAAGCAAAAGATGATTCTTTGGGTGCTTTTATCTTTGAAATGGACGCGGATGATGATATTGAGGATGAAAAGAATTGGTTAAAGTGTCAGCCAAACTTGGACGTTACCGTAACAAAAGACTACATTAGGCAACAGTTGGTGAAGGTGAAAAACAACCCTTCCAATATGGTTAACTTTAAGACCAAAATATTGAATTATTGGTGTGCTTCCGCTGTTGGTGAATGGATTCCAAATGATTATATTGTTAAATCTTCCGGAAATGTTGACTTTAAAGATGAGTTGTTTGAAGGCTGTTTCTGTATTGTCGGACTTGACTTGTCTTCTGTTGGTGATATAACGGCAATAAGCACCATGTTAGAAATTGATAACAAATTTTATTTCAAGAATTATTATTTCTTACCGGAAAGTGCTTTGGAAGAGAGCAGCAACAGAGAGAAATACAAAATATGGTATCAACAAGGCTACCTTAACTTAACACACGGCAACGTTATTGACTATGACTACATTTTCAACAAGATTAAAGAGATAAGTAACGTTGTACCTATTGAGGTTATCAGTTATGACAGTTGGCAGTCAACGGCACTTATTATTAAACTTACAGAGGACGGTTATAATTGTCAGCCTTATTCGCAATCAATGGGAAGCATGAACAGACCCACAAAGTTTCTTGAAACTATTGCAAGAAACGGACAGTTAGTAATAGACAACAACCCAATAACCCAATGGATGTTCTCAAATGTTGTGGTTAAGTCAGACTATAACGGTAACACTAAACCCGTAAAAATCAACTCAAACTCTGAATATAAAATTGACGGAATTGTTGCCATGTTGGATGCTCTTGGAATGTGGCTAAGTCAAGAACATTATAACAATGAAATTTTTTCAATCAATTTGGATGAAAATTGAAAAAAGTAATAACAACAAACTATTTATAATTAAAATAAAACGGAAATCTTTAATTAGACGGATGAAATGGAATTTATTTGGAAAGAAAGAAGAAAGGAACAATGAACTACAGTATGTTCACGCTTATTCAGACGCTTTGACTTTTGCACCGTTTGTTAGTAATTACGCAGCAATGGCACTTTCAGCTGTTTACAGGGCTGTTGACCTTATTTCAGACAGTATTGCCATGTTGCCCGTAAAAGTGCAACAGTTAGACAAAGAAAACGGTAAAAATCAAATCAACCATCCCCTTAATATTGTGTTTGGGGATAAAAACAACGGCAATAACATTTCAAAATTCAACCTCATTAAGTTGCTCATTCAATCAGTATTGTTGAGGGGCAACGGTTTTGCCTATATTGAGAGAGCACAAGACGGTACAGTTACCGGACTTAGATACTTGGAAGCACAAGATGTTATTATAAATTACAACAAGTACACTGATAAACTGTATTACTCAACAACGGCATTCAGTCAAGGAAAAAAGATGCATATTGAACCAATCAACATGCTTCACCTCTTAAAGAACAGTTATGACGGTATATCCGGAATATCAGTGTTGAGTTACGCAGCAAGGACAATCAAGACATCAAGTTCAACAGAACAGTCCGCACAGTCCTTTTTTGAAAATGGTTGTAATCTCAGTGGTATATTAACGGTTAACGGTCAAGTATCAGCAAAGCAGAAAGAAGAAATCAGAAGCAGTTGGAGACAAGCATATAACAACGGTGGCAACGGTCTTGCTGTAATTCCTGGAAATATGTCATATCAAGCAGTCCAAGTAAATGCAGCGGATGCGCAGATGCTGGAAAGCAGACAGTATAACGTACAAGATATTGCAAGATTCTTTGGAATTAGTCCTGTATTGTTAGGAGACTTATCCCATGCAAGTTATTCAACCATAGAGGCAGTGCAAAATGAGTTCTTACTCCATACGCTTCAACCATACATTACAATGATAGAAAATGAGTTTAACCGGAAATTGTTAAAACCAAGTGAAAACAAATTGGAAATCATATTGGAAACCAATGAGATACTGAGAGTTGACAAGCAAGCACAAGCCAACTATTATTCAACCATGATTAACAACGGTGTCCTTACAAGAAATGAAGTAAGAAAAGAATTGGGTTATAATCCGGTTGAAGGTGGTGATACTTTAATTGTTCCGTTCACGGACATATCACAGAACACCATTGGGGGTGAAGAGAACAAAGAAGACAATAAAGAGGAAAACACCAATGAAGAATGAAAAGAATAAATTGCGGTGAATATTAAAATAATTTTAAGACAAATATATACCATGTACAGAGTTTTTCAGACATTAAAAGAATATAATGATTTTACCAAGAACGGTCAGAAGTTAACCTCCGGAGATGTATATTATATTGAATCAGAAGACAAAGTTGTCTTGCAGACCAACAACATTGACGGTACGGAAAAAACATTTGATTTGACTGAACCGTCCGGAAACATTGAAATAACGGAAAATGGTGAAGACATTGACATTGCCCAATATGCAACCGCAACGGTAAATGTGGCAGGTTCCGGTGGAAATGAAGATTTGATTAACATCATTGAGAGAGATATAACAAACACTACAATTCCAAACGGTACAACAAAAATTGGTTTACATGCATTCAGTGGTTGTTCAGGTCTTACAAATATAACCATCCCTAACAGTGTTACAAGTATTGGTAATAATGCATTCAGTGGTTGTTCACGTCTTACAAGTATAACTATTCCAAGTGGTGTTACAAGCATTGGTAATGAGGCATTTTATCAGTGTACAGGTCTTACAAGTGTAACCATTGGCAGTGGTGTTACAAGTATTGGTAATAGTGCATTCAAGGAATGTACAGGTCTTACAAGCATAACTATTCCTGACGGTGTTACATGGATTGGTGAACAGACATTTTATAATTGTACAGGTCTTAGAAGCATAGATATTCCTGACAGTGTTACAAGCATTGGCGTAGAAGCATTCTATAAGTCAGGTCTTAGAAGCATAGATATTCCTGACAGTGTTACAAGCATTGGTACTAATGCATTCAGTGGTTGTTCAGGTCTTACAAGCATAACTATCCCTGACAGTGTGACAAGCATTGATAGTAAGGCATTCAGTAGTTGTGGACGTCTTACAAGTGTAACCATTGGCAGTGGTGTTACAAGTATTGGTAATGATGCATTCAGTGGTTGTTCATTTCTTACAAGTATAACCATTGGCAGTGGTGTTACAAGTATTGGTAGTAGTGCATTCAGTCGTTGTTCACGTCTTACAAGTTTCACAATTGAAGCAGTTACACCTCCAACATTAGGTGCAAGCGCATTTACAAGTACAAACAACTGCCCAATTTATGTTCCGGCAGAGAGTGTTGAGGCATATAAACAAGCAACAAATTGGAGGAGTTTATCAAGCAGAATACAAGCCATACCAACTGAATAATAAAATAAGCCATACAAATATATAAAATCATGTATAAGATATTTGACACGTTAGCAGATTATAACAAGTTCACAGATAACGGTACACATTTAACCGCTGGAATATTATATCTTGTCAAAGAGAATAAGAGTCTTTATTTCTTGACAAATAATATTGACGGAGAAGCAGAGAAATATGAATATCTTGATGAGATACCTGAGGGATATATAAAGCCTGAGGGAAATATCATTATCACTGAAAACGGAGAGGAAATTGACATCTCAACTTATGCAACCGCAAGTGTAAATGTTCCAATTCCTGAGGGTTATATAAAGCCAACCGGAAACAAGACAATAACACAAAATGGAACAAATATTGATGTTAATGATTATGCAACGGCAACGGTGGATGTTGCTCCAAACCTTACAACCCAAAACATAACGGAAAATGGAACATATCAGCCAAGTGGCAATTATGACGGTTTTTCAAGTGTTACGGTAAATGTGGCAGGTTCAGGTGGAAATGAAGATTTAATTAACCTCATTGAAAGAGATATTACATCAATTAACATTCCAAGTGGAACAACAAGAATTGGTGATTATGCATTCGGATTTTATACAGGTCTTACAACTGTAACAATACCAAGTAGTGTCACAAGCATTGGTAATTATGCATTCAGAAATTGTGGTCTTACAAGTGTAACTATCCCAAACAGTGTTACAAGCATTGGTGATAGTGTATTCCAATCTTGTTCAGGTCTTACAAGTGTAACCATTGGCAGCAGTGTAACAAGTATTGGTGAATATTCTTTCTCTCAATGTACTAGTTTGACAAATGTAACCATTGGCAGCAGTGTAACAAGTATTGGGCGACAAGCTTTCTATGGTTGTTCAAGTCTTACAACTGTAACAATACCAAGTAGTGTTACAACTATTGATATGAATGCTTTCAATAATTGTACACATCTTACAAGTATCACAGTTGAAGCAACAACCCCACCAACATTGGGTACAAGTGCATTTAACAACACCAACAACTGTCCTATTTACGTTCCGGCAGCAAGTGTTTCAGCATATAAAAACGCAAGCAATTGGAACAGTCTTGCATCAAGAATACAAGCCATTCCAACAGCATAATAAACAAATAACAATAATATACCATGAACAGATATTTTGAAACTCTTAAAGATTTCAATACCTACACGGAAAACGGTACAAGAATAACCGCCGGAGATTTATATTTTATCAAAGAAGAGAAGATGTTATTCAAGACCAACAATATTGATGGTACTATGCAGACTTATGACATGGCTGAACCGTCCGGAAACATTGAGATAACGGAGAACGGTGAAGACATAAACATTGCACCATATGCAAGTGCAACGGTGAATGTTCCAATTCCTGAGGGATATATAATTCCAACCGGAAATAAGACAATCACACAAAACGGAACAAACATTGATGTTAATGATTATGCAACGGCAACGGTTGCAGTTCCCCAACCGTCCGGAAACATTGAACTAACGGAAAACGGTGAAGGCATAAACATTGCCCAATATGCAACCGCAACGGTTAATGTGGCAGGTTCAGCAAAGGATTATATTATTGAAGGTGCTGTATATGACCCAACTGCAACATATAGTGGTGGGTTTGACATAAAAGCACAAATTGTAACTGCAAACATTCCAAATGGTTTTACAAGTATTGGCTATGAGGCATTCAGAAATTCTTCACGTCTTACAAGCATAACCATTCCTAACAGTGTTACAAGTATTGGTAATACTGCATTCTTTAGTTGTACACGTCTTACAAGCATATCTATTCCTGACAGTGTTACAAGCATTGGTAGTCAGGCATTCCAATCTTGTTCAGGTCTTACAAGTGTAACCATTGGCAGTGGTGTTACAAGTATTGGTAATTCTGCATTTGCCAATTGTTCAAGTCTTACAAGCATAGTAGTTGACAGTGGCAACACCGTTTATGACTCAAGGGACAACTGTAACGCAATAATCAATACGTCAACAAATGAGTTGATAGTAGGTTGTAAGAATACCGTTATTCCAAATACTGTTACAAGTATTGGTAATCGTGCATTTGATGGTTGTTCAGGTCTTAGAAGCCTAACTATCCCAAGCAGTGTTACAAGTATTGGTCAGAATGTATTCTATAATTGTTCAGGTCTTAGAAGCCTAACTATCCCAAGCAGTGTTACAAGCATTGGTAATTGGGCATTCTATTATTGTTCAGGTCTTACAAGTGTAACAATTGGTAGCGGTGTTACAAGCATTGGTAATGATGCTTTCAATCTTTGTAGAGGTCTTACAAGTGTAACCATTGAAGCCACAACACCACCAACATTGGGTACAAGTGCATTTGACAGCACAAACAATTGCCAAATATATGTTCCGGCAGCAAGTGTTGACGCATATAAGGCAGCAACCAATTGGTCATCTTATGCATCAAGAATACAAGCAATTGCATAATATTTATAAAATAAAGAATTAAAAAACAATATACCATGACACAAAATAAAAACAACAAAGCCCATTGGATAGCAGATGAGGGCAAAGTATTTAAAAGAATTTCAGACGGATTTATTTTTGGAAATGAAATTTATTTGGGATATACTTACTATATCAACGGTCAGAAGTTGACAGAACCCAAATTGGAAGTTATTGAAGATTTTGAAGAAGTTGATGAAGCAATACCAACAGAATAACATGGAAGATAAGACATTTGAAAAAATCATTGATAAAATGATTTTTGAAGATAAAAATAAAACCATAAAAAATAAGAAACATGGCAAAAAATAAAGAAATAAGAAATTACACCAATACCATCAAAAGGGCAAATGAAGAGTCAAGGCTTGTTGAGGGTGTTGCCGTTGTATTTGATTCTGATTCACAAGACATGGGGTTTATCGAGCGCATTATGCCGGACGCAATCACGGAAGACACCATCAAAAACTCAGACATCTTTGCAACGTTAAACCATGACAATAGCAGAGGCATTCTTGCAAGAAGCAGATACGGTGAAGGAACTCTTGAATTGGAATTGAAAGAAGACGGTTTGCATTATTCATTTGAAGCACCTCATACACAATTGGGAGATGAATTACTTGAATACCTTTCACGGGGTGAAATCACAACATCTTCATTTGCATTTGTTGTTGATAAAAATGACGGTGATGAATGGTTCAGAAGTGAAGATGGAAAACTCCACAGAAACATAAAGAAGATACACAGACTCTATGACGTTTCTCCGGTGTTTGAACCCGCATATCTTGAAACAGACTGTACCAAAAGAAAATTGGATGACATCAAGAATCTTGAAGAAAAATTGAATAAAATTTCAGAAGAATTTGAAAAAATCTGATTTTACATATATTTATATAAAGATAACTTAAATAATTCATATCACATGAATAGTTTGGAAATTAAAGACAAAAGAGAACAACTCAAGCAAAGAGGCTTGGAAATCATTGAGACTTGCAAAAAGGAAGTCCGTGATTTGACAGAAGAAGAGCAAACAGAGTTGGACTCTATCAAAGAAGAAATCAGACAAAAGGATGTTGAGTTAAATGAGCTTGAAGAAAGACTTAACAACATGACTTTTGAAACTGAAAAAATTGAAAATAAAGAAAAAACTAACGTTAGAAAACAAATGGAAAAATCATTTAGTTTAATTAAGGCAATCCGTAGTGTTGCCAACAATCAGCCACTTGATGACGTTACATTGGCAGTCATTAAGGCAGGTGAAGAAGAAGCACGCAAAGCAGGTGTTAACTCACAAGGTCAAATTCAGTTACCAACTGAGGAAAGAGCAGTTATTACAGTTGCCGGAGAAGGTGAAGATGTAGTTGCAACAGAATTGTTTGACATCCTTACTCCACTCCGTGCAAAGAATGTTCTTATTAACGCAGGTGCTAAATTTTTAGGCAATCTTGTAGGTAACGTTCAAATCCCAACCATGACCAAATCTAATGTAACTTGGGAAGGTGAGACAGACAGCGCACATGACGGTGCAGGTACATTTAACCATATCACATTAAGTCCAAAGCGTTTAACCGCTTACATTGACATTTCTAAGCAATTACTTGCTCAGGATTCAATCGGTGTTGAAATGGCAATCCGTAATGACCTTGTTGCAGCAATCAACAGCAAACTTGAAGAAACATTGCTTAGTGCAGACGCAGGTACAGCAACAAAGCCTGCAGGTATTTTCAGTGAAATCACTCCTGAAACCGTAACAGACTTTGAAGGTATCTGTGATAAAGAAGCAGACGTTGAAGACGCAAATGTTGTAGGTGAATGTGTTTATGTTATGTCTAACAAGGCAAAGGCAGTTCTCCGCAATATGGCAAAATCTGCAAAATCAACTCAGTTGGTATTTGAAAACGGTGAAGTTGACGGTACTAAGGCATTCAATACATCAAATGTTTCCGGTAAAAAGTACATTTACGGTGATTTCTCAAATCTTGCAATTGGTTCATGGGGTGGTGTTGATTTGACAGTTGACCCATATACTAAGGCAGCTGACGGACAAATCAGACTTGTAGTTAACATGTACGTTGACGCAAAAATACTCCGTGATGAGGCATTCACAACCGGTGACCTTGACAATGAGTAATACCATAATATAAGTTGGGTGGTGGGGAAGTAAAAAACCCCATCCCCAATCCCCTTAATTCCTTAAACAAACTATGTACTTACAACTATATCAAATCAAAAAACACCTTAACATAGATGAAGACTTCCATGATGATGATGAATATCTCATGGATTTGGCAAAGGTGGCAGAAAACGCGGTGCAAAAACATGTTGACATGGAATTAAGCAATATGGAAGATGATGAAGGCAACATCCCCATGCCGTTGGTGCAAGCCATGTTATTGATGGTTGGCACATTCTACGCAAAACGGGAAAGCATAGCATTTGCAAGCGCTCAGGAAGTACCTCTTGCTTATAAATATTTAATAAGTCTTTACATAAACTATGACGGTAGTGTTGAAGGCACATCAAATATAGGAGGTTAAATAATATGATGGCAGGACAATTTAATGAAATCATTCAATTATATTCTTCAACAGAACTGGAAAATGACTATGGTGAAAGAACAGTTGAAAGAACCTATGTCATGACCACAAGAGCAAAGGTTGAAGAAACATCCGGAACAAGGCAAAATGAAAACAATGAAATAGTCTATAACCACAACAAGACATTCTATGTCAGAAGTTATGTTCCGGTACAAGACACATCAATATTATTGTTCCAAGACCAATATTATAGAGTTATAGCAATTGATAAGAGAAGAGAATATAATGACATCAAAGTCGCAACAGAGTTAATCAATGAGTAATGGAGAATGTTAAGTTAGATACAAGGGAAGCTGATAAAATATTGGCTCAGTTATCAGACAAAAGAACAGTCCATGAAATCTTGTATGAAGGGCTTGAAGCAATGTCAGATGTCTATTATAATGAAATTCTTGCTTCACTTAGAAGGGAAATGGGTTCAAGTGCTGATGCGGTAGGTATAAACGGCAAATGGAAATATCCGTTGTCAAGCGGTATCAAAAAACACCCCAATTTTTCAAAGGTTCAAATTGGTCTTCATGGTTTAACTGATTTCAGATTGGTATTTTTTGAAGGAGGTACACAGCCAAGAACCACAAAAGGGCATAAGATAGTTGGATATGATGAAACATCATCAAGAAAAAGACTTAAAAGAACCGGAAAAGCAGGTTACAGAGGATTCATAACGGCAAATCACTTTTTTACAAAAGGTGTTTCAAACGCTGAAAATCCGGCATTAAATGCATTGGTTGACGCAGTAAATAAAGCATTACAACAGAGGAATATTAAATGAAAAATTTCAAAATCGGCAAAGAAATAAACAGAATTTTGAGTGGCAACGTTCTTGGTGGGGTTGGAAATAAGGTTTACCCTCTTGTAGCAACAAATGCAGGCGTTACTTTTCCATTCATAGTTTACCGGAGGATTGGCTATAAACCTCAAAGTAACAAAGATTATACCGGAGAGATAGTAACAATTGAGATAAACGTTGCCTCAGAAAGTTATGAATCAGCCGTGACTATCGCAGACAGTGTTGCGGATATTCTTAATAACGCAAAAACATCTTTGATAGAAAAATGCAAATTGACAAATGTAAGTGAAATGTATCTCTCAAATACTTTCATACAAAATCTAGTTTTCGAAATAGAACTCACATAAAAAAAAATAAGATAATAAAATTTTAAAGTATATATACTATGGCAAATAAAATTGAGGGTGGTGATTTAATGCTCTTTTATAACAGTAAATCTATTGCATATGCAACAAGCCACACATTAAGTATTAACGCTGAAACGCAGTCTGTTAATAATAAGGATGATGGGGCAGGCGGATGGAGTTCCGAGGAAATCAATCTGTTGAGTTGGACGGTTACTTCTGAGAATTTATATTCAGAAGACGGTGAAGGTATTGGGTATGATGAGTTATTCCAACTCATGATTTCCAAGACCCCAATTGACGTTGTATTTGCACTGAAAGCAGAATCATCTGTTAACGTTCCTGAGGGTGGATGGACTCCAAAAGCAAATAACGGTTATAGTGGTAAAGTAATTTTAACGTCACTTGAGTTGAATGCCGCATCCGGTGAGAAGGCTACATTTAGTGTTACAATGAACGGATTTGGAGCATTAAGTAAGGTTAGTTAAATTTATAGTTAATCTAATTGTTTTTATATTGTTTAAATGAGGTTGGAATTTATTTTCAATCTCATTTCTTTATGCAACCTTTTTTGCCGGAAAGAGAATATCAAGCCATTTGTTTTTCCATGCTGCATAATATGCACTTCTACAGCGTTTGCAAAACTCACTTTTTGAAGAGTATTTCAGCGCCTCAGCAAACACAATTTCTTTGTTTTGCCAATATCCATTTGGTTTCTTCCCTTCTTCAAACCAATCCATTTCTGACAACCATTTGTTTTTTCTTGCAGATGCATACGCGCTTGGAGCGTTTTGTTTAAACTCATATCTTGTCTTGTATTTCTTTGCCTCTGCAAATACATTTTCTTTGTTTTGCCAATATCCTATTGGTTTACACACTTCTTTAAACCAAATCATTTCTGATAACCATCCTTTTTTCCATGCTGCAATATAAGCGCTGCCACACCCTTTTTGAAATTCAATTTTTCTTGAATACTTTTTGGCTTCTTCAAACACGGCTTTTTTGTTCCACTTTCCAAAATTAATAGCACCCAATGAACCACTACCAATTCCGGTTTTTCCTTTATTAATTACATTATAACCCTTTTCCTTATAGTAATTCACCCAAAAATCTTCTCTTGTTAACCCTTCAATAGGTGTTATATTCTCTTCAATTATCTCCATTGGTGGAATTGCAAGACCATTCTCTTTTGCATATTTGCCAACCGTATCTGTATCTGCTTGGTGTTGATTATGCCTATCATTTTGGCGATACATTAAAGTTCTACCAATATATATAGTATTGGTTTCTTCCCAATAATATTTATAAACTGAATCATTTTTATCTGTGTACTTTTTAACTCTACCATCAACAAACCAATCCATTTCTTTTAACCATCCTTTTTTCCATGCAACCTGATATACAGTTCCACAACTTTTTTGAAACTCTTTTTTTGTCTTATATTTTTGCCCTTCTTCAAACACTCTTTCTTTATTCCAATATCCATTTGGTTTTATAACTTCATCAAACCAATCCATTTCTGACAACCATTTGTTTTTTCTTGCAGATGCATACGCGCTTGGAGCGTTTTGTTTAAACTCAATTTTTCTTGAATATTTCTTTGCTTCTTTAAATACATTCTCTTTATTCCAATACCCTTTTGTCTTCATAAACTAAATACCTTTTTATTTATAAATATCATTTTTCACAAACATAATTCTGAAAAATGATATAACCAAAAAATTTTTACACTTAATAAAATTTGAATTATATTTGTTTTGAATACTATTTATAATAAAATAAAATTTAAAACTAAGAAAAATGGATAAGATTAAAATTGGGAAAAAGAACTATAATGTGAAATACACTATCAGAGCACTTTTTCTTTTTGAACAGATTACAAAAAAGTCATTTAAGATAGAAACTCTTTTAGACAATTACATTTTCTTCTATTGCATGATATTGGCAAACAATCCGGACAATGTTTTGGAATGGGATGATTTTGTTGACGCTTTGGATAAAGACCCAAAACTATTTGAAAAAATCAATAAAGTTGTCATGAATCAAGAAAAGAAAAATAAGTTGCTTGATGACGGAGAAAAAGGAGAAGAGAAAGAGGACGGAAAAAAAAACTAAGTATTGCTGAGTTATACGCATTATTGGTGTTAAAGCACGGATTATCTCCGGAATATGTCTTAGACAAGATGGAGACCTATGAAATAAATGCAATTCTTAAATATGGGTATTATAGAGAAATGGATGGATGGGAGCAAGCAAGACTTAACGCATATATGACCGCACAAGTCAACTCAAAGAAGAGATTAAAATTTGATGATATTTGTAAGTTCTATTGGGAAGAAGAGGAAAAAGAAAAACACACAAAAACAATATCTGAAGAAGATATTAAGAGACTTAGAAATAAAGCACAAAATTATTTGAAGAAGATAAATGGCTGACATTAGCGTAAATTTACAGGGAAAAGACAATCTGAGCAAGACCGTTGAATCAGCGGCACATGCTGTTGATGACCTTAAAAAAAGTACTACTGAGTTAGGAAAAGCAGAGAAAGAGTTTGAAAAGATTACCAATGGTGGTAAATCCTTAAAGACTGAGTTGAGGCAAATCCAAGCACTGATGGCAAAGATGAATCTTAAAGGGTTATCCGGTACTGAGGAATTTACTGAGATGGCACTGAGAGCAGGACAACTCAAAGACGCTATTGCAGATGCGGCACAAGCAACAAAGAACTATTCTTCTGACACGGCAAACTTAGATGCTGCAATGTCAGCAATGCAAGGTGTAGCAGGAGCCGCAACTGTACTTACAGGTACAATGGCACTCTTTGGCACGGAGAATGAAGAAGTGGCAAATGCAATATTAAAAGTCCAAAGTGCTTTATCAATATTAAATGGTGTTCAAGCCATAGCAAATACACTCAACAAGGACAGTGCCTTAATGCTGAAATTAAAGCAAGTTCTAATGATAACAAACACGGCTTCAACCACCGCCAATACTGTTGCAGAGGGTGCAAATACAGCGGCTCTTGGGACAAACGCAGCGGCAAAAACAGCAAATGCGGCAGCAACGGCAACTGCAACAGGTGCACAGATTTCATTTAACGCGGCAGTTCTTGCAAATCCATATGTTTTGGCGGCAGCTGCAATTGCAGCACTTGTTGCCGGAATTGTTATTTATGCAAATACTGTTGATGACGCAACAGACAGTCAGATTGCAATGAATGCAGCCGTTGACGCATTTAATGAAGTTGCGGACACTCATATGAATAAGGCGGCAGAGCAAATTCAACTTTATGACAAGTTAAAGAAGGAATATGATGAGTCCGGCAAAAAGGTTGATGAATTTGCCAAAAAGTTAATCGCCAACACAACCGTACAAAAGAAATTGGGTATAACTGTAAAAACTGTTGATGATGTACACAGAGTTTTTGCTAATAATACAAAAACATATGCAGCAGCAGCAACTGCAAGAGCAACAGCAATGGCAGCAGAAGCCGCAAAAGCAACATTATTAGGTAAAACATTGGCACAATTGTCACAAATTTATGCAAAATTACGTGCAGGTCAAGAGGTTAACTGGAGAGATATTCAAGATATTTATGAAAGTGTAGGATATTCCGCAGAACAGGCAGAAAAGAAGATGAAAGAAGCAGGATACCATAAATTCAGTGATTCTTCATTCTTTGGTGGTTTTGCGGATGCACTTGGCGGTAATTTGCAAAAAACTATCGAACACATGATTAATAGTCCAGTAATGCATGAACTTTCAAAAACTGTTGAAAAAGAGTTATCAAAAGTTGGAAAAGCTAACTCTATTAACTTTAATGGACTTTTAAATGATAACTTAGATGGACTATCTGATTCAGCAGAAAAAACATCTAAAGCATCTGGAAAAACCGCTAAATCAACAGGTCAAACATCTAAAAATGTTAAGGAAACTAAGGAAGAAATCAGAAAGACTTTAACCACCTTAGAGGGTTGTGAAGCTATTATCCAAGAGGCAGACAAGCAAATGAAAAAGTTGGATAAGACCTCAAAGACCTACAATGAGGACTTGAAGAAACTCAAGGATACCAAACTGACAGCGCAAGTTGCAAAACTGGATTTAATTGACCGTTCAACATTAGACGGATTGATGGAGGCAAGAAGTCTTGTTAAAGATATTATCAAAGACTCACCGGAAGGCAGTCCACAACTTGCAAATATGCAAAACGTTTTGACTGACATCAATGAAGAGATGTATGAGTTTTACCAAAAAGCCGCAGCCAAAGGTGACATAAAAAATATGAAAGAGGCAGCATCCGCAATAAGAATGATTGCTGATGAAGCACCAATAGGTTCAGAACAATGGAAAATATGGATTGAAAGATGGATTAAAATCAATGAACAAGTTGACAAAGCAACAAGAGTAATTGACAATATGATTAGGGGTATTGAAAAAGACTCTATTGCAGAATTGCAACAACAACTCTCAGACATAGAAAAAGAACTCCAAAACAAGAACCTCAGTATTGAGGTGAGAGCGGACTTAAATGACAGAGCAGATTACTTGAAAGAGAGAATTGCAGAGTTAACCAGCGGTGAACCAACAATCAGTGTTCCGGTTCAGACTTACTTTGTAAAAGGTAGTAATGAAGACCTCAGAAGGTCTTATCAAAACGCACAAACTCTGATTAACCGCTATTTGGAAGACATAAACAGCGGTCTTATTGACAAATCAGAAGCAAAGAGGCATATACAAATTCTCAATGAACAATTGCAGGAACTTGGACTTAAACCAATAGAGGTTCATATCCAAACCAATTTTGACAAATTTAAACAAGATTTTGAAGATGCTTTGTCCGGAGTTGACAGCATAACAAATGCCGTTGACAGTATTCAATCACTATCAGAAGCACTTGAAGAAGGTGCAGACGCTTGGGATATATTCAAAAAAGGCACAGAAACAGCAAGAGCGGTGATGGACGGTATTAACACCGTTATTCAGTTCAGTCAATGGGTAATGGGACTTTTGACAGCACAAAAGACAGCCTCAGCCGCAGCAGATTCAGCCGCAGCAAGCGCAACAACCGCAGAAGGTGCAGCAGAAGCCGCATCAATTCCTGCAAAAACAGCAGCAACAGTTGCAAATAAGGCACTTGAAAGTTCTGTACTTGATTTGGCAGCAGCTCAGATATTTGCCGCACATGCAGCAATTCCATTTGCAGGTACCGGAATAGCATCAGGTATGATAAGCGCAATGATGGCAGCAATGACCGCACAACATGCAGCGTCCGCAGCATTACAAACATTTGCAGACGGTGGTATTGTCAAAGGCGCATTCAGTCATGGTGATAGAATGTTAGTTAGAGCAAATGCCGGAGAAATGATAATTAACCCAAGACAACAAGCAAATCTTTTCAAAATCATCAATGACGGTATATCCGGAAATGACACAGTATCAGAAGTACAATGGAGAATCAAGGGTTCTGACTTGTACGGAACACTTAAAAACTACACAAAAATAAAGAGCAAATCATCAAGCATAAGCGCGTTATAATATGAGAATTTACGGTGAATTTAAAAATATAAACAACCAAACCATCAACGTTAATATAGTAACAAACAATTCTGACGTTGAAGAGTTGGAAATATCTAAGGAAAATGGTCTTTGGTTTTCCGGAGACCCAATCCATATTGAAACGGATATTGATAGTACATTTGAACATTTAATAAGAAAAAGTTGCACCATCTCTTTTGTAACGGATAACTATGCCGGACAATACTTCTTTGCGGACAATGCAAGGAGTGCAGAAGTAATTGTTTCAAAAAACAATGATGTTCTCTTTTATGGTTATATTGAACCAAATGTTTATGAACAAGGATTTGCAATGCCTTTGGAAGAGTTTACTGTTAACTGTATTGACGCGCTCTCAACGTTGCAATATTACAAATATGATGATATTACCCTTACTAACTTTAATGAAAAAAAAGCAGCCGCAACAAACAAGTCATTCCAACAAATGATAGTTGACATGTTTGCACCAATAGCAAGAGGCGGTGTCTTTTATGATTGCTCAAAGGGGCTTGATAGTACAGCAACAAATGACATATTCAGCAAATTGGCAGTAAGTGAACAATATCTGATTGGTGAAGAATATGATGATGTTTGGACTCAGGAAGATGTGTTGGAAGAAATGCTTAAATACCTTAATCTGCATATTATCCAAGTTGGTCTTGATTATTATATCTTTGATTGGGACGGTATGATTTCCGGCAATACAACATATTATAATCTGACTTATCCTACATATATACCTCATACGGCACAAACAATAACACTTACGTCATCCATACATGGAGCAGATGATACAAGTATAACGGTGGATGAAGTGTTTAACCAAATCTGTGTGAAAGATAAAATTGAAAAGATGGATGATATAATCTATTCACCATTGGAGACAAAAAATCTTGTTTCATTTTATACCGGAAGACAGTTGTATATGACAGAGTATATCAGTGAAGGTTCCGGAGATGACGCAAATGACGCAATGAATGACATGTTGCACGGAATAAACAATAACTATGAACATGCCCATGAAATTGATTGGTTTATTCAAGCCATGAGAAATCCAAATTGGAAATTCTATTTTAATGGTGATACGCTTGTTGATACTATTGCAGAACAATCCGGAAACAAATATATCAATCAGTGGAAAATTGCCAAATTCTTGAAGGAACACACATGTACACCCTATATCTTCAATATGGGAAGTGTAAAACATAAAAACTCATTAACGGATAATTCACCTATTAGTAAAATAGATATGAAACCATATCTTTATATCAGTGTAAATGGTAATGAAACAGACACAGAAGACGGTGAATATCCAACGGAAACGGTTATCAATAACTCACAGCCAATAATTGAGTATGTAGCAAGTAACAGCGGTGGAGTATATTCACCTTCTGATGATGCAACCACCAATTATTTTGTTTTTTCAGGAAAAATTCTATTCCAACCAATAGTGTATGAAAGTACAACAACGCACGCACAAAGAAACAACCACTATGAAGAGGTAAAGAATGGCACTGTACATAAGTCTGAGGGAGTACATGCAAAAGTACCATATTATGATGGTGAACCTTTTACCAAAAACAATCTTGTCAAGTCAGACAATAATGATGAGGGAAGATATTATTCAAGAAAGTTTTGGACTGTAGAAAATCCAACAGACAAACCAACCACATATCTAAGTGATGGTTCAAGTGGAATACAACCGTGGACTGAGGATAAATCCGCACATGGTTATGAATACAATTACTGTGCGGAAGGTGACGGAACGGATAAGTTTTGGAAACTTCCGGTACTTGAATGTGAAATGATTGTTGGTAACAAAAGGCTTGTTGAAATCAATATGGATGAATACGGAAATTCAGAATATAAATGGTTTACATTGGGTCAAGAACCAACGGAAACATATGTTGACACTGACGGTACAACAAAGACCTATCAGAAGACAACCTTTTCATTGGGTATCAACCCAAAAATAGGTGACTATATTATTGGTCAGGAATATGACATACAAAACAATATATGGTATTGGATGAACTTAAACAATATTGAAGGTACAGCAATTCCAATTAAGAAAGAAGATGCTTTGTCCGGAACAGTTATATTCAGGGTACTTGGAATTATCAATTTAACATGGAATGACATAACAAGAAGACATCCTTCATTTTGGAGACATACAAAATGGTACACAAATACAAGATATGTACTTGCACACACTGAGAATATTATCATCCAAGACTTTAACTGTAAGATAGCATCTGATAACGCCGGAAACCAAAAGATTGAGGATGAAAAAGACCTTATCTATATGAGTGATGAGACAGACCGTTTCATTAACAAGAAAGAAGATATTGAATTTAAGTTTATCACACAATTAACGGCAGAAGAAGCGGCAGAAAAGCAGATAAACAACAGTATTAACCTTAATGCGGTAATCAATGCCAATAACGGTATTGCAATTTCCAATATTTATGATAGGTTTACCGGAGAAACAGCAAAGGCAGAAGAGCATTATGTTGACCAATATTTCAGACAATATTCAGCCCCAAAGATATTGATGAAAATGACCATACACGGCATTCCGTCCATAAGCAACAGATATATATCAAATGTACTTAACAAACAGTTCTTTACCCAATCTGTTAACACGGACGTTAAATTGAATAAAAGTGAAATAACCATTAAAGAAATATGATTAGAATAAAGAGTTATGCAAAGAGCAAAAACACAGATAACGGAACATCAACAACTTCAAGCGGTTCAGGATTTGTCAATCAGACAACGGTTGTTGAAAATGTCAAAGGTGTTAATATATGGGGACAATACCATGACCATTTATCAGATGTTTCCGGTGATATGTCCGGAGTTGGAAATATTAACAGCAATGGCAATGTCAATTGTAACAATGTAACCGCAAATGAAGATATTGAAGCATATGGTGACGTTAAGGCATCAAATGTAACGGCAGAGAATCAAGTTGAATGCTCATTTCTTGAGTGTGAAGATACAGCCTATACGGACACTCTTGTTGCGGAACATGTTAATACCACAGAGATAACCGGAGACACAGCATACTTTGAAACGCTTACCGTTCAACAAGCACATTTCTTTGAACTTATCATAGACCAAGTAAGAGCAAGTCAGGGACAAATTGTATTGTCTCCGGCAAATGGCAAAATAGCAAAAGTGGAACTGATTGAAGACCCCAATTTCAGATACTATAAACTGTATTTCAGATGCACGGACGGAGATAAAAGAATTTATCAACGCTTTGAAATTGATGACCAAATCTATTGCCAAAAGTTCAATGTTGAGGCACAAGAAACTTCAACCTTTTATTGGTGTTTGGTTGAGGATTCTTCTCAGGATTCAACCGTTCTTATTGATATTGACGGACATTTGGAAGAATGCTTTTGGATAACCGTTAACTTAAATGACAGCCACAGAGCACAACCATCTGACGCAATACCACAAGCAGGTGATGAAATTGTTGTCATGGGTAACAGAACCAATTCTGACAGACAGAATGTACAAATTCTTGGAGCATATAATTTGCCACTGTTAGACCCAGAAGTAAAAGCACCGTTCTTTGTGCAATATGTGGGAGTTAATAATTATGATTTACCCACACACAGAAGAAACACGCAATCAAGAGACTTTAACCAATTTGTAGGTGCATTTTATACAACCAATGGAGATAATATTGAAGACCTTATCAATGACATAACCGTTGGTGCTTTAACTTATGTACATACGGCTTATTCAACAAGTAATGACGGTAGGAATAACTTTTCAAAGACTTACTTTGATGGTGCAATCTTCATGGGTATATGCTCCAATAGAACGGAAAGTGATACTGCATTAACTTATTCAGATTATGAATGGATAAGAATAAAAGGTCAAGACGGTGGCACGGCAGAGATATATAAGTTATCACCAATCACTGAGCAATTCCCAATTGACAGTACCGGAACCGTTGGAATATTCCTCAGATACTATGTGCAGCATATTGTTGGAACACAAATAGAGAATATAACAACAAGTGCTTCAATGAATGTCTATTGGAAAATCTACTATCAGACCGGAAATACTAACGCAGCATTTACCGTTGGAACACAAACACCAACCTATAATAACGCACAAGTACAAAACAATTACAATACAAGCAATAACAAAGTCCAATATGCAGAAATAGTATTGGCAGACCAAAACCCTGCACAATACCCAAATGCAAAAATTTATGACAGAAGAATTGTTTATCCTCAACTGTTGCCAAGTGCTTCATTTACCATAACTGACAGCATACAATCAACAGTGCAAGGACATACAACGCAAATAAGTAATATAGACGGTAGAGTAACAAGCAATACAAACAGTATATCAACGGTACAACAACAAGCAGATGGCATACAATCAACGGTACAAAGCCATACCACACAAATAAACAATATTGACGGTAGAGTAACACAGAACACAACAGATATATCAACGGTCAACCAAAGAGCAGGACAAATTGAAACAAATGTTCAAAACCTTGAAACCAATACACAGTCATGGATTAGACAATCCGCAGATAATATTGAAGAAAAAGTAAACAATACCGGAATTAACATAAATGACGGTACAATCACGTTAAACGCTGACACAACTAAGATATATGGTAATCTAAGTCTAAACAATCCACAACAAGGACTTATCATCTATGATGAATATAAAAACCCAAGAATAACCATACAAAATGAAACGCTTGGAAATTTGGAAGACTTTGACTTTGGTACGGATGACCAACTTGATTCACAATCACAATCAACCGTTGCATCATCTCCTTACACTGTTACATTGCCCACATTTAATTTGGGTACATATACTTCCGGACAAACCTTGAAGATATTCAATATAAATGTACGTTCCTATCTAAGAGCAAGTGGTAACTACAATAATAACCTTACCTCAATGAGTTACAGCCTTGTTATTAAGGCAAACGGTACAACGGTAAATACATTAACCGGAATGGCTACATTTGACACCAATACACTTAACTATGTCATACCTGACCATCAATCAACCATAACAACAGACGGTGATTATACGGCAGAACTTACCATTACCGGAACATTTATTGATACCACACAGACAGGTACATACTACCACAGATGTTATTTGTATGTAAGTCATACACAACCCAACATCAATAAGATAGCAATTGATGGTGCAGTGTTTGCTTCAACCACAGAAGATTATAATTGGTTTGGTAGTGATAAGACACAGATAAAGAGTGAGAACTCTATTGTTAGGGTAGAGAACGGACACATTATGAGAAACCCACAAGACGCGCAGAACCCTAACTATACATGGAATACATTCTCTGATATATCCACACAAATGCCTTATGCCTTTGTTAATGATATAGTGTATCACGCAGGATTAAATGACGGTCTTATTGTCTTTGGTAATGAACAGCCACAACATCAACATACATTATACTTACCACAACCCAACACATGTCCGGGCAAAGTATATTATGTTAAGAACTTATTTGGGTATAATACACTGTTGACAGTGGAAGGTGCAGAGAGTGGAAGCAATTACTTTGTGGATAAAGGTTCAACAAGTAAGACAGCAACACTTAACATACAAGATGACAGTACAATAATAGTAAGCTGTCTATATTATTGGATAAGAATGTCATAACT
>Ga0247609_10001422_pt1 | contig 28540 bp, 17 predicted proteins | sample 172DNAGHGlowgp2_FD_193487 | JGI IMG/M metagenome (GOLD analysis project Ga0247609, IMG submission 193487) | Sheep rumen microbial communities from Palmerston North, Manawatu-Wanganui, New Zealand - 1728 DNA GHGlow gp2 | ecosystem: Host-associated > Mammals > Digestive system > Stomach > Rumen ... | reverse complement strand
TTAGCGATGAAATCGGCACGTTTCGTCGGCACGAGGTTCAGGCGATCATAGCCACCTACCTCCTGTGCCAGCGGATAAGGGGCAAACTCTGCCTTTAACGAATGCTGCGGTCCTTTTTTCAGGAACATGCCAGGATAGTTCTCTACACCAGCATCCATCACGATAGCCTTCATGCCGTCTGGCAAACAGACAGCCAACGGGGTGATGGCCAGCGAATCAGGGTACATCTTTGACAGCGGGACTTCATCATAATAGGATTCGAAGGAATAGCAATAGCGCTCTCCTCCCCGATTGTCGTTGACATAAGGGATAAAGGCTGGAAGGTCTTTGGCAAAGCAAAACTCTGCGGTTTCATCGTTCACCACAAAGGGTTTATTATTGGTACTGATCAGGCGATAGGCCGCTCCGTCATTATACGCTCTTACCTCGATAGTGAACTTCTGTGTCGTATAAAGCAACAGCTGTCCGTAGTCATCGCTGATTGTCTGTTTCTTATAAAACGGGTTCTTAAAACTACTGTTAACGTTCTTCTTCGCCACCTTGCCGACCTTACCCAGAGTCAGCGTCTTCCTGCCTTGCGTCAGACTGATGTCTATAGTTGACGGCAACAGCACCTGCCGCCCGTCGTAATCAACAGACCATTTCACGGTTTCATCGGTGTTTACCACCACTTTGACCTTCCCATTGGGCGAGCTCACTTCATAATTCCCTGCTGAGACTGTCGCTGTCATCAGGCAGAAAAGGGCTACTGCAATTGCTTTCATCTTCAGCTATTTTAGTTTGTAATTATCCGTCATTGGCTTTGTTGGCGCAAAGATAAACAAAATAATCCGAATTAAAAGCAATTTTAAGGAAAAAGTGTATTATTGGCACTTCATTTACAGTCTGTTCTTCTCATCATTACCAGCTCCAGAGCCCTTGTACTTCGAGCAAGAGACGTTGAAGCTGTAGCTCAGCGTCAGACCTACGCATTGGTTTTTCTTACTTCTTCCAAAAACGGGAGGTAATATCCTCAAACTCGCCATTGTCGTTGCGGCGATAGAGGCGTTGATTGGTGGTGGGCGATTTCAGCGGACCTAAATGACGGATAAACGGACCTATCTTAATATAGTCGAAGTCCGTCTTGTTGACGGCTGCGGAGATAACCGTCCTGCCACTATACCAAGCCACCTTGAACTGCGGATACTCCTCATGGACATACAAGGCAAGCATGTTAACCCCTTTCGGATCGCAATCGCCTCCCATAAAGGAAATACAAGTTATATCGGTGCCATATTCCTCAACAAAGGCATCAATGGCATTGGTATCAAGCGGAAGACCTATGTCCTCCCAAAGGTAATGGCTGTGGCAACCCGGACAGTGACACGGGCAATTTGAAATATTAATTGCCAGTGTCACTTCGTCGGGTATTTCCTGAAATACTATGTCGGTATTGACGTATTTCAGCATAACTTATTCTCCGGAGCATAGTAGCGACGTGCAGCCTCTTCCTGACGAGCCTGTGAGAAGTTGCTGACGCGCTTCAGATAACCGATGATACGAGTCATGTAGTCAACATTCTTAGAGTGACAGTGAGGACACTCCTTCAGGTAACGCTTGTCGATATGGCCACACTCGTTGCATACGGTGTTGGGGATATTGAAGGTAAAGTAGTTACAACCTTCCTTAGCAGCCACCTTCAATAAGTGGGCATACTGCTCTTTTGACAGATGCTCATCGAGGTTCATATGGAGGGCAGAACCACCAGTAAGATGCTCGATATAAGGTGCACCATGGAGTTTGAACTTGTCAATGATGGTCAACGAGTCATCCTCTACCACATAGAAATAGCTGTTATAGCAGTCGCGTGGTACAAAGTAACCATCCTCACGATCCCACTTGGCATGCTTCACACCTACGTTTTCGGCAGGAATCATCTCGCAGTTGAACATCACGTCCTTCGTGCGATACTGACGATTATACTTTTCTATCAGTCCGAGGATACCCTGTACAAAGTGCAGATATTCATCGTTAGGTGTAATCTTCAGTCCCATGAACTCAGCAGCCTCAACGAGTCCGTTGATACCGATGGTCAGATACTGACGGGCGATATTGATATAACCAGCATCAAACAATGGGAGCATACCATGGGCCTGGAGTTCCTTCAGGTTCTCATTGTAAGCCAACTGTACCTTGTGGCAGAGATCAATAACGCCACCGAGATACTCCAGATAATCCATCTTGTGGTTAACAGCATACTGGATACAACGGTTCAGGTTGATGGTCAGCACCGACTTTGAACCTGTTGATACACCACCGGCACCAAGGGTATAGCTGAAACCATTGTCTGTAATTTCGTTGCGCAGACGACAGCAAGAGCTCAGAGAGTCAGCGTTGTCGCTCATATAGGTGAAGAAGCTGTGACCCTCGGCATACATCTCGGCCGTGAAGTCACCCCACTCCTTATCCTTACACTCACCATTCTCGTCGACGAGCAGTGCCATGGTCTCCACAGGGAAGGTCAGCAACGTCTTCGTGCGCTCCTTATTGAACCACTTCATGAAACGCTTCTGCAACCAGGAAAGTCCATCCCAATCGGGCTTTGAACCATCGGGGAAGTAGAACTCGCCGAAGATGCTGTCGAAGTAATACTTATCATAGTAAGCCACATTCCAGAACACAGCCTGATAGTTACGGGCACCTGTGGGCTGGTTCAGGGTGTAGACAATCTGCTCGAAGTAATCGGTAATCACTTTGTCGATGGTACGCTTCTTCAGACTCAGGTCAGCCTGCTCGTTGGCACGCTTCCAGTAATCGAGTCCGTACTCCTTACCAATAAAGTAGTTCATATACATCAGGAACTCCGGGGTAGCACAGGCACCGCTCAGCATAGAGCTCACCATGAACACCATGTTAACGAAACCACCGGCAAACGACTTCAGGTTGGTGGGAGCCGTTGAGTTACCACCAATCTCTGTTGTTCCATTGATCAACCAGGGATACATAGTGATAGAGGCACAATAGTTGGCCAACGAGGTCTCGTCGTTCTTATATATAAAGTGGTGTGTCAGCTTATCGATATATTCATCGGCCAGCTGCTTGCCATACATCTTCTTAATGCGGTCAGTCAGCAGACGACGGTTCAGGCGGATAAAGTTCGATTTGGGCAACTCGCCAATCAGAGTAGCAATATTTTTGTGTTCAACATTGGCATTGGCATCGTACTTGGAACCAGTAGCGGCATTCACCGACTCCATGTACTCAGAGAGGAACATCATCTTCTCCAATGTCTCACGATCTTCCTGGTGCTCCTGACGGTAAAGGATGAACGACTTGGCCACCTTATAATATCCCTCGCGCATGAGAGCTTCCTCCACCTGGTTCTGGATATCTTCCACGGTGATATTGTCGTGCATGTCGAGATGATTCAGAATCTTGGAAACGATTCCCAAGTCTGCAGGTTCATTCACACTTTCGAATGCTTTTACGATCGCATTCATGATCTTGTCTAATGAGAATTGGTCTTTAGATCCATCTCTTTTGGTAATAGTAAAGTTTTTAATCTCCATTGTATTGTGCTTTGTTAATGTTTATCGCTATTTCTTTCAAGAAAGTTGTCCGTTTTGGAAAACTTTTCGATTCCGAAATCGAAAAAAGTTTCCCGTTTTGGAAAACTCGAACCGGGTGCAAAGGTACAAAATTTCCCGAAAACCATCAAAACCTTATCTAAAAAAAATTGGCCCCTCATACACATTTAACTCATATTAACTCTTTGTGTTTTGCACTACGGCGAGTTTTACCTACCTTTGCAGACAGAAGAAATCTTTAACTAAATTATCAAATTATGAGTACAGCACTTATTATCATTATTGTATTGGCGGTTATCGTCATCGGTTATTTCATCTCAACCCAGCGCAGCCTGGTAAATTTGGATGAATTGTGTAAGAACGCCCTGAGTCAGATTGAGGTCCAGCTCAACTCCCGCTTCGACGCTGTAGTTGCCCTTGCCAAGGCAGCTGCGCAGTATGCTAAGCACGAATCAGAAACGATTCTCGAGACTATCCAGGCCCGTGGAGGAAACAGCGGAGTAGCAGCTAATACACCTGCCGCCATTAATGCACAGACCGACCTGCTTAGTCAGATGATGGGTAAGTTGAATGTGGTTGTCGAGCGCTATCCCGAACTGAAGGCCAGCGATCTTTACAAGGAGACACAGGAGGGCATGAAGCAGTATGAGGAGAATGTTCGCATGTCGCGCATGATCTATAATGATACTGCTACAAAGATGAACCGCATGGTTCGTCAGTGGCCTTCATCAATTGTTGCTTCCATGTTACACTTCGACCAAAAAGAATACTTGAAGGTTGATGACGAGAAAAAGAAAAATTATCCCGACCTTGATGAAGCTTTCAAAAAATAAACGTTCTTGGCTGGTAATTGCTGGCTGCTGGCTATTGGTCAGCGGCGGTTTTTCACGTCCCTATCTCCACTCGCTCGACATCCGCGTGGTGTTGAGCCATAATGGCGATGCCCATATCACCGAGACACGTATCATGGATATCGACTCCGAAGGCACAGAGTGTTACATCGGACTTGGCAACATGGGTGGCAGTGAGGTACGCGATCTCCAGGTAAGCGACGAAAACGGTCATGTGTTTGAGAACGTTGGCAGTTGGGATGTCGATCGTGGTCGCAGCTGGAAAGCAGGCAAATGCGGTATAGTATACAAGCACAACGGCTACGAACTCTGTTGGGGTCTTGGCGACAGTGGCAATCGTACTTACGTTACCAGCTACACCATCACCAGCCTCATCCATGCCTACCCCGATGCCGATGCCATCCGTCATGTGTTCCTCGACCAGGACGTGTCACCCAAGCCCGATCATGCCAAGATTTCCATTGAGGCAGAAGACTCTATCCTGTTTACCGATGAGAACTGTGGCATCTGGGGATTCCGTTTCGGGGGCGAACTCGGCTTCCAGGATGGTAGGATTATTGCCTACAACACAGAAGACTTCGGCCATAGCGGTGCCATGTATATCATGGTGCGTTTCAACAAAGGGATGTTCGAGCCTACTATCCAGGAGGACGACACTTTTGAGAACAAGAAAGAGCAAGCCTTCGAGGGCAGCGACTACAATAGCGATGATGATTGGACATCGGAAGATACATTTATCCTCCTGGCTCTGGCCATTGGATTCTTTGTCGTGCCCGTCATCGGTTTCACCTGGCATATCGTTTCCGTCTGGCGTGCCCGCAAAAAGGCTAATAAAGACCTGCTATGGTATCGCGACATTCCCATGAAGGGCAACCTTCAACAAGTCAACGACATGCTCAATGCCTATAAGTACTTCGGCACAGACTACAACAATCTGCTGTCGGCTTGCATTCTGAAGCTCATCAATATGGGTGCCATCTCGATTGAGTCGCGACTAAACCAGAAAGGTAAGACCGAGCAAAACTTCGTCATCCACGAGTTGAAGGATTATGCCGACCAGCCTTTGCTGTTACGTAAGATCCACAGCATGTTCAAGATTGCTGCAGGCGAAGATACCGTATTGGAGCCTCGCGAGTTGAAGTCGTATATGAGAAGTAGCAAGAACGAGAGCGCTGTCGAGGCCTTTATCAACACACTCCACACCAAGACGGGCCTTTCCTATTACAAGGAACGTCTCGATGATGTGCGCCAGGTATTCGGACTGAAGAAGTTCCTCAAGGAGTTCTCCCTGCTCGACGAGCGCCATGTAAACGAAGTATCCCTGTGGAAGGACTATATGATCTATGCCACTCTCTTCGGCATTGCTGATCAGGTGATCAAGGACATGAAAAAGATCAATCCCGAATACTTCAACATGGATCAGGTAGCCGCTCAGATGGCTGATAATATGACTCTGCCGATGATCTACTCCACGCTCCACTCCGGCACTTCCCGTGCTGTGGCTGAGAAGGCAGCCCGCGAGGCTCGCGCCTCTGGTCATGGTGGACACTCCTCATGGGGAGGCGGTGGAGGCGGATTCTCAGGAGGCGGCTTCGGCGGCGGCGTGAGATAAACCCAGAAAATAAAAAAGGTCACAGATTTTTTGTAATCTGTGGCTTTTTTCGTATCTTTGCCGGCGAATTATGATAGACGAAGATTTTGACATACGCGAAGAACGGTTCTCTCAAGGCGAAAAAGACTTTGAGAATGCCCTGCGCCCACTGGCTTTCCGCGATTTCAGCGGACAGAAAAAGGTGGTGGAGAACCTGCAGGTGTTCGTCGAGGCAGCCAAGTATCGTGGCGAGCCTCTCGATCACACATTGTTGCATGGTCCTCCAGGACTGGGTAAGACCACCCTCTCCAACATCATCGCCAATGAACTGGGTGTAGGCTTCAAGATTACCAGCGGACCTGTGCTCGACAAGCCGGGCGATCTGGCAGGTATCCTGACCTCGCTCGAGAAGAACGACGTGCTCTTCATCGACGAAATTCATCGTCTGTCGCCCGTGGTAGAGGAATATCTCTATTCGGCGATGGAGGACTATCGCATCGATATCATGATCGACAAAGGTCCTTCGGCTCGCTCAATCCAGATCGACCTCAATCCCTTTACATTGGTAGGTGCTACCACTCGAAGCGGATTGCTGACAGCACCTCTTCGTGCCCGTTTCGGCATCAACATGCATTTGGAATACTACGAGCCAAAGACATTACAGACCATCATCGAACGTTCAGCTGGAATCCTGGGGGTGCCCATCACAGAGGATGCCGCCTTAGAGATTGCAGGTCGTTCCAGAGGAACGCCTCGTATTGCCAACGCCCTGTTGCGCCGTGTTCGCGACTTCGCTCAGGTAAAGGGCAACGGCAAGATAGATACCAAGATCACGAAGATTGCCCTCACAGCCCTGAACATCGACCAGTATGGACTCGACGAGATCGACAACAAGATCCTGCTCACCATCATCGACAAGTTCCGTGGTGGTCCTGTGGGCATCACCACCATCGCTACAGCCATTGGTGAAGATGCAGGTACTGTGGAGGAGGTTTACGAGCCTTTCCTCATCATGGAGGGCTTCATCAAGCGCACCCCTCGTGGTCGTATGGTGACGGAGTTGGCTTATCGTCACTTCGGGCGCAATCCCTATGGTGGAAATATCATGGAACCCAATCTATTTGATTGAGGAGGAAGGAATAAGTAATAAGGAGTAAGGAAAGATGACAAAGACTGGCATTTTTGTAGGGAGTTTTAACCCGTTTACCATCGGACACGATTCCATCGTACGACGTGCACTGCCGCTGTTCGATCGTCTGGTCATCGGCGTGGTGGGCGACAACGTGCATAAGCCCGACATGCCTTCTGCAGAACAACGCATGGCTGTTATCAAAGATCTCTATGCCGAAGAGCCTCGCATCGAGGTGAAGCCATATCATGGCCTGGCCATGGATTTCGCCAAGGCAGAAGGCGCCCAGTTTATCGTGAAGGGCGTACGCAACGCCAGCGACTTTGAGTACGAACAGTGGCAGGCTGACTTCAACCGCAAGTTAGGTGGCATTGAGACTATCCTGCTCTATACGGAGCCCGAATTGGCCAGCATCTCATCGAGTGCCCTGCGTGAGTTAGAGCACTTTGGGGTCGACATCAATCCTTTTCTGCCGAAAAGGAAGTGAATAGTAAAATTGAGAAATAGTGAAATTGTAAATAAATAGATGATTACATACGAAGCAGAAGGGGTTAAGTTCCCCAATATCAAGAAACGTGAGACATCCAACTGGATACGCAAGGTGGCAGCCACCTATGGCAAGAAGGTTGGAGAAGTAGGTTATATGTTTGTCAACGACGACAAGATCTTAGAGGTTAACAACGAATTCCTCGGCCATGATTATTACACAGACATCATCACTTTCGACTATTGCGAAGGTAAGACACTGAATGGCGACCTGTACATCTCACTCGATACAGTATTTACCAATGCCGACAAGTTCGGGCGCCCTTATGACGAGGAGTTACATCGTGTCATCATTCACGGCATCCTCCATCTCTGTGGCATCAACGACAAAGGCCCAGGAGAACGCGAAATCATGGAAGCCGCAGAAGACAAGGCTTTGGCTATGAGATAACAATAATCCCCGCTTCGAGCGGGGATTCCTATTTATGACAACAGTGTTCGGAACTGTTGGATGCCCTGATGGTTATTATCCAATTCCTCCACCTCTTTCAGATATTCAAGTGCTTTATCCTTTTCGCCCATACCATAATAGCCCAGGGAGAGCATATACTTACAATGTATTTCGTTCTTCTTGTCTAATGAATCATCCCAAATCAGCAAGTCAGGCAACGAAACAGCGAAATAGTCCATCGTAACGTGGTCGAAGATATGCTGCTTACCATAGTTGATAAGCTTATTGAAGATGCTTCGCGCCTTATCTTCCTGTCCCAGCGCACGATAACACAAACCAGCATAGAATATCTTGTCTGGTTTGGCGTCGTTGTAGTACATGGCTGCAGCTGGCTCTGTAGGACCAACCGTTCCTTCCTCGTAACGTCCGAGGAAGTATAGGATATCATTATCCTGGGCTCCATACAGTTTTCCCTCACCAAGATGGGGCGGATAGACAAGACATTCCTCTAAGAGCCGTTTAGCCTCATCAGACTGTGGATTGGTTTTCAATAACTGCTTAGCCAGTTCCACGCGACATACCTGATACTGACCCGATACCTTGCCTTCGCCACCTTCCCATGGATGGAACTTGTGCGCATCGAGTTTCTTCATAGCCTCCTCGTAACGGCCAAGTTGATTCAGCAGGGTAATCTCCTCGAGTACGAGGTCATCGCGCTGGGCTATCAGCTGCGGATACTTCTGCAAGAAGTCCAAACGCTCCTGATGTGGTTTATGCAAACGTTTATAAAGTTGGTCGAGCTCCATCAGTATGCGAGCATCGGTCTCATCAAGATGGAATGCTTTCTCCATCATCTCCAAGGCTCCGTCCTCATCGCCCTCCTTATTAAACTTGGCAAGAGCCAGGTTTCGCCATACCGTGGGGAACTTAGGATCTATCTCGGCAGAGCGCTCCCAGTACTCAATGGCTACGTCATACTGACGCTTGTCGTAATACAGACAACCTAAATAGTAAGGCGCACGCGCATCTTCCACGAATGGTATCATATCAAGACTCCTGAGGATGTAAGCATCTTCCAGACGATTGGGGAAACAATAGTCTGGACAAGCCTCCGCTGCCTTCTGTTGATACGTCATCATCTCCGACACCTTTCCAAGAGATGCCAGATAGTAATATGTGAGTGGCAACTCCTCCACTCCCCGATCAATAGCCGTCTGCAACACCAAGGCACCCTCTTCGCCTAATTCGGCTTGGGCATAGTCGAGCGCCGTTTCATGATAGTTATAGATGTTGCCATGCATCAGCTCCACCATTCTGTTCAGAGGTTCCTCAGAATCTGTCAACAGATGCTCCTCTACCATACAAACATAGTTGAAGGGATCGATCTTGTAACTCTCATTGATCCAAGCAAGCGCCTCATCCTTACGCCCTAACTTACGCAAAGCCACAGCCTTCATGGCACGAGCCTTGTGGTTATGGCTGTTACTGATCAAGGCACGCTCCAACTCGTCGAGTGCATCCTCCCAACGCTCATCGGCCATACTGATACAGGCCGCCTCAAAGTAGCCGGCATCAGCCCACGCCTTGTTCCACGTTGATTTCCAGAAACTCTCATAGGCTGGTTTGATCATGGCTCGGAACTTGTACACAAGGCCAAGATAGAACAGCGCCTCCCCATCGTAGGGATTCGGATTACGTTTCTTCTGAACCTTCACAGCCGTTTCCAGATAGCCTTGTGCTTTATCGAATCGGGCACGACGCAGATACCAGAGTCCCATCTGCATATTACAACGATAGTCCATCGGATCACGACGCAAAGCTTCCTCGTAATAGTCGAGGGCACTCCAGGTGGCATGACGGTATTGCTCCAAATGGAGTCCTGTCAGATATAGCTGGTCGATGGTCTTCGTATCCTGTGGTGAGAGAGCCGCCTCAGCAGCATCGGGGATGGGACGGATCTCATCGGGCTCTGCACGCCATTCCAGCAAAGGCCACTCCCTCTCATTCTCAGCACGCTCGATGGTCAGACAGAGATCGTTGAGAGATTCCTTTGTGCCAACGGTTTCGATGAGCACCTCTTCAGGACTCAGCGTCACCACCTTATTATAATATACCTCATCGGATTCACCTGAAAGTATGACTCTTACCTCCTTCTTCGAGGTAGCCATGATCTTAAAGGTTACTTTGCCTTCACCAGCCTCCTCAATGTTCATCACAAAGTCCTTCGAGGCCTGCTTCACAATACCAATCTCACGATAAGGCATGAAATACTGCACGAACTGCTTTTCCTCGTAAGGCATCAGCCACGCAAAGTCGGGCTGGTTCTCTGTATACACACCCGCCATCAGTTCGATATACGGACGGAAACCCTCACGATCCATCTGCCATCGCTTCATCTCCTCAGGGGTGGCCTCATCCGTGAGATTACGATCCCAGGCACGTCCGAAGTCACCATTACCCCAAGTCCATTGCTTCTTGCCTGGCGAGAAATGATGGCTCGCCACATGCAACATACCACCCTTGGTATCGTTCTCGTAGCCTCCCTCAAAGTCGTACTGCGAGTTCACAGCCATATAACTTGTGGGCACCTTGATGTTCTTGTAGTTCGAGATGTCCACACCAGCCGAGTAGTCCATCTTATAATAGGTTCCCGTGGCGATGGGGAAGCTCGACACGGCTCGTTTACCATGATCAAAGACAGCATTCACATCAGGTGGGAACACGCTCTGATACTGATCATTCACCTCCACAGCCGGATTCGCCCACCACAAGAAGGTCTGTGGCAGATTGGTACGATTATACACACGACCTTGAATCTCCAAATACGCGCAACCAGGACGAAGCGTGAAACCAGCCATACCCTTTTGGTGAAACATGCGCTCCATCTCGTTTACCCACACCGTTACACTGCCATCCTCGTTCTCCACGATGGTGGCATCCACAGGCAGATAGGTTGACGGACGATGGTGCTGGGGCCAGTTAAACTCGATGCCACCACTGATCCAAGGACCCGTCAGACCCACCAATGCAGGCTTAATCACATGGTTATAATACACAAAGTGGCGTTGTTTAATCTTATCGTACGCCATCTGGATCCTTCCGCCCAGTTCTGGCAGCACCATCACCTTGATATATTCGTTCTCCAGATAGATGGCCTTCCACTCCTTGTCCACCTTCTCGTCAGAGATCGACTCAATGACAGGATAGGGATACACCACCCCACTCGAGCCCTGATATACTCGGTTTTCCAGAAATATAGGGTTCTTCTCTGGTTTCCCAACTTCGTATGTCGGAATCGTCACTATTTCTCTCCAGGCTTTTACCATAGTTTTTTATTGTTTTGCAACGGACCACAGGACTTAAGGACTTTCTCTTGCACAGGCAATTCCTGTTAGTCCTGTAGTCCGTTGCTATTAATTTTTTATAAGTTCTTTTTCCAATTCCTCCAGGGTTTTGCCTTTGGTCTCAGGACAACGATTCCAAAGGAACACGAAGGCACAGACGCAGATGGCACTATAGATCCAGAACGTGCCACTCGAACCAAGGGCTGCATTCATCGAGGGGAACGAGAAGGTCAGCGTGCAACAACCTACCCAGAGGGCGAAGGTACACGTGGCCATCGCGATACCCCTGACACGATGGGGGAATATCTCAGCAAGAAGCGTCCAGGTAACAGGTCCTAAGGTCATCGCATATACAGAGATGGCTGCTACAACAAGCGCCACCATCATCACGCCCTTCACCTCGAAGAAGTAACATGTGCCCAGCGTCATATAGATCAGTCCCAGTCCTCCTGCACCAATCAGGATAAGCGTCCGCCTGCCCCACTTCTCAATGGTATAGAGCGCCACAAAGGTGAACAGCACATTGGCAATACCCGTAATCACGATATCGATAAACATGCCGTCTACATCATAACCAGCCCCCACGAAGATCTCCTGGGCATAGTTGAAGATGACATTCGTGCCACACCACTGTTGGAAGACAGCGATCACAAGACCCAGGACAAGTACCTTGCGGTACTTTTTGGAGGTGAGTGGTGAGAGGTGAGAAGTGAGAGGAAACTTCTGTGGCTGGGAGTCATCTCTCACCTCTAGCTTCTTACCTCTCACCTCTAGAATATACACCGGACTCTCAGGAATGAAGAAACTCATCATGAGGAACAAGGCCGCTGGAACGGTTTCTGCCCAGAACATCCAGCGCCAACCCCATTCCAGGTTCCACGCCTGACTCTCTGCTACACTGGTATCTTGCGCCAAGAGCATATTTACTACTTGGGCACCAAGAATACCCAGTACGATGGTCATCTGGTTCAGACTCACCATTCGTCCGCGAATTTCTGGAGGACTCACCTCTGCGATATACATCGGAGCCAAGGCAGATGCCACACCAATGCCCACACCTCCGATAAATCGGGCGATGTTAAACAGGGTAAAGTCGTTAAACAAACCCGTGGCGATCGCTGAAACAGTGAAAAGAACTGCTGAGAGCATCAGTAAGGGCTTACGACCATACTTATCGGCTGCCGAACCTGCCACCATCGCACCGATCAGACAACCCACCAGAGCTGTCGACATAGCCACTCCCTGCATCACAGGCGAATCGCTGATGCCAAAATAGAGTTCATAGAACGGTTTGGCACCACCTATTACCACCCAATCGTAGCCAAAGAGCAATCCACCCATGGCCGAGACGGCACAGATAAAATAAAGAAATCCTCTATTAAACATTGAAGAATCTATTGGTTGATAATCGTTACTTTCATCACTTGCTCCCCTGGTGTGGTGTCAGCCTCACGAGGGAAGTATACGGGCATATCCTTTTGCAGAGGCAGAATACGCAGCTCCAATTGCTTACACTCTTTGGGCAATCGCCAGAGGGCATACTGGAAAGGACGACCATTATAGAAGTTATCGTCTATCAGCTGGCCATCGGCATACAGACGAGCCACATCGCCACGATACTCGATGTTCAGCAATCTTCCTTCGCCAGAAACTGCTGGCAGATCGATGGTATACACAGCTGCTTGCTCGAAGTCCTCGTCCACAGGCTCTTCTGCCACCTTGTTCACACCCATGGTGATGGTGCGCAGAGCGCCAGCCTCCTTGAACTTATTAATAATAGGAGCATTGATGGCGATATCGAGATGGGCTGCTTCCTCCAAGAACAGACGTCCAGCCTGCTCTGAGGTCAGCAGATAGTAATTCTTGTAAACTGGCGTCTCAGGACCCTTGGGCTTCAGGTTCTTCAGCACCTTGTGGCCAATGGCCAATGTGGTGGGGATACCCTTGATCTGCTCCAGATACACCTTGCCATTGCGCTTGGCCACCAATTGGGCTGTGGCATATTTGATGCCCTCGATATTCACAGGGAAGATGCAGATGGTGCCAGCAGGAATGGTGAGCTGAGGTAGTTTCACCCCACAAGCCTCCAGCTTCACATTCTTCTTGGCAGAAACGTTCTGCAAGCGCTCGTAATTGTTGATGAAGATAAATCCACTTCCGTCTTTCGCGCGATACGACCAACGGAGGAAACTATCATCGCCCTTCGCGATATCCTGACTACAGGGGAAACCGGCCTCCATAGGCGCCAGCACGCCGCCCCAGTCCTGCATAAACAGATGGAGCTTACGCAACAGATAGTATTGTGGATTCTTCTGGCCGAACTCATTCAAGGGCGCCTGGAAATCATAGGTCTTCACAGGTAGATCGTTATAGTTCGTAGCCACCGTTCGCTGGGTTTCGTTCAGATAGGTCAGTCCCTCAGGATTCGTACCACCATGATACATATAATAGCCCAAGAGGTTAGAACCACTACCCAGTTTCACCACAGCCATCGAATAGGCATCCTCAGGATAGATATACGGACGACGATGATAGGCCGTCATCATACCACCACCCAATTCACAGGTAAAGTAAGGATATTGCTCATCACCCTTATTCAGACGTTCTTTCTGTTCACCAAGTTGTTCTGTGGCAATAGCTGTCGACGAACGGAAAGCCTTGAAGTTAAAGGCCTTATAGTAATTTCCAGCCGTCTCTTCGATACTCCTTTCCCAAAAGCCGTCGGCATAATCGCCATAAAGGGGCAGCATCTCTCCGAAAGGCACAGGGGTAGCCAGCTCTGGCCATCCTGTACGCGTATAGAAAGGCAGGTCGAAACCTATCTTCTGGGCTATCCATTTCAGCGCCATCAGGTAAGAACCATGTCCACGATACTCGTTATCAAACTGGGCAGCCATCACAGGACCACCATCTTTCCACTGAAGGCCCTGAAGCTGAGTGAAGATCTGACGATACAAACGCTCCACAAAACTGAGGAACACAGGATTCTCGTCCCTCGTCTTACAACCCTTCGTAAACACCCAGTCAGGGATGCCTCCGTTTCTTACCTCTCCATGACAGAACGGGCCTAAGCGAAGCACTACTGGAAGACCTTCCTGTTGGCAGATCTCGATGAAACGACGCAGATTGCGCTGACCATCCCAGCGGAAGATACCCTCCTGCTCCTCGATATGATTCCAGAACACGTAGGTGGCGATGATGGTCACACCACCCTCCTTCATCTTCTTCACCTCAGCTTCCCACTCATCGGCAGGAATACGCGAATAATGCACCTCGCCCATGGCTGGCACCACGCGCTTACCATCCACAATCAGACTATGGGCATCCCACTTTACTTCCCTATTCTGGGCTCCAGCCATCAGACTCATCGCCATCACGGCTGATAATAACAACGTTTTTTTCATCATCGTTTTTAGTTTTCTGACGGCAAAGGTACGAAAAATCCTGCTTCCCTCAGATAGAAAAGCAGAAAAATCGCATGGACAATTTTACGTTTTTCCTTGTACATATAAAGAATAATGTGTATCTTTGCCGAAGATTAACGATAAAGAGTGATGATCAAACAGAAAGACGGATTCCAGGGTGAGCGACAGGTTGTGTTGCCTCCGATGATTGTTGAGATGGAGCGTGAGGACCCGTTGGCGTCGAGCCTCTACGTGACGGATATTGGCTATTATCCGAATGCCACGAACCATTACCGTGCCCGCAAAGAGCCGATAGACCAATATGTACTCATCTATTGCGTAGATGGCAACGGCTTCTTTGTACTCAACAATCGGGAATATCAGGTGGAGAAGAACCAGTTCTTCATCCTGCCTGCTGGCAGACCTCATATCTATGGTGCCAAAGAAGGTGGCTCATGGACCATCTACTGGGTACATTTCTGTGGAGAGCATGCCGCCATCTATGCAGAAGGGATGCAGACGCCCCAGAACATCAACGTTGCCCAGAACTCACGTATCCGCGACCGTATCAACATCTTCGAGGAAATCCTTTCCACGCTTCACGTTGGCGAGTCAACCACAAGTGTTGACATCGAAGCCCTGCGCTACGTCTCCAGTCTGTTGCACCACTTCCTGGCCTCCATGCGTTTTCTGGGTCAGTTCAGGAAGACTATCCCCGCAGGTGGGAGCATCGTGGAGGCTGCCATCCATTACATGCAGGAAAACATTGAAAACCGCATCACCTTACAGAACGTACTCGACTACGTAGGCTACTCGCAGAGCCATTTTTCTGCCATCTTCAAAAAGAGTACAGGAGAGAGCCCCCTCGCCTACTTCAACAAGCTGAAGATAGAATACGCCTGTAAACTGCTAAAAGAAACAGACCTGAGAATGAATCAGATCTGTTATAAAATCGGCATTGAAGACCCTTTCTATTTCTCCCGCCTCTTCTCAAAAGCCAAGGGCATATCGCCCACGGAGTACCGATTGAAAGAATCATGAGGATTGGGTGAAGATTTTCGAAATAAAAGGGGGATAATTCCAATAATTATTGTATCTTTGCACCATATTAACAAGCATAATAAATAATATGGACAACAAAGAACCTGGCTACGTTTACATACTGACCAATCCCAGCTTTCGCGAGGACTGGGTGAAGATTGGTAAGAGTTCACGTCCTGTGGATGTGAGGAGCAAGGAACTGGACGTATCTACAAATCACTAAATTCGACTAAAGACGTATGATACAAAATAGTTTTTTAACGAATAAAGAGAAGTTACTGTCTGACATAATTAATGGAATACTTCCAAAGAGTAATTCTTTAGATGTACTTGTCGGATATTTCTATTTTTCTGGCTACAAACTTATCTCAGAAAAGTTGATAGATAAACATGTCCGCATACTTGTTGGACTTGATATTGACACAAAAATATCAAAAGCGATAAAAGAATTAGACATGTTGGCTGATTATAACAAGTCGCGCAGTCAACTAAAAGATGACTTTTATAAGCATTTTGTGAGACTATTCAACGAGACCGATTTCCTTGACTGCCAGCTCAAACTGGAATCATTTAGATTGTTCTACAACAAGATAAAGGAAGGTTCACTTGAAATAAGAAAGACTGACGAGCCATGTCATGCAAAGATGTATATCTTCGATTATCGTGAAGAAATCAATGAAGGTGGTGAGGATCCTGGATCAGTAATCACAGGCTCCAGCAATCTGTCATACGAAGGATTAGCAGGACGAGTAGAGATTAACGCTCGCTTCAACGATAAGAGTTCCTATATTGATGCCAAAGCCATTTTCAATGAACTTTGGGAAAAGTCTATAGTTATTGCAGACAAAGACCATATCGACGAGTTTGATACCAAGGTTATTGACCGTATCTGGTTTGAGAAACTTTATAGCCCTTATAAGTTATATCTTCGTGTATTAAAGGAGTATTTTTCTATCCCCACAACAGAGAATCTTCTTTCCCCCTATGACATCACCGATGGTAAGTTCTCAAATCTTAAATACCAGACAGACGCAGTGCAGATGGCCATCAATGCCATCAAAAACCATAATGGTGTGATAGTTGCAGATGTGGTGGGACTTGGCAAGAGTATCATTGCTTCAACAGTAGCCAGGAACCTTAGGCTGAGGGCGCTTGTGGTTTGTCCTCCTCACTTGGAAGAACAATGGCAAAACTATCGTGATGATTTTGGCTTCACGGCTTCCATCTATACCACAGGAAAATTAGAAGAAGCCTTGAAGTATTATGAGCGTATCGTGAAAGCCGATGAACAGTACCTGATTATTGTTGACGAAGCACATCGTTATCGCAACGAATACACGATAGACTATACCATTCTGCATCAACTTTGCTCTGGAAATAAGGTGATGCTGTTGACTGCGACCCCCTTCAACAACAGACCAGATGATATCTATGCGATGCTGAAGTTATTCCAGATTCCGACCAAATCAACTCTGAAAACGGTAGATAATCTAGGGGCAAAGTTTAAGGATTTAATCGTTACATACAAACAACTCCAAAAAGATCAAAGAGATGGTAAGATAACAGATATAGAGGTCTCAAAAGAAGCAGGAAGAATCGCCAATGAGATACGTTCTATCATTAGTCCTCTTGTTATCCGTCGATCTCGCATAGATTTGAAGGAAATTCCAGAGTATGCAGAAGACTTGAAACAGCAGAATATCCAATTGGTCATTCCCAACGATCCTGTAGAGTTGGACTACGACCTGAGTAGTCTGAAAGACTTGTATCTTGAGACACTTGACCGTATCAGCGAAAATGACAAAAAGAAAGCCGATGGCAAATACCGCTTCAAGGCTGCTCGTTATTCTCCTGTTTTATATCTGAGAGAAGACCTCAAAGAAGAACTCTCGAAATTGCTGGAAGAAAAGACTGGTGTAGAACTAAACCTATTGTTTGGACGACAGGCTAATGTCGCCAAATTCATGCGTCGATTATTGGTTCGTCGTTTTGAAAGTTCTGAATATGCATTCCGAATGTCCTTGGAGTATATGATTAATAGTTCCAATCAGATTCTGAAATGGATTGAGAACAAGAAAAAAATGCCAGTCTATAAGAAAGGTAATCTGCCTGATGTTGACGATTTCTATAAGACAGACGACGATGGTAATGAGTTGATTACTGAGACTTACGAGAAATATGAGCAGCGCGGTTTCTTTGAAATCGACATGAAATATATTAAAGACTCGTTCGTTGAAGATATCAAGGCAGATATGGCGTTGCTCCTTGAAATTCAAAAGAAGTGGTTTGGCAAAGAAGGAGAAATCAAGACCGATCCAAAACTTGAATCCTTCAAGGCCATTCTACAAAGCCAGTTAAATAAGGAGCCTAAGCGAAAGATTATCGTATTTACAGAATTTGCGGATACGGCAGACTATCTTGGAAAGGAATTGCAAAATTATGGATTACCTGTTTTCAAATACACATCCGCAGATGCTTCGCAAGGCAACAAAGGTGTTATCAATGCCAACTTCAATGCCGGAGAGAAAAAGGAGTACCAAAAAGATGACTATAAGATACTGATAGCCACTGATGCTATTTCTGAAGGTTATAACCTTCATCGGGCAGGGACGGTCATCAACTATGACATTCCTTATAATCCTACTCGCATCATTCAGCGTATAGGCCGTATTAACCGTATCAACAAAAAGGTGTTTGATGAATTGTATATCTACAACTACTTCCCTACAGATGTAGGAGAGTCAGAAGCCAGGATTAAGGAAATATCCACCTTAAAGATGGCTATGATTCATGCCATTATGGGTGAAGACACCAAGGTGTTGACAAAAGACGAAGAAATCCAATCCTATTTCTTGGAGCAATACCGCAAAGAGATGGCAAAGAGCGAGGAAGTATCTTGGGATGTCAAATATCAGAAGATATTAAATGCTGCCAAAGGAACAGAAGTATTTGAAGAAGCAATGCAGTTGCCCCATAGGGCCAGAACTGGACGATCTACAGAGAAGCCAAGAAGTGGTGTGCTCATGTTTGGTAAGAAGGGAAACGATTTCGTTTTCAAACTTGGTAATAGTGAAGGTTTGGTAATCCAACTGACAGCAGAAGAAGCAATCGGTCTTTTCGAAGCTGATATGTCAGAAAAGCCTGCTACGCTCTCTGATTCATTTGAACCAGCCTATCAGGTTACAAAATCTCATCTGTTCAGTAGTGACGTGAAGGATAAGAATGAGAAAGCCAGACTTGAAGCCATGCAGAAAGTAAAGGTCATGCTAAATCGTAAAGCCTTGCCGACTGATTATCTGAAAGATTTGATGAAGGTGATTCAGAATGATGGCCTTTCTGGCTATGAACTGCGTTTTATTAATAAACTGAAACCTGCCGACTATAATAAGTTGCCAGACCAGATAGACGAGTATTATATCAATCGCATCATTGAAACATATAACCATATAGATGATGGCGAGGAATCAATCATATTAGCAGAAGAATTAAGATGAAAACAGCACGAGAAATATTCGATCAATTGAATTCTATTGACGAGAACGTCAGAATAGATGCAAAAAAGGCATCCGAGATAGACAAAAGTATTATGGAAACCGTCTGTGCTTTTGCCAATGAACCAGGTTTAGGCGGTGGTTATCTGCTGTTGGGTGCCGTTAGAACAGGATTCAAGAATGGACTTCCTGTATATGTGCCTGAGAACATTGAGAATCCTGACAGAATACAGAATGACGTTACGACTCAATGCAGTTCGATGTTCAACGTACGCATTCGCCCGCAGATAGAGACAGAAGTAATAGATGGGAAAACTGTGCTTGTTGTAAAGATAGATGAAGCACCAGAAGCTCAGAAACCTATTTATATTGTTAGTCGTGGACTGCCTCAGGGTGCATACCGCAGAGTAGGATCTTCCGACCAAAAGTGTACAGAAGATGATATGAGAATATTCTATTCCTCGGCAGAGAGTTTTGATAGTACCATAGTAAAAGGTGCAACGCTTGATGATATTGACGAAAATGCTGTTGCTCATTATAGGAAATTACGTGCAAAGGTTAATCCAAATGCAGAGGAATTGTCATACGATGACAAAGACCTTCTTTTGGCACTAAGAGCATGTGAAAAAGAGAATGATGGAGAGTATGTTTTGACCTATACAGGACTGGTTGTATTTGGTAAATCCATGTCACTGCGTCGATTATTGCCTGCCCTGAGAGTTGACTATATCCGCGTGTCAGGAAACAGGTGGGTTGAAGACCCTGATAAACGATTCGAAGCAACGATTGATATGCGAGGTCCGCTAATCTTATTAGTCAACCGTGCACTCAATGCTATAAAGGATGACCTGCCAAGAGGTTTTGAACTAAAAAAAGGCAATCTGCAAGCAGATACGCCAATAGACTTACCCAATGACGCTCTTCGTGAGGCATTGGTGAATGCTTTTATCCATTGCTCATTCCGACTCAATCAGCCTATCCAGATTATTCGATACTCCAATCGTTTGGAAGTCATCAATCCAGGTTTTTCCTTAAAATCACCTGAGACATTAGGAGAACCAGGATCCGTCCAACGCAATCCTTTTATCAGTACCATATTTCATGATACAAACTTAGCAGAGACAAAAGGCTCTGGTATCAGATCTATGCGTGGCCACATGAAGAAAGCAGGGATGATGCCTCCCACATTTGAGTCTAATCGTTCAGCCAACCAATTCACTGCCCGCTTGCTGTTGCATCATTTATTGGATAATGCAACCATACAATGGCTTACTCTTTTTGCAGACTATTCATTAAATAATGAACAGAGATTGGCACTGGTTTTTGTCCGTGAAGTTGGTGCGATAGACAATATGACATATCGACAACTAAATAGTGACATCAATAATCAGAAGGCATCCATGGATTTACATGATATGTGTACCAAAGGCTTACTGGAGCAGAAAGGTCAAAGCAGAAGCACATACTACATAGCAGGTGTAGATTTCATAGAAAATAGTAGAGGTGACGAAGAAAATAGTAGAGGTAACGAAGAAAATAGTAGAGGTAACGAAGAAAATAGTAGAGGTAACGAAGAAAATAGTAGAGGTGACGAAGAAAATAGTAGAGGTGGAGCCCTTAATAGTAGAGCTCTGAGAGAAAAAAGTAGAGGTAATGATGAGGATAATAGTAGAGCTATACCTAAAGATGTATTAGAAAAGTGCAAAGAGCTGAAAAAATGGGAAAGCTCTAAAAAGATGAAAGGAATAGTTCTAGAATTGTGTACATTTATGCCTCTTAGTATCAATGATATTGCAGAAATAATTAATAGGAAACCAGAATCTGTCAGATATCTCTATGTAAATCCCCTTATTGAAAGCGGGAAACTTTTCTATACCATTCCTGAGATGCTGAGCCATCCTGACCAGAAATATACAACCGTCAAAAATAAATAGGAGTCACTATGGAGTTTAACAAAGCATATAGTCGTGATGAATTTCTCTCTTTCCTGAGAGTCAACTTCTTGCCAGAAGACTTCAATCAGGAGATATCAACTGTTGAGAATCCTGTTCAGTTCCAGTACACTCAGCAAGTGACACGTTTGGGAGAGTGTGAGTCGTTAGGCTTGGTGGTCTATGAGGTTCGCCATTCATCCAAGCACGATGCCCGTGTGGGTTTGACAAAAGAGGCTTTCCGCCTATTGGCTGACGAGTTCTGTGAGCGTGCTTTGGTATTCTTCGTACCAGAGGACGACAATAGCAATTATCGTTTCTCATTGATTGAGATTACCCTCGACCAGTCAGAATCTTCCTCACGTGTTAGCCGTCGTTACTCCAATCCTCACCGCTATTCCTATTATTTGGGTAAAGGCATTGCCTATTATACACCCAACAAATATCTGAATGAGTATGGTCGTGTGGTCAGTGTGGAGGATTTGCGTAATCGATTCTCTGTGGATGTGCTTACCAAGGCTTTCTATCAGGAACTCAGCGACTGGTATGCTTGGGCTATTATGGTAGTGCGTTTCCCCAATGACCTGAAGACATTGGAGGACAATCAGAAATATAATTCTGAGGCCATGATCCGTTTAATCACCCGACTCATCTTTGTCTGGTTCTTGAAGCAGCGTCATTTGGTGCCAGATGAATTCTTCGATGAACAGTTTATTGCTGATGAACTTATCCAAGGTTTTACCCCTCATGCGATAGAGAACCTATTTGGCAAGTCGTATGAGAGTAAATATTATAAAGGTGTGCTGCAAAATCTGTTCTTCGCAATGTTGAACAGTCCCATTACGCCAGAGGGTAAAGATACTATCTCGGAGCGACGTTTCCGCAATGGTCGTGGCGATTATGACAATAATAAGTTGATGCGTCATGAAGACCTGTTTATCAATCCTGCCAAGTTTGTAGAACTTGCCAATAAATATGTACCATTCCTGAATGGTGGACTTTTTGATTGCCTGGACGATAAGGACAAAGGTATTTATATTGATGCATTTACAGACCGTAAGGTTATCAGTGATCAACTGGTTATTCCTGATTTCCTTTTCTTTGGCGATGAGGTTGGTAAGAATATCGACCTTTCAGAATGGTATGGCGACAAGAAGAAAAAGAAGGTTAGCGCACGCGGTATTATTGACATCCTTAAACGCTATAACTTCACTGTAGAGGAAAATACGCCTTTTGATCAAGAGGTGTCACTTGATCCCGAATTGTTAGGAAAGGTCTTCGAGAATCTTTTGGCAGCATATAATCCTGAAACACAGACAACGGCCCGAAAGCAGACAGGTTCATTCTATACGCCTCGAGAGATAGTGCAATATATGGTGGACGAGAGCCTGATTGCACATCTGAAACGGACTGTTGGTGAAGATTTGGAACCAGAATATCGTAAGCTGATTCAATACACGGATGAAGAGCTGCAACTGACCGATGACCAAAAACGCCAGATTATGCAGTCACTCTATGAGTGTAAAGTGCTCGATCCCGCCTGTGGTTCTGGTGCCTTCCCGATGGGTATGCTCCAACAGATGGTGCATATCCTAGGGCAGCTTGACCCCAACAACGAACAATGGAAGGATATGATGCTTAATAATGCTATCAGCGAGACTTCCGAAGCTTACCACAACGCAACAGATGAAGAACGTTCGGAAATCGTTGCCGACATAGAGCGCAGTTTCAACGAGAGTATAAATCGCCCCGACTATGCCCGTAAACTCTACCTGATTGAGAACTGTATCTATGGCGTGGATATCCAGCCAATTGCTATCCAAATCAGCAAACTTCGTTTCTTCATCTCATTAGTTGTTGATCAAAAGACAAATAATAATCCTGTGGACAATTTCGGCATTCGTCCATTACCAAACCTTGAAGCAAAGTTCGTAGCAGCGAATACGTTGATTGGATTAGAGAAGCGTGAAGCCGACCTCTTCGATTCTGAGGACATTAAACTGAAAGAAAATGAGTTGAAAATTGCTAACCATAAAATCTTTGGTGCTAAGACGCATAAAACAAGACAAAAATATCGCGAAAAGGTTGTGTCACTGCGTGATGAAATGATAAACATTCTTCATGAAAAGGGTAGCATAGGGAATGATGAAGCAAAACAACTAAAAAGATGGGATATGTTTAATCAGAATGACCATGCTGATTTCTTTGATACAGAATGGATGTTTGGCATAAAAGATGGATTTGACATAATAATCGCTAATCCTCCTTATGTCAATGCAAATGATTTAAAGAAAAGTTTAGGAGAAGATGCATATAAACATTTAAAAAGTTTATTTGTGACGGCAAAAGGAACGGTGGACTTCTATGTGTACTTCTTTGAAAAAGGTATAAGACTATTACGTCCTAATGGCGTTCTGACATTCATAACCCCCAACAAATATTTGTCTGCTAACTACGGAAAGGCATTAAGAAACTATTTGTATAACAATACCAGACTTAGACACCTTGTAGATGTCTCAAGAAAAAACATTTTTGATGCCTCTATATATCCAATAATTATTTTTCTTACGAAAGAATCAAGAAGAAATGAATATTATTTTACCGCATGTGATAAAAACAATATTGTACGAACATTTGCATCGTCACAGTTAGTGACCCTACCTGATTTGATATGGGGATTTGTACTGAGTTCTAATTATGGGTTAACAAGAAAAATGATAACTCAGTGTGAACCATTAACGCGTATTTGTAGAATAAATGCTACATCTACAGCATCTGAAGCAGATGATTTTCATAGTTATATAACCGAAACTAATGGTTTAAGGCTTATTAATACTGGTACAATAGATCCATTCGTTTCCTTGTGGGGTATTGAAAGTCTTGTAGATAAAGGATGTAGATACCTTCGACCATATTTACCAAATGATAAAGAAATTCTTGGTGACAATCGTTATAGAATGTATAATAATCCCAAGATTATTATTTCAAAAATGTCGTTAACTTTTGAAGGATTTTTGGATAAAGAAGGAGAATATGCATCAATAAATACCAATTGTTTCCATACTATTCAGATTCGTCCAGAAATTCTCCTCGGCTGGGTACACTCTAAAGCATTTCACTATATGTATGAATGCTTCTTTGAAGGTTTAAAAATGTCAGGAGGTTATCTTCCTTTTACTGCTCCATATTTATCATGTATGTTTATTCCTTTTGGGATTAACAGAAATGACAGCCTATATAATATTGTAAAGCAAATAATCGTAGGAGAAGGCGGTCTGATGTCAGAGTTAGACAAGCAATGTTTTAAGTCTTTAGGTCTGACCTACGATGAGGTCCTCATTGTAGACCCAGAGACTCCTATTACACGAGAAGAATATGAGAAAGAATGAGGTAATTGATATAGTAGAGTTGATGCTTAGAAGACCGCATTTATTCATTTTAGGAGCAGGAGCAACTAAAGCGACGATTCCCAATGGAGACAAATTTGGCCGACAAAGTCCTGTGATGGAGAACTTTTTGCGTGAAATTGGAATAGAGTCCCTATTGAGTGGAGTTATACTGAAGACAAATAACCATAACAAGATATATGGACCAGATAATAGCAAAATCAGTCCACCTTTGTAAAAACAGGTTGCATTGATTATTACGATATGATAAGAGAATCCTACGCTAACAAATATAATGATGAGGTTCGTGGAATTATTCATGAACTATTCAATATATGTAAAATGACAATGGTGCATCCTGGTGACTTATTAGTTTGTCAGCAGAATGGTTTTATAGGATTAGGGGCACCAAGTATAGGCCTGGGAGAAACTGGATATAATTATTATAAACAACTTAATCAAATTGTATTTCCAGGTCTTGGCATGATTTCAAAAGACGACAATTGTTTCGTGAAATCAAGGGATATCTTTTTTGATGGTACTACAGAATTTGAAAGAAGCATAGAGGATGAAATGCATAGGTATCAGTTGATTTGGGAGAATGGCTTTTTCCTAAGGACATTAAAAGAAATTAGTCATTTATTGAATGGTGAACATTATGATTGGGAGTTAGATATTGATAGTAAGACAAAGAATACAAGGAGTAATTATATTAAAGACGCCATCATTGCAAAATATACAAAAGCACCTAATTTTCAAAAACTATTAAATCAAGCTTATAATAAGGATTTGAGAAATGCGATATCTCATACACAATACAATTTAGTGCAAAGTGGTATTGTCTTAACGAATATCAAAGGAGATAATGAGCATCCTTTTTATGGCATCACATTTGAACAATGGGAAGAGATCTATTCTAAAGCATGGTTCTTACTTCGATATGTTTTTAGTGGATTAAAAGATATTATGGAACTGTTCTATGTCCCTTTGACGAAAGAAACTCTTTCGGGTGGAATTCCAATTATAGTTCCTGATGATAGGCAAAAATGGCGTGAAACTTGTGTTTACTATTTTGAGAAAGGTAATAGATGGGTTTTCCATTAACCATAATAGTTTGTTGTTCTTTGAAATTGAATAATTATTTGTAACTTTGCAAACGAAAAGATATGAGCAAGCCAATAAACATATTAGACAAGGAATACGTTCTATGGGTGAAAAGCCTTGTTGAATGATATAGGCAGAGCCAGATAAAGGCAGCTGTCAAGGTAAATACTGAACAATTGATATTCGCCCCCAACTTGACTGCGAAATCTTCCACAAGTTGTGGAAAAATTGATTAACTTTCTTTGTGGAACAAGCGACCTTAGGGGCGAGATCTCTACCATAAAAAAGTGTGAAATTTGCTGTTTTGCTGTCACTCGGCTCGTAAGATGTTAGTTATGAAGGACTTACGAGTGGTGGCAGCAAAACAGAAAGTGACAGCAAACTATGATTTTCGCCGTTTTACCAGGTATTCAGTGCCCTTATTCGTGCGTTTTCGCATAATTTCGGTCCTATTGGAGAGGGCTCTGCCGAAGTGACTGAGGCTACTGAGGCGCAAATCACTGCCAGCCATCTTCTTAATATGGGCGAAAATAGCTGAGGCCGTCATATACTCACCATCGTTCTCATCACGGGCAGGCTCGAAAGAGTCGTTGAAATACTGCTCGACAGGTGTCAGCTGCTGGAACTGGCGGTTCTGCTCCAGAATCTGCTGCGTCTGCTCGTCATTGAAGTAATAGGGCTCACGGTCGTCAAGTGCCTGTAGGGCCTGGGCATACAACTGCTCATAGTTGGGACGGCGCGACACATCAATGGGTGCCGACAGCTCCACACCCAAGAACCGGCGACCACCTGAGGGATCGGTCAGCACGTCGGTCTGGTTCGTAGCTCCGATAAACGAGGCCAGTCGCGGGAAGGGCTCGATATGTTTGCCGTAGGGGCGCTTCACCTTCACCGACGGCAACGTAATCACATTCTTCAGGAAGCCCTGCTGCAACTTCGGCGAGATCTGGTTGAACTCGTCGAGATTGATCAACAGGAACTGACTCATGGCCTGCAACGTCTGTTTCTTCTCCGACACATCGAGCTGGTTGGTGTAGCCCCACTGCAGTTCCGGCGGCAACAGCGACTGGATGAAGGTAGACTTGTTCCAGCCCTGCTTCGAGATCAGTAGCGGTGCCACCTGGTTGCCATAGCGGTCGAAAACGGTAGACTGCCACTGGCGTACCATGCCGAGGAACCAAGTATAGAACCAATCCTCCCAATGGGGATTCTTTGTGGGCACCGTGCGAGCCAACTCACGGATACGGTCCTTGCCATCCCACTTGCCGCGACACTGGCTGAGATATTCCGTAACAGGGTTGAATACAGGCACATACGTCGAGCACACATAGCGCGACACATCCTTGTCCCAAGCGTCGATGCCCTCCAAGCGCAGTTCGATGGCCATCTGGTTCATCACCCTTTCATCAACGGGCGCATACGGATGTACCCAGGTGTTATTCGGACGGTATTCCGCATAGCCCATCACCTCGTTGAAGCGGAACACATAGCGCTTCTCCAGATAATCCATCATCTGCTGCTGACTCTGACGGATGCGGGAGGCTGCCGTTTCCTTGACTGGTGAGGCTTTCTCTGCGTAGGCACTGCCCACGATGGCACGGATATGCGTATCCTCAACTCGTGTCCACAGGTGTGAACGCATGTGGAGCACAGCCTCTTCCTCAGGGAAGCCCAACTGTCGCAGGCGGCTCGCCAGCTCAGAGAGATAAGCCTCATCAGCATGAGGATCATTCTCGAAACGGTCGCCCATCGCCTCGTGTACCTGCTCTGCAGCCGAGCGGTACAGGTGCTCATAGTCGTCGTACTTGTCATAGTCCGTCTGGCGCTGGACAGGCTGTTTCGTTTCAAAATCCTTGGGAGCCTCAGCGGGAATGCTCAGGGGCATGGTCTTCATGTTCAGCAAGGGCTGTGGGTCGAGGGTCATACGGAAGTTCGCCCTTGCAGTGGCTTTCTCCTCAACAATCTTCCCTGCGAAGAGGCCACTGTAAACCTTGACGGCGTATGGATAGGCCTTCTGGTAAAGACCGTCAGCCTCCTCTTCCGTCTGCGGCTCTGGTCCGTTGGCGGACTTCACGCGTACAAGCAGCTTTACCGTCCGTCCACTACTGCCAACGAAGGCCGCCAATGTAGAGGGCATTCCCATCGCCAGATGCTTCACCTGCTCGATGGCGTCGCTATCGGAGAGTCCGCCAATGGTCAGCAGCACCACTCCGTTCCATGCCCTGAATGTGGGTTCACCACTCGCGTCCTTTGCCAATTCCACGGCAGGATAGACGCGCGGCAGCAGGTGCATATCCTTAAAGTGCCAGCCGTAGCTGACAATCATGGGCAGATAGCGGCGCAACTCCGTCACCGATCCCTGTTTCGTGTCCTCCTTGATGCGTTCCATCATACTTTCGATGGTGCGCGTCGTCATGTGCGCCACATTCTTCTTGTCTGTTCTGATAAGTGTCAGTTTCATAATAATAGTCGTTTACTTTTGTTCTGATATAGTTTATGGCTTGTCCAAACGGCATCTACGAGTCGTTCAGACGTCATCTTTCCCCTATTACAAACTATCTGTAACGCCGTTACAAGCTATTTGTAATGCCACTACAAAAGGGTTGTAATACTGTTACAAGGCATTTGTAACGAGTGGTTGCCTTTTCCTGATTTAGGTAGACACTTTTCTACCTATTTCCTGATTTACTATACACTCTGTTTCCTGACTTTATAGACACTTTCCTGGAATGGTTGACACCTTTCCTAAAAAGGTAGACACAGCC
>Ga0247609_10001420_pt1 | contig 28582 bp, 13 predicted proteins | sample 172DNAGHGlowgp2_FD_193487 | JGI IMG/M metagenome (GOLD analysis project Ga0247609, IMG submission 193487) | Sheep rumen microbial communities from Palmerston North, Manawatu-Wanganui, New Zealand - 1728 DNA GHGlow gp2 | ecosystem: Host-associated > Mammals > Digestive system > Stomach > Rumen ... | reverse complement strand
AATTTTATTTACAGCATTAAAATATTTTATTCTTTTTTTTCTACAAGATTAAATTTAAAAAATACTCTAACTATCAGTTCCCACTTTTTATTAATGTTGTCTACTTTACTATTTACTTATTTAAAAAAATAAAAAAATCTGATTGAAAAAGGCGCCAGGATATGCCTGACACCCGAATTAATGATTAAGTTAAATTGGTTGAAAGATAGTGTTAAAGTTTTTTTATTGATATCCTGGGATCATTGGCCCCAAAATATAGTTCTCTGAAACGTTGATGACCACAGTTTTTCCATTTCTTTTATAAGGAAATAATCTCTTCCATTCTTTTGAGGAACAATCCTCCACTACGCCAAATTTATCACAGTCAAAAGAAACGATATTCTTCCCTTCATCAGTTCTAGGATTTTCAAGTCCTTCAGCCACAATGGCTAGTTTGATAAAACTTCCACACTGGTTGATTCGTTTGGCAATTTTGACCTTCTCTGATCTAAGCGCTGCCCCAATACTAAATACTACTTCCATAAATTTTAATCAGTTTTTTAGTTATCTTTTATTTTAACACCATCAGTATAACGATTTACTTTCTATTATCAACAGTATATATTCAAAATTCACCTACATTCAGGCATTTAAAGTAACCAAAAAATATAAATACCACCATAATCGACTACATAACCTCTAACATTACTATTGAAAACATACCAATTATTCATATCATTAAACGCAGTGTTTTATTTTAGACTTTTAGAAGATGAATAAAAAAATTTTATTAATTGGTGGATCTATTTTATGAATACTTATCGTATTAATAATCATAATAGCCATTTTCAGTTCTTGAGGTTGAGAAAAACATTTCAACAGTAACTGACAATTAGAATCAAAATGAGATTTTAATGAAGAGGGAGAAAAAGACTGAAAACGAACTGAATATTATACAAATGGACAAGAAAAATCAAAATGAAAATATAAAGATTGAAAAGAAAATTGAAAACGAACAATGTATGATGAAGAAGGTAATATAAAAGAGAAAAAAGAATACAGCAACTGAGAAATTAAAAGTTTAATACAATATAACTCAAATTGAAAAATAACAAACGAAACTGAATATAAAAACTGAGAGGAAATCTCAAAAAAAACTACTACATATTTTACAAATTGAGATATAAAGGAAGAAAGAAGTTTCAAAAACAAAGCTCCTTTAGAACTAATTCAATATAACGAAAATTGAGAAATAACAAATGAAACACATTATAAAGATTGACTAGAATTTTCAAAAGAATTGACAACTTATTTTGAAGAAGGGAAAATAAAAGAAAAGAAAACTTATAAAGATAATGCACCTATTGAACTAATCCAATATAATGAAAACTGAAAATTAATAAACAAAACAGAATATAAAGATTGAATAGAGTATTCAGAAATAACTAGTTACTATGCGAATAACACCATTAAAGAAAAATGAAAATATGTAAACAAAAAAAAGAAGTGAGAATGGGTTGAATATTATGAAAATGGAAACACTAAATCAAAATGATCATACGATGATAACTGACAAAAAACTTGATCATGGACCGAATACCACGAAAACTGAAAAATAAAAGCAAAAGGAAACTATGTAAATAATACTAAAGATTGAAAATGGTCATACAAAGATGAAAATGGTGGATTGATAAAAGAAACTGAATACAAAGATTGAAAAGAAATTAAATAATAAACATATTATTTATCTAATAATACAGAAAATGAAACTAAAAAAACTTTTCTGAAACTGGACAAATGCCATCAAAACATTTCCAGTTTCACATGTTTTATTGTTATTTCTCACAATTATCTGAATCTGAGAAGTCGAATGATTTATAGACTTAGATTCTCCAGACTTAGTATTAAGTTTAACATTAGCATTCATAATTAGTTGTTATTGACCTTTATTTATAATTCATAGCAACTTAAAGAATAAAAACATTATTAACCGAATTTTGCAAATCTGATCAATAGTTCTATGATGAATTTATTATATCATAATGTACAATATTGAACTTGATGATTTAACTTATTCTGAGTCTTTATTATATTTACGAATTCTTCCGTTAGCTCTTTTATGAATTCCTTTAATCATCGCTCTTTTCCACAAAAAACAAGAATCAAAAATCCGATTTTCTTGGACTAGTCTATTTGTATCTATCGATTTTTGATTATTAGCATGACTTATAGTTCGATGATGAATTTCAGGTGCTTTAGCATCAATTGAAGTACTTTTTGATGTCAACATCGATTGAGATTTATACGCCGACATATGATTCATATCTGAAGTCTTACTAGCCTGATCATTTATATTCAACTTCTATCTTACAGCCACAGAAGAAATAAACAAATCTGGATTTGAGATCAAACCATCTCGTTTAAGAAGGATTTTCTGATCTTTCATTTTCTTACCTTTAGCATTAATATACTTAGCAATATTTGGTGCATACGGAATTAAAATCCTCATCACATGAATCCGACCAAAATGAATAATAGTTCGACTATGAATCTGATATTTCTCATTGTGAGTAATTAGTTCATACCTAATCTATCCAGACAAGACTAAAATTCACGAGATTATAAATAAGATTCTTTATATAAGTTTCATCCTCATTGCATTTATGATGATATGAGCTATAGTAAAAAGAATCAACCAATACTGAATAACAATTAACAGATGTTTCGTATGTTATATTATCGCTTTCATCATTATTTTTTCAGCTTTATCTCTTATTTTTACCAATAAAAGATTGCTTTCATTTGTATCTACCTTAGGTATTTTAGCTTCTATAGCTGTTTATTTACGACCTATAAATGTAAATCACATTTCATTCAATTCTCAGGTAAACAGACTCACAACTCTCCTATCTCAACAAAACATTTCTTTACCATTGGACGAATGAGCTTTAAAAGATACAGATGAAGAATCTACTAAATCAATTGTATGAACTCTTGAGGGATTGATTGAAAATTATAACAAAGATAAAATTATAAATAAAATAATCAATTACGAATACAAAGACTCATACCGATCTTCTCTATCAGAGATTAAAAAATTCTTAGGAGTAGATTCTAATTACAGTTACTATTCTGATTCATACAAATACCGAAGTTACAACAAATACGATGATAATACTCCAATAGATATAGCCTGATTCTCTAAACTCCTCTACTTCGAAAAATATCGTTACGAAGAACTAAAAAACATGACTCTAGAACTAAAAATAGACAATCAAGAATACAGTTTTGATTTATCCAATTATATAGATGAATTTAAAGAAAAAGCTGATTCCTATGAATGAAAATCTGAAAGAAAAGAAATAATATGATGACCTGCCTTAATTTTAGAAGAAGAAAATTACAAACTTGTAATTACATGATTCTCAATAGAAGAAACTGAAGAATGAGAGCTTAAGTTTGACAATATTAGATGATATATCTTAATTAAATAATTTTAAATTTTTAAATAATCAAAGAAAATCGGCATCAATACGATGTCGATTTTACTCTCAATAAAGATACCTACCTTCTTTTTTCTTCCTTTCTTCCCATCTTTTAGGTAATGTTAGCCCAATAGCAATTATACCAATCGTATACGATACAACCCCTACAGCATATACCATACCCCAAAAAGATTTTGCATCGATACGACGATAAGCACCCAACATCATAAGACCCAACATTACAAAGAATACAACCACAGTAAGAACTGTTACTTTCCCAAGATTTTTTTCATTTATTCTCAGGAAAACATCATGCATTACAACCCAACCAATGGGCAAAAGGAAAAGGATCAAAAGATAATACGGCCATGAACAGTGACGACCTAAAGATGCTATCACTCCAGCAATGAGACATAAAAGAAATGCCCCTAGATAAAGTAAAATTACTCGTTTCATAGGCAATTATGTTTTTGTTATATATTTACATTATAAATAAATATGTCAAGTATTCAAGAGAATATTATAAAAAAAATTCTCACTAGTACAGCGAGAATCTTTTTATTCACTTCTTTTGTGTACAAATCCTAGATCTATTCACCAACATAATTAATGCTGCTTGAATTAATAAAGCAACAAAAGGCATACATAAAGTTCGAATAAACAACAAAGAATTCAATAACATAGAACGAGGTCGATCATCAATCAAGCAAATCAAAATAGCAGAGAATAAACTTAACATAACACAAATCAGAGCCATTGCAGATACAGAAGATACAATCACAGAGAATACAATCTTGAAACATTGTTCCGGCTGCTTTGTAATATACTTTTTAACTTCATAATACTGTATTTCAAAAGAAAACAGAAACGCTAAAACAGAATACGCCACAACAATTACCAAATTATCCACAACCATAATCACTGCTGAAACCGATATACAGATTGCAAACAGCAAAGAAATAAATTTTAAATATTCAAAATTTCTCATATATATATTTTATTTTTAATTTGTATTTATTTTATATAATGAATATTAAACAAGTTCATTATAATCATTTCCTCAAAACTATCAATAAAGAAAAAGCTGACCCAACCACGAATCAGCTCTTTAATTGTATATACAACCATTCTCACTTAATCACACATTTCCCACAAATGAGAAACGACATTTTTCACCACTTCAATTACCCTTTTAGATAACTCCATGAATCACTTTACAGCTATTATTTCAAATCATTGAATTACCCCAGCTGCATCAGTTATCATATTTACCAAGAATTTATTTGAACTAACCTCGAGCAAAACCTCATAATTATCCTGCTGAATTTCTATGAAACTAGCCTTAATTGAGTTCCACGTTACATCTCTTCTCGCGCATAGTCCTGAATCTATCAATGTTCACTGAACAATCATCAAAGATAGGCATAAGAAATAAAACTCAACAAATTCAACTACCCTGCTTTTATGATTATCGCATCTTTTTTCAATGGAAAAATCTACAGAAATTTTTAGGAAAATTCTACTTGATTTTTTAGGAAAATTTTATATAAAAAATTGATACAAATTTTAAATTATTAAGCCAAAATGACAAGACCAATAGATGAATTGATAGTCAATTTACAGAAACAAAAAAAGAAAATTATATCTCTAAATAGTCTCAAAGATTTGGTATATTTATCATTCTGAGAAAATACCCCAACCACCAAAATCTACAAAATTACATTTCAACTCAGAAATCGCTGATTTTTAACTCCACTCAGAAAAGAATTATTCTATATCTCAAATCCAGGAAAGCCTGTTAAACCTGAAGAAATCGAAGAACAACGATACCGAAAAATTCTAAAAGATCATTGCAATTCAACCAGCAAACAACGATACATCTGAGGTTTAACTGCATTAGAGATTCATTTACATGGAAATTGAATTACTATCCCGGAAACTATCACAATAATCAATAAAGATAAACAAGCGATAGAAACTATTATTTTCGAAAAACAAATCGCTTTCAAAAAATTTGAAACTAAATGAAAAAATCTGATTTCCAGTCTAATCAAACAAACAGAAGAAGTTTCCATGCCAAACTGTAAAAATATCTTAATCGCAAATCTTGAACTTTCAATTTTGGAATGTTTATACAATTTCGATACTACAAACAAAGGTTACATCGAAGAATGCATTAAAAAAGCCATTAAGAAAAATGGAAAGACATTAAATCTTTCCACTCTCGAAGCTATAATTAAACAATGAAAACACAATACTTCACTAAATAGACTATATTCTCTAACTAAACTTATATATCCATCATTATCAGAAGAAATTAAGAATCTAATTAAGAAATATGGATTCGTATTGTAATCATATTTAAATCAAAAAAGCCACCGATAAAGGTGGCTTTATACATTTCACGATATTAATTATTTTCCGTAACTAGCCTCATTTCCAAGAGCTTCTTCAATTCTCATTAATTGATTATACTTACAAATTCTATCAGTTCTACTAGCTGATCCAGTCTTAATAAATCCTGAATTCATAGCTACTGCTAAATCTGCAATAAAAGTATCTTCAGTTTCTCCAGATCTATGAGAAACGATAGCTTTCATTCCATGTTCATGAGCCAAATTGATAGCATCAATAGTTTCTGAAACTGATCAGATTTGATTTAATTTAATAAGAATTGAGTTAGCTATTCCTTTATCAATTCACATTTGAAGTCTCTGAATATTTGTAACAAACAAATCATCTCCAACTAACATAATTTTATCTCCTAATGCATCAGTTAATTTCTTCCATCCATCGAAATCATCTTCTGCCATTCCATCTTCAATAGAGATAATTGGATATTTATTACACCAATCTGTAAATAGAGTAACTAATCCATCTTGATCTAATACTTTTCATTCTCCTTCTAGATCATATTTTCAATCTTTAAAGAATTCTGAAGCTGCAACATCAAGAGCTAATTGAACCTTTCAAGTGTGTCCAGCTTTTTCGATAGCTTCAACAATAACTTGTAAAGCTTCTTCGTTACTTCCTAAGTTAGGTGCAAATCCTCATTCATCTCCAACTGAAGTTGCTAATCCTCTAGCTTTAAGAATAGCTTTTAAGTTATGGAATACTTCAGCTCACATTCTAAGTCATTCTCTGAAGTTAGCAGCACCTGTAGGAACTACCATAAATTCCTGAATATCTACTGTATTATCAGCGTGAGCTCCACCATTCAAAATATTCATCATTGGGTAAGGAAGAACATGTCCTTTTCCATCGTTAATGAATTTATAAAGTGGTTTATTTTCAGCTTTAGCGCAAGCTACAACGAAAGCCATACTAACAGATAAAATAGCATTTGCTCATAATTTAGATTTATTTGGAGTTCCATCTAATTCTAATAATTTTTTATCTAATTCTCTCCAATTCTCAAAACTCTGACCTTCTATAGCAGATTTAATTGTTGTATTAACATTATTTACTGCAGTTAAAGTACCTTTTCCCATATAACGAGATTTATCTCCATCACGAAGCTCTAATGCTTCATGTACTCATGTTGAAGCTCCAGAAGGAACCATTGCACGAGCGAATGTACCATCTGATAAAGTAATTTCAGCTTCCACTGTTGGATTTCCTCTAGAATCAAGGACTTCTCTCGCATGTAATTTCGTAATTTGATAAGCCATTACATAAATGTATAAAAAAATAAAACACAGAATAAAAATACTATTCCCATTTTTAAAAGCAAGAGCTGATTAAAATATTTTATATACAAATTGTATTCTATTTTCATATACTAAAAGTATATTTTCTATAGAACCATACTATGCTAATTTACTACGAATCAAAAATTAAAGACTCGCCTATCACCAAACAAATTTTTGATAAATTTAAAAATTCTGAAAAAATCGAAATTCAGCATTATAAAAATCTTTTTGATGCCAAGATATGAAATTACAAAACTGAACCGCTAATCATTTTAGCTAAGCAAGAACATATCGCTATTCTTCCGACTCCATCAAATTACTGATTCCCATGAAAATCCTTTTTCTTCAAACCTAGTTTAAACTGTTTTTTCAACTGTAAATATTGTTATCTTCAAGGAACTTTTAGAAATCATTTCCCAGTATTTTTCCTAAATTATGAAGATATGCAAAAAAAAATAATAAATCAGATTCAGCAAATTAGACAATCATGATTTGATGGTCAGATTACATTTTATGCTAGTAATTATACAGATTTACTTGCCACTGAAAACATCTCTCATTTTCACCAAAATTTTTTACCTTTCTGTGAATCTTTACCTGATAACGTTTTGATTGAAACCAGAACAAAATCTGCAAACATTTCTACTCTACTCGACTATGCAAAAAATTTAAACTGAAACTCTCCTACTCAAAAAATGGAATTTGCATTTTCACTTTCGCCTCGCATCATCGCAGAGAAATATGAATTATGAACTGCTGCACTTGATGATAAATTAAATGCAATCAATCAACTACTGAAGAAATGATTTCGTGTAGGATTAAGATTTCTTCCTCTCCTGCCAGTTGAAAAATTTCTACAAATTTATTCAGTATTTTTGGATGAAGTTATTGCCAACATAGACACCAATAAAATTAGTTCCATTGCTATCGCACCACTAATCTTCAATCAATGAGATTACAACGTTCTTATAAAGAAATACCAAAATGATTCTGATTTTTCATTCATTAAGAATTTAGAAAAAAATGAACATCAACTCTGGACCTGTTCAAATGTTGAAATATCAAATTTCAAAGAATTATTTTCAAACAAATTTAAGAATAGAAATTTATTCCGAGATTATATTTAATTTTTATAAAAATTGTCAATCTGTTTTTCCCCTTTCATATAGAAATATGGACTATTTTTACTAATCTATTAAGATAGTATTTTACTTTTCAATTTTCTGAATGAGAAAAAATAAACTTATCATCAAATTAGCTTCTCTCTCCATATTAATGTGATGTTTATACTCAGTAAGTTTTGCTGCTACTACGCAAGAATGATGGGACATATTAAACCAATTAAGAAACCTATGACGAGCAGACAATGAAATCAAAGTTATGATGGAAGATTTATGACTAGATGCTAATTCATATTTTTCTAATAGCAAAATTTCATCATCCAATTCATATACATCCAGAAGTTGCAAAGTTTATAGTATTAAATATATAGATGCTCTATGAGCGTATACTTCTCCAGATTTAAACAAAAAAGAATACTTTATAAATTTAGATTATTTCAAAAGATATGTAGATTCAAAAAATACACAAATTCCAAGCTGCGTATCAAATGAATGACGAATAAACACATCATACACCGATACATCTAATAGTACCGAAAGTTACACTGCACCAAATTGAAAAATGTATTTTATTGCACAGAAAAACTGACTTTATACATCAAGTGAATTAAGCGTTAGAAGAAATTTTTCTACAATTAATGAACTAAAAACCTATATAAGAGACCGCAATCCCCTAATAAACATGTGAAACAATACCAATAACACACAAAACACTCGACATAATTCTGCTGGAACTGGAGAAGAATATAAATGTAACGCAAATACTTTAACAAACAATTTAACTAATCCTGTAAATTTTAATATAGGAGATACTGATAAAAAAATTGTATTCAATTGAACATATACAACACCAAATAACTCTACAAAAATATGATGATTCTCTATCTATGGAAATCCTATATCAACCGGAGATTCTATTAATTTTTATGTAAGTATAAACTGAAAATATTTTTCAGAAGTAACAATAGGTGAATATTGAAACATATCAATCCGAGAATCAGATAATTTAATAGAAATAGGTAGGACAGCTAACGTAAAGGTTGAAGCAAAATTTAACGGAACTAATTATAATAAAACATATAATTATAGAATAAGTATAACTCCATCAGATGATTGTGATGTAGATTGGCGTATGACAGACTTAGCACCAATTATAATAAACAATAGACCTAAAAATCTAACTATCTACGAAGAACAAGAAATAGATTATTCTGATGAAGCTAAAAAAAATCGTGACATTACACGTAAAAATGATCTTGCACAAATACAAACAACAATCCTAGCTTCTCGATATGATAATAATAAAACATGGCCAGGAATGGAAAATAATGATGCTACAAAATGACTAACGATGGCTGAGATTGCAAAAGATTTAGAAACAGCAGGTCTAACATATGTTCCATTTGACCCTATAAGCTCAAATACAGTTAGCTGACTATGAACTATTAAATGAATCTGAGAATACACATATATAGTAACAAAAAGTAATTGAGTAAAGAATGCCTGATTTGTTCTTATGTCTAAACCAGAAACAGAAGAATGAGCAAACCGAGTTGTATGTGATTGAGAAAATAATTTTGATAATTGATATATCACAAATTCAACTGATATAAACGATATCCAATATTGTACATCATTTATTAAAGCTGATTATTGCAAAAGAGATAATCAAGGTCGTAGCAATACACAAAAATGTTACTACTCTGACGATAGCCAACTTAGATATGTTCTAAAATATTAATATTTAAATTTAGAGGCATTTAATTAAGCAGTTCAATCTCCCTTTTTCTCTGATTTCTTAGTTTCCACAAATTTCATAATTTCTTTCTCGAAATGTAATTCTACCTCCCCTACTGCTCAGTTTCTATTTTTTCTAATACAAACATCAGTAGCTCATTTTCTATCAGTATCTGGATCATAATATTCTTCTCTGTGAAGCATCAATACTACATCAGCATCCTGTTCAATAGATCCAGATTCTCTCAAATCTGAAAGCTGAGGTTTCTTATCTATTCTTTGTTCAACAGCACGAGAAAGCTGAGATAATGCTAAAATAGGCACTTTCAATTCTTTAGCCAATTCCTTTAGTCAGCGAGAAATTTCAGAAATTTCCTGCACTCTGTTTCATAAAAATGCCGTCGAATGCATCAACTGCAAATAATCTATAATCACTAAATCCAATTGTTTCTTTTCAATTTTCAATTTCCTAAGTTTTGACTTTAAAATAGGAACAGTTATTCACGCTTTATCATCTAAAAAAATATTTGCTGTTGAAAGTTTTTCCATAGCCTCTCCCATTTGAGCAAAATCAGCATTATCCAAATTTCATTTAGAAATCTTATACATTGGAACTCATGAAACCTCTGACATAATTCTATCCACAATAGATTCGACACTCATTTCCAATGACATCATTACTACAGACTTTTTTTGCTCTAATGCTATATTAGTAAGTAAGTTTAATGCAAAAGCTGTTTTTCACATTGAAGGTCTAGCTGCAAGAATAATTAATTCTCATGGTTTAAATCATGTAAGCATCTCATCAATCTGAGTATATCAAGAATTAACTTTATCCGCATTAAAAGTTTCTGGATGATCCACAATCTCCATATAATCCTCTACTCTACCCTTTAATATTTCCTCAATACTTAAAATATTATCTCAAACCTGATTCTGAGTAAGATCAAAAATTCTCTTCTCAATGCTGTCAAATATTTCTACGGTATCTTTTTGTTCATATGCATCTCATGTTATCTGCTGACAAACTTTAAGTACCTGTCTTAGCAAAGATTTTTCTTTAACTATTTTACTATACTCTACACAAGGAGAAGTAGAGATCAGAAAAGCTGAAAGTTCATAAAGATAATCAATTCATCAAACAACTTCCAGATTTCAATTTTTTGATAATTGATCAGATACAGTTACTACATCTATAGTTTTTTTATCATTTCGAAGCTGAGAAATAGCTTCATATATCATACCATGTTCTTTCTGATAAAAATCACTAGGAGTTATTCCATCTCATTCAAAAATCCAAACAGTTTCACTATCCATTAATGCTCCAGAGATTACTCATTTCTCTGCTTCAATATTATGTGGTGGTAATGTATATTCTGTAACCATTATGTTTGAACACATCAAAATAAACAACTAATATATATTAAAAACACAACCTGATGCAAGATAAAATCTAGTTCAGAATTGTGTTTTTAACATTTTTGTTAACATTTTTTTAACATTATTCTCCAATTAATGGTTTAACCTTTAACCATACCTTAATAGGATATTTCTTATATAAATCAGATTTTTGATACAAAGTAAGTAGTACAGCATCAAGTTCTCTATCATAATCATAAGTTCACTCTAATCAATATTCACTACGTAGATTACAAGTTTTAGATGCAAATAATATATTCTCTCAATCCTTATAAACTACTTTTCATCAATTAAACTCACCCATCTTTCACTTTTCAGGCAAATCTGCAATACTATAGCCATCAGCTTCAAACTTCACACATTCAATTGTAGGAATTATAATAGAGAATAAAGATTCTTGGGTCGATTTATCGACTACTTGCATAACTGATTTATCTCCAATATTTACTCTTACCTCAAAAGAATTATTAAATCATGACTGAATTTTAATCTCTGCTGTATTTGGATCCATTAAGGCCATAACCTCTCAGTTTTTACTAAACATAGCTATTTCGTTACCAGCAGAATATGGCGATCATACTACAATTCTATCTCATACTCAAATTGGTAAATCAGGATCTATACCTCTTCATCACATTGATTTTCGAGCATTTCACCTTCTTCTCTGGAATGATACATTTCATTGATCTATATCCTGAGAAAGCTCTGCAGTAATCGCAACAGATTCTCAATCTGAATTCTTAGAAACATCCGTAACAGTAATTTCAGGGATATTAAATGAAACTGTAACATTTTTCTCCGTAACATTTCCAAATTGATCTATTCACTTTGTCGTATATACCTCTTTCTGAGTCTTAGTATGAAGATCTATATCAACAGAAACAGAATCTTCAGGTGCTGAAGTATATTTCTCCTTTAATATCTCTCCATCTTTAGATAAATTGATATAAGACAAAGCAACATTATCCTTCCAATTTATTTTTAATTCGTATCTAGTTCAAACATATCACTCAAGATCATCTCATTCACTTGTAATCTCCTGTGTAGCCTTTCTTATCAAAAGTGGATCTCAATAAGGAGATTGATCATCTCCAACAATTTGCCTTCATGCAACCACCTGATTTGACCAAGGAGATCTTATCTTATAAGTATCATCTATTAAATCAAGTGCCGTAATACGTGCATAATACCATTTTCTATCTAAATTAGAGATTCAGACACTTATCTTATCCTTACTAGGATTATAATAAAGAATCTGCAACAACTCATTTCATGAAAGATTCTCTATTTTGTATGCCTTCTTATTCAATAATTCAAGTTTCAAATTATTAGCAAATACTTCTGATATATCAACCGTATCCGGTACAACTAATACATAATGAGGAATCTCTTGTTTAGTACTAGGATTATAATCAGTCTTTTCATAACTATAATCAACTCTTTCAACCAACTTAATTAAATATCAATCAGACGTATCACGCTTCCAAGAGAAAGACAAAACATCAAAATTCTGATTAGAAATTCTCCGATTCTTGACCTCCTCTCTATAATCTGCTATCTTTAATTTAAGACCTCAATTAAAATCAAGTCGAGTTTCTTCATAAGGTATTTCCTTAATTGTTTCAGAATGATAATATTTTTTATCATTTCATCAATAATTTATACAATCCTGTCATTGGCATTTCTTATATATTGATTTTTTATCCCACAAAATAATATCATGATCTTTTGTATGAGTAGTATGATAATAAGTATCTCTCATATCATCAGAGAAACTATCCGAGAAAATTACTTTAGTAAATTTTCAGTCAGAAGTTTTTTCATATATTCATCTTGATAAAAGTGACGGATCTATAACTGAAGCCACATCCATTTGACTTCAAAGTCTAGCTCAAAGATCAGTCGAATGTGTAAGTTGAGCAGATGCTAACAAAGACTTGTTAGAAATACCTCCTCAATTTTTAGCAATTAAATTCGTAGAAGATATAGGTTTCATCAAATTATATAATCCATTTACTCTATTTTTCATCGATGATATATTATCACGCAATGCCAAATATTGAATCTTAGTTAATCATAAATCATCTGCTGAATTTGTATTAATTGCATTATAATATCAATTAATAATAGATTGTTTATTATCCAACAATGTTTTATAAGGATTACTATTAGTTATATTTTTAATAGAATCCTTTGCTGCAGAATCTAGATTAAACAACTGAACATCAAAAGTAAGTAATTTATTATCATCAACTCATTTTCAATTTATTTCTTCATTATTAGATTCCACCATGGCAAGGAAACTATCATAATCCGTATTGATCAAATCTGCCAAACTATCATAATTTGTCTTCTGTTCATCCAGATAAGAAATAACAGTATCCCTAACTCTTTCTATTCATTCTTCATTTGGAACAATGCTATTATGTCTATTAATCTGATTTTCAATCTTACTTATAGATGAACTTACACTATCTTCTAACGAAGTATTAGTAACCTCATGTTTAAAATAAGCTAATACATCTCTTAATCTATTTTTTCCATCTTCATAATCTACATATTCAATTTCATCACTTACAATTCAATCTACATCTGCACTAAAATCTCACTTACTTATCAATCATCACTTTCATACCACAGTCACATCAACATCAAGACTCGCACCATCAACCTCATCCCTAAGTTCAGTCAATGGATTATCATTTACAAGACTATTTAACTGACTATTTGACCAATTAATAGTAGTTGACGTCAATGTATTAATTGATTTAGTTAATGTATCCAAATAATCATAGAAGTCACTAAAGTTAAACTGAAAATCAACATATGAATCAATTTCATAATCTACTCAATAATTATGAACAGGAGCAAAAGATCGATTTGTAAAGTCCATAATAGTGTCAATCCAATCTACATCATATGTTCTTTGAGTAAGTTGTTCAATCTTAGCCTTTACTGATGACTCTCATACAAGTCAGAAGTTTCACTTAACAATACAATAAATTTTTCAAATTACCTTAGCAACTCTAATAATTCACTCAATCTTATTAGGAAGCTTTGGAACTTCTGGAGCTGGAGGTAAAATCGGTAACTCTATTTCAATTTCAGGAATAAATGATGGTAATTCAGGTAACTCAGGAGGCTCTGGCAATAACGGAATATTTGGTAAATCAAACAATTTTATATTTACTGAAATTGTTGGAACCTCAGGCAAATCTGGCAATTGAGGTAAATCGATTCTAACTGGTTGGAAATTAAATTCAGGCAAAACTATATCAAGTCCTAAATCTATATTAGTTAAATCAATAGTGATATTTGGTAATTTAAAGTTAGGAATTTGAATAATCGGCAACTGAATCATATCACATAAAAGTGATAATTTACAAGAATATTGATCATATGTATCTCTGGCACAATTTCCGCAATTCTCTCACCACTCAATTGAGAAATCAATTAACAATTGATATGTTTTTATAATATTTATAATAAGAATAATAGCATCCACATATCAAACGAATCTTTCAGAATTAGTCGATGTCCAATATGATAAATATCAAATAGTATTATTAATCAATGAAGCAATTTCCGACATATACCTATCAATCACATGTATCCATTCATAAATTTCAAATGGGAATTCTCTATATTTTTGCAATATTACCAAATTAGCATAAATCTGATTTTGCATTCTAGCCCACTCTACATTTTTGAATTCGATAAAAGAACTTAAATCCTGATCTCTTTTATCCCTACAAGCCTGTTGTTTTTCTGGAGTCTCCTCTTTAGAACAAGCCTTTGTAAATGTATCAAATGCTGATTCCCATTCTTTTAATATTTCTTCATTTCTATCTAACCACATTTGCAAATACAAAGAATAGCTATCTATATCCTCTTTAAAAATCATTTTTATCTTAACATTAATCGTTTCCATAGAAATATTTATTATATTACTTTCATTCATCAGATTTGCCAATGCTTCAAATGGATTAGATATAGACTTATTAAACTCTTTCATACTATCATAAGTTATATCAGACCAATAAGAAACAAGACCTTTTTTCTTTTTATTGTTTTCTTCTTCCTCTTCAGTATTATCCTCATCTTCATTCTCCCAAATATTTCAAATATTTTTGCTAATATTTTGTAGTGTTTGTACTTCATTATCCACAACATTAGATATATCAGGAAATTTTATATTAATATGCATCTTAGTCAACTGATTCAAGATATATCTAATCTGAGGATCTAACCATTTATCAATTAATAATTTTCTAAGTCATTGTTGGAGTCATCACTTAATTTTATTAACACTATAATTTCATCATAATACATCAACATCTCAAATAAATATAGAATTCTGTGTATTATCAGAGAAATATCAATCAGTTCAAATGAACGATGATGTTTCTAACTCAATAACTCACATCCAACTTGTTTCATATTCAACATCATTATTTGATCAACCATTTACATCCATATTATCCCATGTAATAGTATCTCGTGTATCTTCCCAACTAAAATTATTTCGACTATTAGATTGCTTCTTTAGAGAACTAAATGAATATAAATCAAATGGTGTTGAACGTTCTCATCTCAAAGTAACCATAAATCACTTTTGAGTTTGCAAACAAACTCAACTATCCCTAACATCCTCTATATATTCAGGATAGACTTCATTTGGATTATCAAGATCATTTCAATTTCATCATCAATCTCAACCACTATTACATTGAGGTTTAATTGCAAAAACTATACAATTTCACATAATATCAGAAATAGGAGATGGTATATTACGCCATACAGCATCTGGAGACATACATATTGCAATTCAAAGTTGAGCAGTCAATGTAGGCGCTGCATAAATTCTAATAAATGATGGATATGATCATACTCATGGCCATAAGAAACTATCTGACGGAGATTTTAATCACCGAGGAATTGGCAATGGTCAAAATGGAGTCGGTAATGTTCATGGATAGAAGAAAGATGGGATTCATCACTCAAGTGGTCACATAGGCAACTCCCAACATCCAAACAAATGATATTTACCCGGAGCTAAGAAAGCCTGATTAAATGGAACAGGTAATCATTTACAATTACTCTCTCATCCAAAAGAAAATCAATTACACATTCATTTCGTAATATCATCCACTACATCTTCTATTATTTCAGTTTGTCTCTCAAATATATTTAAATCTATATCCAAATTCAAATTTAAAGCTTCTAATCATCAATCTTGCAATCTCCTAAGTATTTCATTTTTCAGCTTATTTGTTAAACTTTCCTTACCTTTCTCATCATCCGAAACTTCAAGAGCTCCTTTTTTATTTATTAAATTAATACGACCTATAAAATCTTGAACCAATCATGGTAAGCTTTGAATCTGACTAGATGCGATATTAGCAACCTGCATTCAAAAATCAGGAGTCTGTGAGTCTTCATCTAAATATTCAGCATTTGCAATATCTTCCAAAGGAATCGCATCATACGAATAAGTCCTTAACTGTCATCAGTTAATATAAACACCAAAAGATTTATCACATCAATCTACACTTTGAATCTTTATATCAGGAAATGCATCATGTGAATAATAAGTATCATACGTAATATTTATTTTCTTAAGTGGCATAGCATGATATTCCAGGTCATATTCAAATACCAATTTTTCTCAAGGTAATAATGTAATATTATCTATTATATATGGAAAATTTCCATCTCTCTTCTTAACAACAGCATTCTTTTGATTAGCAATAAATCTGATTCACTTAAATACTTCATAGTCATCAAAATATAAATTCCATGGTCACTGAATTATATCTCAATAAGATCAGTTAAATGGTTTAAAATCATTAGCTTTCACCGTAACTCTAACAGTAACTATATCTCCATCTTGCAAAATTGCTCATCAACTTTTTACATAATAATTCTTCCAAACACTACCATCATCACCACCCTCACATGCATCAGGATCCAAGAAACTACTTGGTGCAAATATATAATTATCTCAATCTCATCATCACATTAATTCATTTTCATACAATGTAACATCTACATATTTAGCTCATTCATCAATATATTGTTGACTAGCTTCATCAACATCAGATTGATATCTAGGAAGTCAACGCTCATCATATTCTCTAAAATCCATAATTTTAAGCGTAGGTTTTTTTATACTTCACTCCACGTCATGGCCCCTTGGACTTGGATCCAAACTATTAGGATCAAAATGAATTCAATATTTTGGTAAGTCAGCCTGCGTAATTTTAATAACAGGTCTTTTCATTCAAACCCAATGCAACATACTATTATCAAATACTCTCTCTCATGTCACTTGTGCTCAAAAAGTTGCTACTACCCTAATATTACTAGCCTGTCTATTATACCATCACGAATCACAGGCATACTTCTCCTTACTCAAATAATTTGGTCATCAATTTGTACTTCATCAATAAAATACCTTTATGTATCATTTATCATCATATACTATTATATCTGTCACTCCATCCAAATCCATATCTTCAACAAACATTTGGAACACTCATTCCAAACTAGAAGGAGTAGACGAGATTTCTCATCAAAAGACATTTTGATTTAAACAAGCAAGGCTTCAATCAACATCAAAAGTTCATCAATCATTTAAATAAGCTCTTAATTGATTATGCTTTGTACGAACAATAATGTCATCATATTTATTACCATCCACATCTCAAACAAATACATCTTCAAAACTAATAGCTATATGCATTAATTCCTGCATATTTCTCAAATCTGGAGTTCATCAATAATTTTTAGCTAATTTAACAGTTCAATCTACATAAACAACTAATAAATCTTTAAGTCAATCATTATTAAAATCTATTTGATAATTTCAGAAAATATCATTCTCCGAATCCGCATATATTTCATTTCAAATTCATCAATCAAAGTCCGTACCATAAACAACATCATTTAAATCTTTTCTAGATAGAAGAGGATCTCACAAGTTTATTAACAATTCTGAACCAAACTTCTTAGTAGCTTCTCAAACAATTTCTCATTCTGCAAACAATGTTATATTTTTAAAATCTCACAAGAATCAAACCCTTTCATCCACTTCATCAGAATTCTGAATTGACTTATAACTTGTATCCAACTCAAAATCAGTTGATAAATCAAATAATCAAACACTCCACATTTTATCAGTAGTTCATTCATAGAATGTAGGACTTACAACATATCCTTCCATAGGAATATCAAAATTTGAATCAGAAGGCATAAAACTTGGATAATGAAGAATAAAATTTCAATAATTTATTCATCTATCCACTACCTTCCAAACATTATCTCAATTTTCAAGAGAATAATCATCTAATTTCAAAGTTATTTCTCAATCCAATATACTTCATATACGAACTCAATCACTATACAATACTCAATGTTTATCAACAATATATTTTTCATTCTTTGGTATAAAGAATCAATAATTTTTAGAAGCAGATCCTTCATTTCATAGAATATCTTCCATTTCACTTTGTGAAGCAGTCATCCAAGTTAATAACGGCATAGGTATATGCATAGAAGAATATCATCATACAATTACATTCAAAGTTTTTCAATCCATAATCATAGCCGTATTAATATTATCATAATTCCATATTTTAAATCTTGGCTGAATTTTCCAAATAATCCTCTTTATTTTATCTTCTGAAATTAATTGAGTAGTAGTTGCTATAATCTTATTTGAATTTTTCATCAATTTTTCTATGTACTTATTATTATCCGAAAAATATCACCACTGATTTCATCGATCATTTCAGAAATAATTCAAATACAATATATTCAATTTATTCTCAGGGAATAAATTATCATCAACTTTAAACTCAACTGTAGTTGAAGCCAGAGATGCTTCAAGAGTTACCTCAGTTAATCAAGCTCACTGTCAATACACTGGGATTTTCAAATATCAATCCTTAACTTCAGCTATATCAATCCATTCATCCTCATCTTCAGGATGAGAAACAGGAATAAGATCAGGGAATCTAAGTTTTGTTTTATCATACGTAACCGTTACAGTTTCATCCACAGGATTTCACCAAATATCCGATACAAATATTTCAAAATCTGTAGTATCTTTTAGCTCAACATATCATTCCTTAATATTAGGCTGTATACTATAAGTTGGTGCTGGATAAATTTTCAAATAAATCTTACGAGTATCAAGTCACGGAATATCTATATTTATCACCTCATCTCCAGCTATTGTATTAGGATAATAATATATAGTTGCATAACCATCAGTCATATAATTCATAGATGTCTCAAAGAATATATCTTCTCAATTATCATCTTTTTGTGTTTGTCATACAAAAATTAATCAATTCTGAGAAGTTACCGTAATTTCACTATTAACATCAATAACATTTCACATAAGATCCTTCATAGTAATATCCAATCTCTGCAACTTAGATACATTCAAAGTTTTTCAATCATAAATATTTTCATCAGACTTTAATTTATATGATTGATTTGTCTCTAGATTATCCTTTCATTGTAAAACAACCAATCAATTCAATTTTACTTCAGGAGCACCCTGAATAACAGTCTGAACATAAGTTGCCAAATAATCATTAGAATCTTTTTCTCTCGCAATTTGAATCACTGATTGACTTCAATCTATAGCATCCAAAGGTGCTTGATAATAGAACCTTAAATCTCTAAAATCATTTGTAGTAAAAGAATCTTGATATGCTCAATCTTTCAAAAATCTTCATTGCGTAACAGTAAAATTATACTTCTCAGTTCACCACAAAATAGGATTATCATACTTATCATATCACACAACTTTAACAGGAGATATCATTCATGCTACAGTCTTAGAATCATCAACCATAATTTCAGCTCTTTCTAAGAAACTTGGACTAACTGTATACTTAATAACTTTTTCTATATATCATCATCAAGCTTGTATCCTCATATCTAACGCTACTCTTCATGCTTTATGATCAGAAGTAATTACCACTTTTAGAGGATTCGTCTTAGGATTAAATGTTTTAGAAATTGAAGCTCCATCACACAATGGACCATCTTGATCAATAAACAAGCATCAATCTCAAGTTCAAATAAATTCTACTGTAATATTACCAATATCAACCGATGATTCTATACGTAATTCACTACCAGGATTACTATCAGACAATAAATCATTTGAATTATCAATCTTAACACTCCTATAAACTGAGCTCAATAAATTAGATACTCATGTATCAGATCACACAACCTCCTTATTATGCTTATCTGCCTCAACTTGCAACTGTGTTATAACTTTATCTGAATCAAATTCAGTCTTAGGATCGATTATTTCATCCCAAGCATCTAAATATTTTGTCCATGAATCACCATAATTTGCAAATTCTTCTGCAGTTTCAGAGAACATTGACTTTCCAAGAGATTTCATAAATTTACCAAATCATTCAGAAATAACAACATCTCACAAACTACCTTCAAATGATAATCTAATTTTAACAGGCTCTTTCAAAGTTTTTTTCAACCAACATTTAAATCATTCATACCAAGGAGATGAAACAGACAATCAATCCAATTTAAACAGAGGCAATCTTCAACTTGGTGGAATTTTACACTCATCATCATATTCTCTCTCTTGATCTGTCGGCTGAATAATTCCAGTACTACGTGCTTTAGATCCTCTAGTAGAAAAAGATAATCATCATACGACTTCATCAGAATTTTTATCATCATCTACTTTAGGGAAAAGGTAGTCCCTTCAATTAGAATTCACATAAGCAACCTCATATCAAGACAACTCATACATAGGTATTACAAATAGTGGACTCTTTATCTCTTCATTTCATTCAGTTAAATAATCAGACAATGTTAATCTTCTCTTCTCATTCACACTAAAGCTTTTCTTTATTTGCTCAATATCTTTTTCTACCACTCAAGTTCAAAGTTTTCTCTCATTAGTCAAACTCTGATAATACAACATTTCAGAAATTGAATCTAACATTTTTTCTCATCAGAGAGCATCAACAAACTCTTTATATTTAAATTTTACATCACAATTATGAACTTTTTTATCAGGGATAGCCATTTCATATCATAAATTTTTAAGTTTTTCAAAATAATCATTCATTTCCAAAGCTCATTCACACTCCTTCTTCAGAATATTATTATATTCATCAACCTTTCAATGTAAATATTTTTCCAAACTTGCCCTAATTGCATCTCATGTTAATATTTCATGAATATCATATCCACTCTTATTGTGTCAAGTAACTACATACATCTCCACCTTAAACAAATCTGGATATATAAACTTCATCTCTCTACCAGCAATAGATTGCATTATTGTATAACGAGGAGAATCTATAGGTCTATCAGGTGTCAATATATTCATTCACGCCTCATGCTCAACTAACCCAACCAAAATATCATGATTATTTTTAGCTCATTCTGAATCATATCAAGGTCATTCAGTCCAATCTGCATACTGATTAATCCAATCCGTATCAGTAAATTCTTTAAAATTCATTCATTGGTTAACCAACCATATCTTAAAATCTTTATCACTTTTTGCAGCTTCTATAACCGCAGGTCAAACTGTATCTACATCAATAAGCCAAGAAAACATACTATTTGCTAAAGCAAATCTCTGAGACACTCATTCTACAAATACTCAATCTACAGTTTCTCAATTTATAATACCATTAACTGATTCTGGTAATTCAACAGACTCCTCACCTCATTCACTTCAATCATCTCAAGAAGTACTATCTCATCAATTTTTTCATTTACATTTCCATGTCCACTTTTTTTCTCCATCATCATATAAGAAATCACTATAGGATCATACATCACATAAATGATCTCATCAATCTAAATCTTCAAATCTCTGTCATTCATAACTAGAACTACAAGATGGTCATACCTCTGTAATTGGTTCACATGATGTATTACATCATCACATTCACCATCATTCCTTATCTGTATCATGATAATCACAAACCTCTCATTCATCTTTAATTCCATCTCAACAATATGTTTTTGTTGCCATACATTCCACTTTTATTCAAGATCAATATCCAGCCTGCTCTCAAGATAAATTCTTACATTTCCATGTCCATTCATGAGTATTATTATTATAAAAAGAATTACCTTCTACATATTCTGTTCCTGCAATACACAAATGATTTCATCATTCTAAGCTAGCTAATCTTTGTCCATTATAATCTGGATTACACCATGTCTCTGTCTCACATTTATCATTACATCAACCATCTCACCATCATTTTTTATTCTCATCATTTGGATCACATTGTTCTCATGTATCCCTAATTCCATCTCAACAATATGTTTCCGTTGCCGAACAATTTACTTTATTTCATTGTTTATCTTTACATTCCCACGTCCACTTATGATCTTTTCCATCATAAGAAAATTTGTTATATGATCATTTTCTACATAAATAATCAGATGGAGTTATTGTACTAAATCTTTGTCAATGATATACACCATTACATGACGGTAATGCTCCACACGATGGAGCCTCCAATCTAATCGGATTACATGATTCACTACATCATCAATCTAACCATCACTCTTTATCTGGATCTCCAGGATCACATTGTTCTCATACATCTTTCACTCAATCTCAACAATAAGATTTCTTTTCTTCATCTTCCAACATAATAGACTCACAAGAAACATCCTTTCATCAACCAATTCATTTACACTTCCACTCAGTATCAGAATTTTTAATCTCCTCATAAATTCAAGCTTTACAATCCTTTCTAATATTTCAACATTCTCAATCTATCTTAATTTGTTTCAAAGCACTACAATTTGACTGACTATCTTCATTTTTAGACAAGACAAATATATTTTCCATCGCACTTGTTATCTCTGATACTTCTTTTGAATATGAATCATCAATATCCAATAATTTTTTCGCAAGAGCATCCCACGTTTTTTTCTGCTCTCATATTTTAGAATAAACTTCTTGATAAATTGGATCAATTTTTTCAAGATTTTTATTTACATTATCCTCAATTCATTCTATATGAGATATCCATTCTGATAAGAATCAGACTTTTATTTCACTTGAATTTCATTCATAAAAATCTTCAGGATTTCCTCATTCAATATAAGCAATATACTCCAAAACTGAAAATATGTTTTCAACAAACAATGACATAATCAACCTATATATATCTGCCAAATTAGCATTTTCATTAGACACATATGCTGACATTGTTTCTAGAATAGATTTAATAATATTTACACTAGCCGCTTTTTTAACTTTTTCTGCATCTAATAATATATTATTTGCTTCAATTTTAGTCTTATTAGTAGAAATCTTACTATTATTAGAAGAAATCTGACTATTTTTACTAGAAATTTGACTTGATATTGCTGGTTTATCTTCTTCTTCAGCAGAAATTAACTGATTCTGAAGATTATTAATCTCATTTTGTAACCTTACATTCTCAGCCTCCAATTGTGCATTTTCTGACTCCATTTGTGCATTCTCAGCCTCCAATCTATCAATTTCATCAACTATTACTGATAGATTACTTGATTCTGAATCTATCGACTCCATTTTTCATTTCATAAAATCAATAGCCTCATCAACATATTCTTCCAAGCTTTCCAATCATCATAAAATTTCTTCAGTATCATCTTCAACATTAGTATACGTATTTTTTAAATCACGATAATACTGTCATAATGTTCAATTTTCTCAATACCTGTATTTATCGATTCAATTAATTTCAATTTCAGTTGGACTAGTATGTTTAACAATAGAACTAAGCACTTTATATGTATATTGTTCTCTCAAAACACCTTCCGTAGTTACAGGACATGACAATAATCTTCATTTAGGTGAAGTCACATTAAAAATACTTTTTGATTCTTTAGCAAAATCCCATTTTTTAATTATAGATTTATTCAACTTCCAATAATCCATATCATCAAATTTCATATGAACATCCGGAGTTTTATTCTCATAAATTGTATATCACATACCAACTAATGGGAAGAAAGATGTTTTCCATCATTCCCTTTGAGTAGGACTAGAATATTTAATATAAGCATTAAAACCTGTAGCTGCCCACTGAGGTCATACTCAAATTCAACTAATCCATCACGTACCTGACATTCATTCATCTTCTCATAACAACAATGACTGATATCATCACATATCATAAATAGGTCTCCATGCATCAGTAGCAATATAATCCTTAAGTTTATATCTTCATCTTTCCTCATTGTCCTCACTTAAATCTGTAAGATTTTTATCATCTAAGTTTATAGGAGAAGCTCATCCCCACCACCTTTGAGCAAAATCATACAAATCCTCACATAACTCATCCTCATCTTCATTTGAACAAGAATGAGGCCATGTTAATCTCTTTACCTTAGAGAATATATTTCTACTAGTTTCTGGATCTTTCCTTACTTTTTCTTCATCATAAATATCTAAATCTCTATCAACACCTGGTGTTACCATATATCATCTATTTCAAGCAGCCTGACTTGAAAATATACCATACGAAGCTCAAATTGATTTTAACTTTATATCAACTGGATCCTCTTTACTAACAATTGGATTTCTTTCCGCCTTCAATACATGTTTAATTTCAATTCACTCAATACCATCCTCCTCAATTACTACACCATCTAAACCTGTCAAATTTCTATATGTTCACCTATAAATACTCAAATCCTGAGCCTTATCAACATAACGAGCATTATTTCAAAAATAATAATTATCAAAACGACTAACTAATTTGTAGCACCTAGAATCTAATCTCCTTCACTTTATTTCCATATAACTTACTGGTATAACAATATCCATATCATAATTATTGATTGAAATTTTTCTATCAACCATTTCCTCCAATAACTGGTTGAAGTTTTCAAGCATTCACTGCAGATCCTCATTTCATAAATACATAGTATCCTTTAACTGTATGAATGAAGCACTATTATCCACATCAACAACGTGATTAGCTTTTCATTTCTCATCATAAAATAATTTTATCCATCTTCATCAAGCAAAAATATTTTCTCTAATTGTGGAAAGTATATTTTTTCAAAAAATTTCATTATAATATGCTAAATAACTAGTTTCTATTTCTTGTTGATCAAATTTAGTAGTATGCATCGTGTTATTTGTTCACTGTGCCAATATATCATCAACACCCGAAACTCACATAAAATCCAATCATAACTCTGTACCTAAATCATCAATAATTTCAGCCGAATTATTTGCAGATTCTCATCCGAACAAAGATTTCATAAATGTTGAGTACCTCTGATATCAAATATCCTCTCAAAACATTATCCTATTTCTGTAATATTGAAAATCATCATCTAGTAAAGCCTCTTTTTGTGCAATAAAATCTTCATACCACATACTATCACCAATAAATTCATCAGGCTTATCAACATATTTCTGAATTTTTTCAAAAAAATCATTATATGCACAAATATCAGTTCAATAATTAATCAATCAATGCCAAACCTCTGCCTGTCATTTTTTATTTCAATTAGGAATAAAATACTGAGAAGTTTCATCCCAAACATATTTTTGATTTTCAAAATCAACATAAGGATAAATAGTAGGAAAGATGTATCAATCTTGATTTGCAACAGGCAACGGAATATCTCAAAAAATAATTAATCAAATCAACTGGGAATTTACATCCTTTAAACCATCAAAATAGATATTTTCCATCATACGGTAAATATCATAAGATTTTATATTAGTAACATCAATTGGCATTACTAACGCCTTAGTATCAGCTAATTTTCATTGAATATACTCCGACGTATACCAAGTCAATCAAGCCTCTATTCAACTATAAATTTTATCATCCACCAAAACCGCCACAATATTTACACGTGGAACATTTTTTTCTTTTGCCCAAGTCTGAAAAAATACTAAATTACTTTGGATTAAAAAAGAAGAAATATAAACCAAAGCCGTAGTAATAAGGCAAATCTTCTTAAACTTCAATTGCATAGCGAATAATAAAAATTTATAAAAAAATTCCTAACAAAAAGATGTTAAATTTCACAACATAAAATGCAAAGAAAAATCAATAACTCAAACGTTTTTCATTTGCTTTTTTTTAAAAAAATTATACGATTATATTTATCAAAAAAATAAACCAAGAATGTAAAGAATTTTATAGAATTTTTAATTGATTTTATAAATAGTTCTTGTATAATCCATCCCGAGATTTTTACTTAAATCAATTATTTGAAAAAAATAATGACAATACATAAGCTACCAGATTACGTAATTAACAGACTAAAAGCCTGAGAAATAGTCGAACGTCCATCCAGTATTTTAAAAGAACTCGTCGAAAATTCTCTAGATGCTTGAGCTCAACATATAGAAATCACAATAAACGATTGATGAAAATCATTTCTTTCTGTTCAAGATGATGGAACTGGAATAGAGCTTTCAGATATGGATTTACTACTTGAAAGATATGCCACATCTAAAATTCAAACAGATGAAGATTTATACAACATTTCTAGTTATTGATTCCGTGGGGAAGCTTTAGCCAGCATATCTGAAGTCAGTAAAATTACAGTTATTACAAAAACAAAATATTCTCAAATCTGAACTAAATTACAAAAAAAATGATGAGATATAATTACTAATCACCTAGCCATATGATTTGAGCACTGAACAATCGTGGAAGTTGAAGATCTATTTTTCAATGTACCAGCAAGACAAAAATTTTTAAAATCAGCTCAAACTGAATACTTTTATTGTTATACCTATTTCGTAAATATCGCACTTCGACATGTAGACAAATATTTAGCACTTAAAAAAAATAATCGTATAATTTTTGATTTAAAACCATCAGATCTAATCTGAAGAATCACAGATTTATACAAACAAGACCGAAAAAAGAACTTGAAAGAGTTTGACACAAAGACAGATTTTGTCCACTTGTATTGAGTAGTATCAGATCCAAGTTTACGCTTCTGATCAGCAGAAAATATAAAAATTTATGTCAACTGAAGACCTATTCAAGATAAGATTATTAAGAAAGCATTAATGGATGCCTACTCTAGACAAATAACTCCATGAGAATATCCATTCGCGATTTTAATGTTAGATGTAGATCCAAAAATCGTTGATGTAAATGTTCATCCAAGTAAATTACAAGTAAAATTTGCAGACAGCCAAGCAATTTTTCAACTAGTTTTCAATACCATTTCTGAAACATTATGACAGAACAAAATTTCACATCAGTCTCAACATTACAGTTTCAATAACACAAACAAAAAATTTTATTACAACCAGAATAATTGAGTAAATAAAGAAAATTCAGAATTACTCGACCAAATAGTTTCAGATTTTTGAGAAAATCAACAAGCAAACTCCCCTACCTCAGAGCAAGTAAAACTTTTTGATGAAGCAATACAATCAACAAATATCTCAAATAATTCAACTCAATCTCTATTTTGATTAAACAGTTTATCAAACGAATGAACTGAATCCAATAGATTCTTCAATGAAGAAATTTGAGAATATAAAATAATATGACAATTATGGAATAGCTATATAGTAGTAGAATCAAAAGATGCTTTATATTATATAGACCAACATGCTCTAGCAGAGAGAATAGCTTTCGAAACTATGAAAAAAGAACAAAATTTAAATCCAGAACCATTATTACAACCACTAAAATACGAAATAACAAATGTCCCAAATTTATCAGAAAAAATTGAAGAACTAAATCAACTTTGATTCGATATTTCTATGCTATGAGAAAACGTTGTAGTAATATACGCTATTCCAAAAATATTTGTCACAAATCCTGTTGATTTAATGACACTATTCAATCATGTATTATATCTGGAAAAAATAACATTTGATCATCTGATGGATTGAGTATATGCAACTAAAGCATGTAAAACTTCAATAAAAGCCTGAAATAAACTTTCAATTCCCCAAATGGAAGAATTAGTAAAAAATTGATTTGAAAAAATTCCATGAATGTTTGTTTGCCAACATGGAAGACCTTTCTTTGTTAGAATAGAGAAAAAAGAAATTGACTGATTCTTTGACAGAAATTAATAGAAAATCAAACTAAATAACATAAAAAACATTCTATATATTAAA
>Ga0247609_10001419_pt1 | contig 28592 bp, 52 predicted proteins | sample 172DNAGHGlowgp2_FD_193487 | JGI IMG/M metagenome (GOLD analysis project Ga0247609, IMG submission 193487) | Sheep rumen microbial communities from Palmerston North, Manawatu-Wanganui, New Zealand - 1728 DNA GHGlow gp2 | ecosystem: Host-associated > Mammals > Digestive system > Stomach > Rumen ... | reverse complement strand
GCGCGGTCGTTAGCATCGTCGTGGTCGTTATCATCGCAGTTACCGTCCTCGTGCCTATCGTCGCCAGCAACCAGCTCACTGAGTCTGGAGAGGGAGCGATCGCCAACGCAGCTTCGATCAATGCGATGCTCAACATCATCCCGCTGCTCGTTATCGTGGGAATCATCATCGCTGTGGTCGGAATGTTCCTCTACACCAGGAGGAACTGAGTAGTCGAACGAAAGTCGCGCAAGGGGTCGTGGTCCCTCGATCACGAACCCTTTGCGTGCAAATCTCTTAGAGTTTTCAACTTTTATATCACCTACAATTTGTATATACGTTTGTATATATAAGTATTGTGTAAAGGGTCTGACCTTTCCTAAAAAATCAAATACTGTCCATAAGATTATTCTGTATGCAATTCAACAGAGGGATGGTAGGCGTACTTGTGGTGATCTTTGCGCTTATAGCTTCCGTGATCTTAGGCGTAATTACCAACGTAGATTCGCAGACCGTAAATAAGGATGTTGAGGAATATGTTGCGGATATCACCGGGGGATTTACTGCTGGGAGAGAAAAATCATATTCAGACTACAATCCCTCCAATAACTATAACGGATACACCAACAACACCTATCAAAACAGGTTCGCAGTCGAATTTGAACCGTCGAAATATGTCAATAACTATCCCTTGACCTACTCTGAGAACCCAATCGTATTCGACGTGATGAACACTACCGCACCGAATGTACCTTGGGGTGGATCCAGCACGACATTATGGTATGAGATCTACGGATACAGATCGGTAGATACAAGAGCGAACTACGATTCTGGAACGGTCGTCAAATGCGTAAAATTCAGTGATTTTCTGCCGGATGTGATGCCGTCGAATACTGATCACCTGAAATACATCGAATTTTCAATCTCAACGGGAAAGGACAGTAACGGTCATGCGACCAACACCGTATCGATCCTTACTGGTCCGAATAGACTGTTTTATGATGAATCCTATGCTTGGATAATCTCATCAAGACTGTTCGGAAATACCATATCCGGGGATTACTCAAAAGCACCATACTCCAACGGGGGGAACTCACCGTTCTACCTTTTACCGAATGGCAGCAGTGCGGAGATGATAAAGATCAGGTACGATGTTGCCAACGATGCTCTGGCTTTCTATATGTCCAACGGAGATACGATCACGACCTCGCCGGCAGCGGATGTATATGTCACAGGTACTCATACGATCCATGATTATTATGATGGAGATTTCACAACCACCAGCAATATCAATGTATCCTACTCCTACGAGGACAGCACGCAGTACATTGATACACGTTACGGAGTAGGGGTTCGTAACGGGGAAGAGGTCGAGTGGTTCAATAAACAACAGAACGGAGTGGTAAGTATCGCCTTCTCAGTGTGGGATGAACTGACGAACACATTCACTGATACGGGATCCTATCTGAACACAGGGGTCATACAATACTATGATTCTGCTGATTCCGTAACCTTCTCCGTATCAAGATCTGGTGGTAGGACATACATCTCCATAGACGGCAATACCCCTGTTGATATCGGAACGTGGAAACAGATCCAGATGGATATAGATACGATCAATGGGAAGATCACGGCATACCCTATAAGCACATGGGATAATTTCAACAACTATACGCTTACAGGCACATCCGTAGAGATTGGGGAAATCGCAAAAGGGAATCTTCAAAAGATTGTCTGGACCGCCAATGATTCGTTCAGATTCGAGGTCATCAATACAGTCGTATTCTTCAATTCCTACGGAGTTGTTCTGATCGACCCCTATATCACGATCACGGATCTCTGGCCGGGATATACCCGGTTCATGGTTTCCTTCACAAAGGTTGCAACAGTGGGCAGCCAGATAACGTTCGGATCTACAACATACCCCATCACGGATAACTACATTACAGTAAACGGGACGGCTATAAACGTTACGGATATGGAAGTGTACTATGAAAAGGACGGTAATGACTGGAATCTTACATTTGAATCCGAGAAGAATGTTGCAAAGACCGTAGAGGATTCCACATACATAGGTATGACTGGTACTTGGTATTTCAGTGCAGGATTCTATAATGTGGTAACTAAACAGGTTGTAGAGAGGGTCTGGAATCCCATATACGATTGGTTTGCCGGAAACCTGTTCTTCTGGATGGCGGGCTTTACCTTGGTCGGAGGCATAATTGCATGGAAGTTGGGTTATGCAGATCCGCTGAGCATACTTATTTTAATTGCGAGTGAGGTTATACTCATAATAATCGGAGGCGCAGTATGATAACGTTTACCACAATCCAAGAGGTTCTGGCAGAGACGTTCTTCGACAACAACATGGTGATCGCAGGACTGATGATGTATGTTGCTTTCATAGCAATAGCTTTTGCCATCACAAAGAATCTGTTAGCAGTATTGATCATAGCAATCCCGATCACGCTGATATTCGCATCAATGAGTATTCTCAGCGGAGATCTGCTGATTGTGATGATCATCGTAATCGTAGTAGGTCTGGCATTGACCGCCGGAAGCACATTATCGGGAAAGTATTGACATGAGTGAGCAGAAATTCATCCAAAAATGGGTAATCGTATCCATATTCGTGATTTTCCTAATGCCCGTCATGATAGGGATGTTCTTTCCGAAAGAAACGGGATCGGGGGAGTATTTCAATACCTATGCCAGTGAGGATACCTTGAATGAAATGTCGGATGAATATTTCGCATTTACAGAAGGTAAGGGGTCCACTACCGAAATGCCGTGGACCCTTACCGGGATCTACACACCCTACACAGGTGGGTCATACAAATACACCCAAGACGGTTGGCTATACGGGGGGATGGTTAAGAATTATTCCCCTACCCAATACACGATCGCTGCGCCTACCGCTGATTACCCAACCGTGACGTATGATTCCAGATACAGAGTGGTATATCAGGATGAGAAGGACGGATCGCATGTGTACAGATATGCCCTTTCAGCACAGGAATATAATGGGACTACTCTCTCATCACTGGACCTGCCGGGCAATACTACCCAAGACGGAAAGGTAGATGGTGATCTGTACACTTATGTAACAATGGATGTAACCCAGCAGTCGGAGATATTCTTTACAAGTTCATTGAAACAAACGAGTAATGCGTATTTCTACTATGAGTACACAGGGTATCGCTATGCGTTCCAGCCTCTTTCGGATTACTACATAAGAGGAACGGATGGATCTGCTATCAAGACCAATGCAACGAACACAAGTCTGTCTCTAATCTGGTATAACTTCATAGGAAATTCAGGAATCAGCGGACAGCTCGTTCTGACAGGTTCCGATTCAGGAGTGGATTACATCACGGCGGCAGAGATCGTAACTGCGTTCAATTCGATAAACAACACTGCGAAATTCACAATGAATTTCAATGGCTGCGACATGAATGTGTACATCAGGATCAATCCGTTCTATACCTCTCAGGGATGGTCCGTAGAGGATTGTTATAATAACGGATGGTGGTCCATCATGGTAAGCTCCGTGACCGCTGACATGAGCGCATACACCACCCCCAGCAACCCGATCAACCTTGAGAAGATCTGGGATACGCTGATTGATCTGTTCATGTTCGACATGAGCGATTATCCGCTTTCCCCGATCATGCAGGTATTCTCCAGCCTTGTAATCACGGTTGTACTCTACTCTACGCTGCTGGCTATGGCTGCGCATAACCCCAAATTACTGATCATCGTAGCGGTTATTGCATTGATACAGTCGATAACCGCGTTCATCAATGGACTGGATATTGATTTCAATTTCGATGTAGGTGATTGGATCCCGTGGTGATACGATGGATGACAGAGAGGAATATTCAACACCAGCCAACCCGGAAGGGATTGCCAAGATAATCGTATTCGCATTGGTAAGCATGATCGTTATCACATCGGTAGCATTACCCGTTCTGGCGAGCATAGGCGAAAGAACAGGAACGGAAAGCAATACAGGGGTAAGGATGAGTTGTCTTACCCCGGAAAAATGGGAAGATATGATCGAGATATACGATGATTCCCCCGTCCCTACCCTTCGTCTTACCGGGATCGGTCTGTACATCTCCGGGCGCATAAACGGGGTTTCCGAGTTTACATATCTGGTCCATTCAGAGAACTACAACACAAGTTATCCGATTGCTTTTGAATACATCCATGAAAACTCACAATACAACCATAATGAAAGGATGTATGTGTTGGATACGGATACGAACAGATACACATGCACATATTACAGCCAGACTACAACTGGTTCTTCATACCAGATCAATCCCCCGGTTACCGAGATATCTACTTCGGAGTTATGGTATCAGGATCCCAATGGATCCTATATCATGAACACAGGGGATATGAATATCTCGTCCGGCTCGGTTCTGGGAATCCACATAGAGCAGGGTAAGGTTCTGGTCGCAGATCTTGAACGTGCCAAATATGTAGTGAGCAACGTGCCGGAATATGGGGATTCCACTGTTGATAAGACAAGTCATGATGGGTATGAGACCATCGAGAGCATAAGCTATTCGGGAACGGATTGCACATACTATATCGGTCCGATAGATTACACAGTATCGGAGAACGTACTTGAAGGTACTCCGATAGGTGCGATGATCGGTATCATCCCGACGCTGATGATCATCGGAATCGTAGTGTTCATCGCAAAATCCGTAAGGAGGAGCGACAGATGAATCTGAGATCCATTCTGCCAATCCTTCTCATTCTGGATCTGGCTGTACTCATGACTTGTTCGATGATGTATATCTCGGATGATGTGTCTGCTCCGGGAGATATACCCATCGAAAGGTACGAACCGCAATATGAGCTGATCGAGGAGACCGATACCCACAAGATCTATCGCCTTGACGGATATACGTTCATGGATACCTACGAGGACGGAAAGACAAGAACAAGACTCATCGCACAGACCGAGTTGCACATAACCTTTGTACCTGCGTATAGTTAAATTCATATACAATAAAAGAACCATTAAAATACCGTTCTTGGTATATTACTTACATGGAACAAAAAAACGGTATGCTAGTGGGAATCTTCTCACTTGTTATATGTGTCATAATCGTAATGGGCGTAATGACCCCGATAGTATCCGATTGGACTACCGGGGAAAGGATAGAGAATGAAGATGCTGGCTGGCTTCGTATGAATTATACGGAATCCCCGTCTTATCAGAGTATTGCTGCTGATCTAAGCGGAGAGGGGGTTGTGATCTACAATGACAGTGATGGAACCCCGGAAGGCACCGAGACTTTAAGCGGAACGGAAGATACTATCATCTATGCAGATAACAATCTCGCATTGTGGTATGAGAACGATACGTTATTCCTGCTGGGTCAGATTGACGAGGAACCTATCTTCGTTCAGAGGAATGATGCGATATCGCTGATAAGGGAATCGGACGGGATCAGAGTTTCTGCTACCGACACTCCTACAATAACATTCCCATTCCCTACATACGCCTATGAACCCAATTCAGATGGTAAGTATGCGTTCTTTACTAAGGATACGCCTGTTAAGATGGAATCTGGGAAACCCAATGCGATCATTGGCGGCGGAAATGTTGGAGTATATGCATACAACGACATTTACAGGTACAACGGACTTGGTTTGTATATGCACCCCGTCTATGACGATGACGGGCAGCTTTACGATGCGTACTGGGATAAGACCGCACCGGTGGAATCACAGTCCTTAGATCCCGATGCTCTGGATCCGTCAGCAATCAATCTAACCCCGATGGACATTGATCTCGATCCGATCACGCTCAACCCCGGTGCAAGTCTGATGGCGATGCCTACCCCAACCTACACGGATGGGGATTGGGGATTTGATGTCATATCGGGAACTACAAATGCAAAGATAGTATCTTATTCTGGCGGTGCAGGAAATATAGTCATACCCTCCACAGTATCTAGCGGTGGAGTCACTTATACTGTTACCCAAATAGGAAAAGATACCTATAACGAAGTATTCGATAATTCAACGATTACAGGCAGTACGATTGAGATTCCAGATACTGTAACATATATCGCCACATATGCGTTCAATAATTGCAGTGGTTTTACAGGTGCATTGGTGATCCCCGCATCAGTAAAAAGTATAGGACAGTCAACATTTCAAGGATGTACAGGTTTTACATCCATTGAAATAAAGGGTGTTGAAACTCTTGAAAAAGCTAATACTTTCCAAGGATGTACAGGATTAAAAGGCGATCTTATTCTACCCGATACGTTGACAATGCTGAATGGTAGTTATGTGTTTGGAGGATGTACAGGATTGACAGGAACATTGGTTATACCTAATAGCGTTACCACTCTAGGTGGTCGTGCGTTCCAAGGCAGTACATTTGAAAAAGTAATAATTGCATCAGATGGCATACCTAATTCAAACAATCCATTATTCTTACAAATGACCTCTGTCCCGGAAGTTCTTGATCTGTCGGAAACTGTGGATTATTCGGTTACACGCAGTGGTCTGCCTTCTACGGCAACCATCTATGACACCATCGGAGATTGTTTTGGATATATCTCTTTTGCAGAGATTGTTTCAGACCCCGTACTCACAGGACCGATCGCTACTCTCCTGATCGCAGTACCTCTCCTGATGGTAGTCGGTCTTTCGATCGCAGCTATGAGCGTAATGAGGGGAAGAGTGCAGTAAACCTCTCTCAAACCATTTCCCTTTTCTTTTTATATTTCTATTCAAATTCCACCATCATGGCTAAAACCAAGAAAGTCGGAAAGACTATGAGAGAGGATAGCAAGGGCAACAGAACGGGAAAGTACGGAAAGATCAGGTACAGTTCCAAGAAAAGGAAATCCAGATCCAAGAGAGAGGATGATGGATTCGGTCTGCCGGAGTGGTAAGCGTGTGGGACGATGCCGGACTTTACGACGATCCCGATAGATACGCTCAGTGGGATCAGCCTAAGAAGAAAAGGACAGTCGTTCGCAAAAGGGGAGAGACCACAAGGTACTATGCCCATCGTACCCTAAAGATCCAGTTCCCCCAGACCGAGGCCGAGTGGAAAAGGGCGAAGAAGAAGAGAATGTCGGCAGCAAGGAAGAACCGTGTTTACGGATTCAACTCTAAAGCCGATCCTTTCGGACTTACCAGCACCCAGAGAAGGCAGATGGACTACTATCTGGCTCAGGAGAGGAAGAAGGATGCCGCCCGGATGGGCGTAGAGGATATGCGTGCGCTGCTGAAAGATGAACACTGGGAAGAGGTCTGCGGTCATGTCCGTTGGAAATACGACAAGAAAAGCACGATCAAGGAGTTCAACAGATACCAGCGCGAACACATGAGAATGTATTGAAACCTTAAGCAGGCGTCCTAAAAAATGGGAGTTGGGATGTATGCAGGACGCCTGCATATTATGTATGACGATTCATACATATAAAGATATTGATAACCCGTAGCCAAAGGAGGTGAGCTACGGGGGATGTGCGTGATAGAAAAAGCCACATCCGTTTAGAGTATATAGATACACATATATAATCTTATATAATTCCTAAATAACGTGCATGATACCGACGGTTGCAGATTGAGTAATATCCTAATGGGACCCAGATATTCGGATGAAGATCTGAATGAGATGGGTGAGATCCTCTCCGATATGAGCGATAGATATGATAATGCCAAACTCTCATCGGCAATCCTCTTGTCGATGGGTCTGGCGGCGATACTCATGGGGATTCTCATACCGTCTTGGATGTGCACCTTGATCGGGATAGTGTGGACCGTCATAGGCATAGAGATATTCCAATACCATTACATCAGATACGGTTTTGTAAGGAATCTGCACAACTACGTCCTTATGTTTACTGCAATAAGGATCAGGTGGAAAAATGAAGCAAAAGAAGAAAAGCATGATAGCGACGATTCGTGAAAACTCGAAATCCGATAAGGACAGATTCGCCAGATCCATCACGGAAGGGAAGGACTACGAGAATCTGTACGATATCGGTTCGTCGATGAAGCGCATTGATTCCATGAATCTGCTCATAGGAGTTTCCGGGGTCCTGTTCGGATTGCTGCTCTTTATCGTATCCGTGCTATACCCTTTCATAATGGGTAGGGGATTCCATCTCGGAACGGGAGCGGCGATAGGGATGATGCTGCTGCTTAGCGGCTTGTGCTACTACATAGGAGCATACAGGATCCTGCATCCCCTGTCGATCGCGGTAGCGGTAGAGAAGGACCATGTGATCAGAGGAATCCTGAAAGAGAGACTGGTTGTCTATGAACCCAATATCAGAAAGAACGAAGAAGATTCTGAGAAGGATCTGTAAGGCTACCCCTACGGTATATCTCGCAATCTATGTGTGCGTATGGTTCTCGTTCGTATATGCTACAAAGGATGTTGCGACCGGGGATAAACTGCTGATGCCGGAATATCTGCTGAGCCAATCCCAGACGACCGTATATATCTGGTATATCTGGCTGGCTGGTTCGATAGGGGTAGGTTGGCTGCTCATAAGGTCAATCTGCAATCCGAATATGGACATACTCTATCGTATGGATATGATGGAAAAGAAACTGAATGAAATGGAATCGAATGAGAGGGAATCCAATGAGGGAAATTCTGAAGGTACTGTCGGAAGATCTGTCGCTGAAAAAGGCGATGAGGATCCGTGAGCTGAAAAAGGACATGGAATCCAGATGGGTCAGGAAAACGTTCCTGCCCATCATGTGCGCGATAGTTGTGTTAGCAGTGATGATGTTCGCCATGATCGTACTGACTACCTATTTCGGGGACGGGGATGCCAAGATGGAGGACCTGCCGAACGTAGGGATATCACTGATATTCCTTGTGATCGGCACAGGACTTGGCATGCTCATCGCAAAAGGGGACGATGCCACAATGATCAATGAGATTATCAACCCGATCATAGACCGTACCTTGGAGAAGGCGTGTGAAGATGAAACTGAACACTGAGTTCAAGATCCTCTTTGCGCTGATAATCACTGTCAGCCTGTATCTCATAGGGATGGGTTTTATGGCAACTATCAAGGTCATCCCATTGGATCTTACGAAGATGGGCAACCCTTGGGGTCTGCTGTCCATACTCGAAGGGGTATGCGGGATCCTGACGGTCATGGTATTCATGCTGATATCCAAGATCGGCAGCATTGAAAAGAGGTTAGACAATTAATTTGCCTACAATCGAACGGAAACGCCCTAAAAAACGATTTTAACATTTTTTAGGTAGAGGAACATACCCCTACCTTTATTTTTCGTTTTTAAGGTACTTCTGACGTTCTTCTTCTGCCCATTGATCCGCAAGCCTACGGGATTCGTCGATTCCCGATCTCACGGATCTCATACGCTTTTCCTCTATCGTATCATCGGCATAGAGGTAGTAGTAATTGCAGTGATTGACCTGTCCTTTACGCATTATGCGGGCTTTCGCCTGTTCAAGATTGTATGCGCTTGGAGTAGGCTCGAAGAAGACCATCATATCCGCTGCGAACAGATCTATCCCCTCCGAACCTTTCTGATATTGGGTAACGAAGACCCTGATCCCGGAATCCGATTGGAAATCCTGCCAGACCGATTCTTTAACGGAACTGTCGAATCTGAGGAATCTGATACCTTTTTTTGTGAGATTTTCACAAATACGGTCGATAGACGGTATGAACAATGCGAATACGACGATCTTCCTATCCGTACTGTCCACTATCTCATTGAGGGCGTCCATCTTGGCGGTAGGGAAACTCTTGACGGAATGATCGTTAAGGAAATAGAACCCGGAGCATACCTGATACGCTTTTATGGATGCGACCCCGGCAGTAGAGAAATCCACATCTTCATTGGTCTTCAGGATCATGCTCTTGTAATTCCGTAAGGATTCCTTATCCAGACTTACCGGGATATCAGTCTCGGTAGATTCGGGCATATCGAAACATTCTCTCAGCCGGGCAACGGTACCGTATTCGTGTTTAAGCGATTCTAGGGCATCAGAATCGTATCTGACGGGATTTCCGAAGTAATCCTTGGTAATCACATACCTACGCTCAAAATCCCTATAATCGGCAAATAAGGACGGTTCTACGAATTTCAACTGCCCGTACAGTTTGATGTACCTGCCCAGATCCTCTGTTCCCGTCATGATGAATCTGTGCTGCGTGAGGGATACCATCCTGAGTATCACCTTGGTCTGAACGGATTTCGGATCCCCCAGCCTATGCGATTCGTCACAGAATATCGCACCCCAATGATGATTCACTGTCGGTCTGATCTCGTACTTGTGCGATCCTTTCTTTCTGATGGGGTCCTTATTGCGTATCCACACGGAATTGTAGGATATCAGCGTGACCGCATCCCTGACAAGCTCTATCTCAAAATCCGAATAACCGAAAAGGCTCATCTTGGTTATCGCCGCTTTCCAAGAACCGATCAGAGCAGCAGGGCATATCACAAGAACATTCTCTATCTCTCCCGATACGAGGTTGTCATAGATCCAAGACAAGGCTATCATCGTTTTCCCGGTACCGGCCTCTGCGAAGATACCCAATGAGCCTTTCTCATCCATAAGCCGGATGGAACGTTTTTGATGGAGTGCGAGGGAAAGCAATTCACTTTCCCCCGGTCTGCGGAGAACATAGATGCAGACAATTATGTAAAAAAGTACACATATTAAAAACCATACATTCAATCCAATACATCGGGGATAGTCGCTATGAATTTATTATCCGATTCGTAGATGTAACCATGACGATAGAGATACTGCAATTCCTCTATTGAGAACGTCAGGTTAGGGATCGGTTGGAAATCCTTGATCTCCCCGGATGCTATCATGCGTTCGTATTTCTCTACCAAAGGGTTCATGAGTGTGTATAATAATTTGTATATATATGAGTTTTTGGGAAATATTTGCGATAACATTACGAAAATCAGTGATGTTAATAAGATAACTACGCGCACGCACGCACGCGCTATATTACGCGCACGCACGCACGCACGCGCACGGTTTCTCCTATTGTTTAGTATATTGAAACTACTATACAATAATATTATTTAATTTAATTAAAATATGATATTATTATATTACTTATGTAAAAAGTATTTAAAGGGTATATAAAGAACGTCCTAATATCAAATTTTTCGTGTAGAATTACATAGTATCAATCGTATTACCCCCCTCTCATTCTTTTTTCAATATTTTTTTTGACACACTCATTTTTATATCACTAAGTAATACAATCATTCGGAGAACATGTTATGAATCCCACCACCATCGTAAACCTTGAAAAAGAGGGTACTACACCCCGCGATCTGATCAAGATGTTCGAGGATGAGGACCTGCCCGAAAGCCGGGTGATCCGCAAGGATATCTCTATCGAAAGGGTATTGTGCGTGATAGATCCCGATCCCCTGAATTACAATCTCATAACCACCGACGGGAAGATGACCGTGGACAGAGATAACATCGTGCGTTATCTCATCGACTGCAAGATCATCTATGTCGGAACGATACCTTTCATGTTCGACGGATGCGTGTACAGGCGCATAGATTCCGATGCGGTCGCAAGGGTCATCTACAAGGCGATCGACAAGTATCCCTATCCCCGTCCGTTCCCTACGGTGAACATGATCAAGGATATCCAAGCCAAACTCCGGGCGGTAAGTACCCCTCTGGATATGGAACGTCCAAGTCTTGAATGGGACCCGGACGGATGGTATAACGAGGATGAGCTGATCCCATTCGACAACGGTCTGTACAACTATGTCCATGATGAGTTCCTGCATTTTTCCCCGTTGGTCTTCTTGACCCATCAATTAGCGGCGACCTACGATCCGAAAGTTACGGACCATCCCGTAGAGGAGATCTACAAGAAGATACTGCCGAACGACGGTACCAGAAAATTCTTCTTCGAGATGGTCGGATACTCTCTTTTCTCCAATAAGATGTTCCCCCCGGCGATATTCGTGATATACGGACCGGGAAATACGGGAAAGACCGCATTACAGAAGGCGGTGACCGCATTGGCTGGGGAGTATAACATATCTTCATTATCCATCACACAGATTACCGAGACCTTCATGACCGTGAAGCTGATGGACAAACTCATCAATATCTGCGGTGAGACGGGAACGGGCAATACCAACTCTAAGGATAAAGTGGACGGGGAGTTGCTGAAAAGACTGTCCGACGGGCAGCCGATCACGGTCAGGGAGATATTCGGCAGACCGTTCGAGATATCGAATTGCGCCAAACTATGGTTCATTACGAATACGATGCCTGATTTCGGAGATACGTCATCTGGATTGTACAGAAGGATCTATGTCATCCCGTGCAGGGAAGAGCAGGATAAAGCGTCTAAGATATGGGATAAGATCGTAGAACCCAAGGCGTTATCTTGGCTGGCTAATAAGGCTCTTGAAGGCTACCGGGATTTTCTGGATAACAACAGTCAGTTCCACACGTCCCCTGAGATGCAGACCGAGATAAGATCCTACAAAAAGCAGGAGGCGTTCATGGACTTTTTGGAGGAAAGGTTCGATTCTACGGATAAGAACGTCATTCCTGCACAGTTGGACGGATACATGGTCGGGGATCTTTACAATGATTACAAGGATTTCTGCTACAACGGTGGCGGCAGACCTTTATCCATCAGAAAGTTCAGTGAGAAGATCAGGAACGAATACAATCTCAATACCGTCAAGATACATACCTATCAGGAGGACGGAAAGCCTACCTATCGTATGAGATTCGAGATACCGCCTAAGAGAAAGTGATGTTAATTTGTATATATTTATATATACGAACCTATATATTTTCAATATCTTACCTATATGGTAGAGGTGAGTTCATGCAAAAGAAATCATCAAAGAAGTTATCGGCGTCCTTTACGCTGATGGTAATCGCCATGCTTTCACTGGTTGGCGTAGGCTTTGCAGTTGGATATTCAGGTTCCGCAACGGTTACGGACAATCAGGCTGATTCCCAGACCGTTACAGTGGATCTGGACAAGTTCTCCGGGTTCGTTTCCGGCAGTTACACGGTCAATACCGTCAATGACGGTTCTGCAATCACTCTGAACACTCTCAAGAAGGGAGATTCGGCAGCGACCCTTGATTCCCTTGAGTTCGCATGGGATTCGACAGAATCCAAGTTCACGGTTACGGATGCGGATGCTGGGTACGATTGTTCCAAGATCGGAGAGATCACCGTATCCGTCAAGCAGCTCGGAGCAGCGGATCCCACTATCGCTCTGACGATCGACGGCGCACAGGCAAGTATCGTTCATCAGTACGGACTTTCGTTCCTCTATGTCTATGACGGAGAGGTCTTCGATCCTGCCGACGGAATCAGTGTCGCCATGACTAACGGAGAGGGTTCCGCTGTCGTATCCGCATACGTTCTGTACAGCAAGTCCGTTCCGTATGCCAACCTTGGCGATATCGACGTGTTCACACTGTCCAGTGCGGCGATCACGTTCACCGCAACGGTCTGAACCTAAACCCTTTCCCATCAAACCTTTTACTGAGGTAGATATGAAAAGAATAATCCCTATTCTGCTGGCTGTCATGGTGCTTTCCATCCCGGTAGGGTATGCGCTTTCGTACACGGGATCCGCTGAATGTTCTGCGGGTCCCTCCGACGGATCGTGTATCATCGTCGAATCATGTGTAAGGGATGGGGATATCTACACTCCGTCAGGGGTATTCACCGAGAAAGCAACGGTCTCAAAATCTAATAACTTATATACTATGTCTGCAACGGACGTGCTGCTGACCCCATCTTCACTCTATCTTCACATATACGGGATAGGGATAGATGAGGATATCACGGTCTCCGCATTGGCTGACGTAACGGGAGTAGGATCTTGTACGGTGTCCTTGGATGATACGGTGTTGTCATCGGACAGAACGGTTCCGCAAGGCTATCATAAGTTCGCTGTAACGTATTCGGGAACGTACTCTGGTGCGAGTATGCCTACGGCAGAGATCTCTCTTTCCGTCTATGCTACGGTGTCCTCTACGGGATCGTATGTAACCCTGTCCGATGGGTTAAGGCTGAAAGCGGATTCGCCATCATCGGTACTGGAGATCCTTGAGGATAGCAACCCGGAGATAGTTGCATCCGAGGACTACGGGTTCTCTACGAACACGTCCGTAAATCACGGGAATAACTATCCAGCAGCCAATATCGCCAATGAGAACAACAACAGAGGCGGTATCTCCGACAATCAGGGGAATATAGATCTTGAGATAACGATCCCGTCCGGACCCGCTTTCGTACTCTATCTGAGGACTGCGGGCAACAATACGTTCCAGCTCACTATGACGAAAGGCGATCAGGTTCTGGTATCGGGAACGGTCACGTTCAATTCCGGGATCGGCACATCGGGATACTATCTGTCATCCTATTCATCGGACGGTTCGTCCAGCGGTTATTTCTATTCGTCGATCAACAACGTCAATACCTATAACGCATGGATGAACGGGGATTCCGAAGATATCAAGATTCGTATCGTAACGGAGGACGGTCAGGAAGCGTCCCGCAACCTGAAGATGGACATTGTGTTCAGAAAGGAATAAACGTTTTATAACCCCAATCTTTTTTCGATCATGACGGCAGAAGGATCTTGGTCATGTTATCTCCTACTGCCGTCGCTCATTCTTATGCTGCGTAACTCTGAATCGGAGATTTTTTCATTGGTTCTATAAAAATATATAAATATGTGTGTACGTTTTTATATACTATGGAAATCGGGGAGAAAATCTCATTTGTACGCAAGACATTCAGATACGGAAATTCTGTCGGAATCGTGGTTCCGGCTCAGATGAGGGTCGCGCCGGGAGTGGTTCTCAAGGTTGTGATCGAGAGGATAGATCCTACTGCTAAACCCTAATTTACATACGTTTATACATACGTTTATATATCCCCATCCACATTCTTTTCTTGTCCTCTGATATAGGACAAGGTGAGAAGAATGAGTAAAACCGAGTTTTACACGAAGTTGTCCAAGTTCGTGGAGATCCTGTCAAAACAGGATTGGACCCCGGACGGATACAACGACAAGCAGGATTACAGTTTCATCTCTCATAAGAAGATGAAGAACAATGTATCCAAGGCGATCACCGAGGCGAAGCTGGTCTGGAATATCAGTTATTCCGATTGCCAGATCTTAGAGCCGATCGGTGCGATGAAACAGCATTATCTTCTGAAAGCGGTCGCTACCATAAGGGACTGCGAGGACCCCGATGCTTACGAGACCTACCAGGCTTTTGGGGAGGCTGCCGATTCCGGGGATAAGGCTATGGCGAAGGCTCAGACCAGCGGTTTCAAGGCGATCATCAATAACAATTTCTTCATCAGCGATCTGGATGTTGAAGGGGAGAATGTTGTTGAATCGAATGATGCTATAAAGGCTCAGTCTGCTACGTCTTTCCAAGCGAACAAGGAGATCGTCAAGGAAAAGGTCATCAAGAAATACTTTGACCCTGCTGAACACATCGAACCCAAGAAACCCGTTGAGGGCAACATAACCGATACGCAGCGCAACGTTCTTGATAAGATCATAAACAAGGCGAGGATAATGTCTGAGACCGAGCTTATGAGATTCGGGAACATCGCACAGATGGAATCGGAGTATGCTGCCGTCAAGACCGCAGATGATGCCATGAAATTCATTTCAGCCTACACAGGGGTATTGAGATGCCCGTGATCATGCCATCCAAACAGGGATTCAAGGAGAATCCCGACGGCTCTTTCTCAATCACTGAGAAAAGGGTAGAATACGGAAAGATCACGGGTACCCAGATCTCCGGGTTGCTGGGAGTGAACCCTTGGCAGACCCCGTTCAGTACATGCGTTCGCATGATGAGACTGTTCAGCGAGGATATCTCGGATAAGCCGGCTGTACACGCCGGATCAGTGATCGAATCGAAGATCCTTGATTATCTGGGTGCAGTGCATGGCGATGATATCTTTGAGAAGAGGGAAGGGGATCATGAGGCTTGGGTAAGCGATTTCGAGGATGAGATCTTCGGAGGTCATATCGACGGACTGATGCCCGACGGTTCGATAGTCGAGATCAAAACATCATCGAGACCGAAGGACTGGATAGGGGGAGTTCCCGTTTACTACCACATGCAAGCGTCCCTGTACGCACATTTCTTCAAGACGAACAACATCGTTTTCGGGGTAGGATTTACCGATGCAAAGACATTGGCAGACCCGGATTCGTTCGTTCCCAATGAGGACAATACCGTAAGGATCAACGTCAATGTGATGGACGGTTTCGAGGATATGATGGCAGAGGCCGAGAGGATCTACCGCAATACCGTTCTGAAAGGAGTGACCCCCGTACCAGATATGCTCAATCCGATAGATGCCGAGATATGCGGATATCTCAAGGCTCAGTTATGGAATGAGGACGAGGCGAGAAAGGAAGCCGACCGCGCTGGTGCTATCGCAAAGGATCTTGATGCCATGAAGAAGATGCAGACCGATCTGGAGAAATCCAAGCAAAAGCTCAGTCTGTACCTTGATTTCAACAACAGCGTTGAGATTGTCGGCGACAGTGCAACTGCGAGGAAATCTACCTTTACAAGGACCTCTGTCGATACAAACCAGTTAAGGAAGGATGGTCTCTATGACCTCTATGTGAAAGAAAAGGAGTACAACGTACTGAAAATCAACAGGAAGTGAAAATGTGGCATACACTATCACAAAATGGGCATTGTCCGATATCCCGGACAATAAGATCGGAGATGCGAACAACGTAACCAGTTTCAGCGAGAACGGTATCAAGACCGTTAAGATCCTTGATGCCAAGTATTTCGATGAAACTGCCGAGAGGGAGACTGACAGGAATACCTACCGTCTCTCCATCGAGTGCATCGAGGGGGGTCAGGATGCCGGAGCAAAGGCTAATCTGACCTACTGGCTGATGGATAAGAAAACTGGACTGATTAACTCCAAGACATTGGGAACGATGGTAAGTCTGGGTAAGGCGATCTTCGGAAAGGAGTTCCCGGACAAGGCTGTACCTATGCCCGATGATATCATCGGATCCGTCGTCATGGCGGATATCACGATATCGAAACCCGATGCGCTGGGAAGATCCTTTACCAGAGTTTACAGGTACGAGCCAGCAAGCGTTGAGTTCTCTGCGTTCTCCGAGATAGAGCAGTATTACAGGGGAATCGCAAATGATGCCGGAGGCGAAACTAAAAACTGAGATCAGGAGATACCTGAACGGAATCGGTGCGTTCTGGTCCAACGTACAGGGCGGACCCGGTTCCAAACCCGGTGATCCAGATATCGTAGTCTGCTACAAAGGGCGTTATATCGCCTTAGAAGCGAAATCGCCAACGGGGGTGCAATCCCCTATCCAAAAGGTGCGGATGTGCGAAATTCGGGATTCCGGGGGTATCTATGAGATCGTAAGAACATTGGACGATGTGAAGAAGATAATGGAGACGATTGAATGATGGATATCAAAGTGAACACACAGGATCTGTTCTCGCTGCTTTCGTATGCGAAGATCTACACTGACGAGGCAACACTGAGGATCGGCAACGGTAAAGCGGAAATCCTTGAAGTGGATGGGACCCACACACAGATGATCAACGGATCGATCGCATGCGATTCCGATGCCTGCGAGATCCCGATCAACCTTGAGAAGACCATCAAGGCGATATCGGCAGTCGGGAAGGATGCCGTACTGAGCATTGATGAGGATGCCCTTACCGTACAGGGCGCACATTCCAAGATCAAGATCCCTCTCATGGTTAGGGAAGCCAATTTCAAGTGGCCTCCGAAATTCGATGGAGAGGCGAAAGCATACTGTGAAATCCCCCCGTCCCTGCTGGCTCCGATGCTTTCCTACGGAGAGTACACAAGTTCGGGAAAGGCGGCGTTCATCATAGGGGATACCAAGATGAGGATCGAGATCGGAGAGGTCCCGGACATATCCGAGCTGGAATCCCCGAACACTGCGGTAGGGGACTGCAAGGTTACTATCGACCTTACATATCTGAACACGCTGATAAAGAACATCAAGGGAGTACCCAGCGTTACTGTCTGCGGTTATGCCGACAACAATCCGCTGCTTTTCAAGTGGGCAGACGGAACGGGAGAGTTCAGGGTGCTGATTGCTCCGAGGATCGAGGATGAGTGAGATGGAATCCAGACTTTTCTACATCACTGGAAGGATCGAGCAGAAGACCACCCTTGAGGAATTATCGAGGATCGACAAGAATCTGCGCAGATACGGTGTCGATACCAACGATGAGTACGGATTCTATAAGGATCTGAATGGGGAGATTGAGATCAGGAACGTCCTCTATGAGCAGTTGGAGGCAATCTACCGTCAGGTATTCTGGAATCTGAGGATCAAAGTTACCCAGATCGGGGAGCAGGTATTCAATGAGGATACAGAGGAAGTGGATGATCATGTCATTTATGACGAATCTTTCAAGCCGGAACGTCTTACAGAGGCGTGGACGTTCGTAGAGGACTACATGGATGGCAAAAAGACCCCCATGAAGATCTCTGAGGAAGATTGGTACCGCAATCTGAACAAGAAACTCAATAAGGGGAATGAGGACGAAAGCGATGAGGACGAGGGCGAGGATGATGATGAAGAATGATTCTGCTGCCGATCTCCTGAAATGCTCCAGAACCATCATCGAGAACATTGTTGCCCGTAACTATCAGGGTTACAAGGTCAAGGTGAACGGGGAGTGGTTCGAGATCAATGTCTGTGCATGCGAACCCCCGGACTGCGAAGGACCTATAACGGACGTGGTTCTATGACCGAGCTGGCATACTACAATGACGAGATGCTGGACGTCATGGAACCCGTTGATGAACAACTCAAAAGGAAAGGACTGACCGAGGATAAGATAGAGTACATCCGTATGAAGGTCTATGGGGATATGTGCTGCGATGAGCTCTATAAGGCAAATTGCGCCAGACCCATCATAGACTACGGGATCCCGGAAGTCAAGTGCTTTACGATGTTCCTGCCATTCAGCGGAGAGAACGGGTCCGTAATCTACCGTGATACGATCATCAAATACTGTCCGTTCTGCGGTGAACCTCTTAGGGGGAAGATCACTCTGAATCCCAGCAAACCCATCGAGGCATACGATGAAGAAAACTGAAAGACCCTATCTTGAACCCTGTCCGTTCTGCGGTTGTACTGAGTTGATCATAGCCAACCTTTCGAGTACCGTCAAGTGTACCCGGTGCGGAATGGCGTGTACGATGAGTACCAAGCATATCTCGGCAGCAGGTGCGAAAAGAGAAGGTAGATTGAATATGCTGGCGATGTGCTGGAATCAGCGTGTGAAGTCTGAATAAACCTTTTTCCTCTTTTTCTTTTTCATTCTTTTTTCAATATATTTATATATACATTTGAATATGTACTGTCAAGGTGAAAAACATGCAATACGATGAGTTCATGGAAAAAGCCAATGTGAAAGTAACCCCGGAAGAGTTCGACAGGATCCAGTACGTCTATGTGTTCGGACCCCACAACATCATCGGGGGATTTGTAACCGAGTTCTGCAACTGGTTCAATGCCAATGGCGGTATGAGAGCAATCAACGACATGTATCCCTTCGTCGAGGCGGTCAAGAAAGGCTGCGAGGCAGAGAACAGGTACAGTGCCGAGATCGAGGATCTGAAAAAGGATATCGACAAACTCACAAGAGAGGTTGAGGTCTATCGCAGTATCGTCAATGAGGACGACTTGATGGAGTTGATCGAGAAAAGAGCGTCGAGGGATGACCTTATCAGGTTCATCAGTCAGATGGGGGAGTGAAAGATGGCAGAGGCACACAAGATCTTCTTCTCACTGAATGAGCATGTGGGCATCGCAGTCCTTTCCGAGATCATGAGAGAGTTCCATCAGGTACCGGAGACTACCGAGTATTACGGGGATTGCGCCTTTTTCCTCTATCTGGATAAGGAATCCACCGAATATCTGAGGGAGCAGTTCGATTGGGCGATAGTTGCTATGCAGGATTTTGATCAGGAGAACGAAGAAGGGGATTATGTCTGCGGATCCCACTGTGAGGACTGAATATGGCGAATCTTGAGGAAATCCGTAAAAGGGTCGTGAAATCCGGGGGCAGCCTGTGTCTCAGGCTTACCAAGGAGTTCGAGATAATGGACGTCAGAGAAGGCGATGAGGTCATAATCTCAATCCAGAAGGTATATCAGTGAGGGATTACGCAGCGATCCGTGAGAAAGCCAAGGAGAAAGGCTACAAGGATATCTGTACGGCGATGTGCGATGCCTGTTACAACTGTCTGTCCTATCAGAAAGGCGAGTGCGTTTATGATGCGGATCTGCAAGTGAACGTCCTTTTGAGGGGGGAGATGTGATGTGGGAAATAGTTAAGGATGTTCGTAACGGTTCTATCGAGGACTGGAAATCGGATGACGATTCGATGAGGAAATGGCTGCTGGACCACCCCCCGTATATCTATTGGAATTTTATACAGGATACCAAGAACAAACGTATGTTGGTATTCGACGGACCTGTTCTCAATGAGGGTAATGACACTCTATGCTATGAGATCCATTGTAATAACATGAAAGAGGTCTATGGCAGATTGACGATAATGGAGCGTAACCTGAGAGAGAATATGAGATATGCTCTGAAAAGCAGAAGACCGGGATTAGGGATCAGTGGGGATACCGTTCAGTATCTATGCGACAAGTACAGATTCGATAATTACGGGTCGGATAGCGACTGTTTTGATTGGATATCCAAAGGATACCCCGAAGGGGATTATGGGTACGGGGTCTATTCGGAGATCAGATTGAACCAGATCCGCTATCCAGACGGTTCAGAATGGGATACCTACCAGAACGAACGTGGACATACTAAGAACGATCCCAATCACAGAGAGCGTATCTCATGGGCGAGACGTATTGACGTAAGCGTTAATATGACGATGAGTACGCGCGATACGCCCACGGGAATAATCGACAGGGCGGTTAAGTTCGTTGAGAATCCAGAGCTCATAAGGCTATTGCAAGAGGTGTTCAGAGAATGACTGACTGGCAGAAGGTTTACGAGGTTCTGGACAGGACGATAGAGGTCTATGAGGTCCGTGACCCCAAGGTGACAGCGGAACGGTACGAGTTGAAGAGGAAGTCTATCGAATGGTTCATGAATGAATTGAAGAAAGGACCTATACCGGGAGGTACTTTAGCCGATACGTCAGAGGATATCTGGGGTTTTGGTGGTACTGAATGGGATGCCGTCAGAGATGCCATTCGTGTGATCTATGAGGATAAGTGTGCCATCTGCGGTAAGCCAGCAAGAGAGGTCCATCACATCAGACCCAAGCATCTGAATGGTAAGAATCACCCCCGTAATCTGATCCTCTTATGTAACGACTGTCATGATGAGGTCCATAGAAGGATCGACCAAGGTATTCAGGATGTGCTGAATGAATCATTGAGCATACCCCCGAAGGTTGAATCCGTATCATTGAGGAATTTCTTATGAATCTTGAGAATTACGGAGGATTATGCTGATGTTGAGAGTTATAGAATTATTTTCTGGAATAGGCGCACAGGCTGAGGCTCTTAAAGAGCTGGGTCTGGATTATGAGGTCGTCGCAACGTCCGATATCGACAAACATGCCAATCTCGGATATGAGGCGATACATGGGAAAGTGAACAATCTGGGGGACATTACCAAGATCGAACATTTACCTGAGTGCGATCTGCTGACTTACTCATATCCCTGTACCAGTATCTCACTGGCTGGTAAACGTGAGGGGATGGTAGAGGGATCAGGTACCGCATCATCCCTATTATGGGAAGTGGGTAGGCTGCTGGCAGATATGAAGGAGAGGAAGATACTGCCGGAAGTGTTGCTGATGGAGAATGTGGATGCCGTACTCAATAAGGTCAATAAGCCGGAGTTCGATAGGTGGTGCAATATCCTGTCCGAGATGGGATACTGCAATTCCTACACGATCATGAACGCAAAGGATTACGGTACCCCCCAGAATCGTAAACGTATCTTCATGGTATCTACCCTTACTATGGGGGAGTTCGTATTCCCAGATCCGTGTCCGGACGGTCGCGTATTGCGTGATGTTCTGGAGCAGGACGTTCCTGAATCGTATTTCCTTTCGGAGAAAAGGCTGGCTACGTTCAAAAGGCATAAGGAGAGGAACGATGCCAAGGGCAACGGATTCGGATTCAAGGTCCATGAGATAACCGATGAAGAGAGAGAGAGAGAGGAAGGGGATTGTTCAGCCAGCGTTACAAATTCGGCAGACAGATATTGCGCTACATGGATCGGCATACCCAAAACCGAGTGCCAGAGGGAATCTGGTGTGGATGATGAAAAGAACGGATGTATCTGTGTAGGGAACATAAACGAAAAGGGCTGGTTTGAATCCGAACAGAGAGTGTATGATAAGAGAGGTTGTTCCCCAACGATTGTTGCCAGAGGTCCGAGGATGATAGAACAGTCCATAGAAATTGCAGGTGATCTGAACATCCCCAACTGGCATAATACCGATAGGTGTGTAGCAGGTGTGAATGGTATATCTCCTACGATCTGCGCCCAAGCCAATAATAAAAAGACGAAGGTGCTGATAGAACCCAAGGATTCTGATGAGATCATAAAGACTGGGGAGTTGGATTAGTGAAAATTGAGATAGAGGATGCGCAGATACTTACACAGAAACGCAGTGAATTAGGTAAGAGGATCAGAAAAGAGTACGAAAAAGGAACGGTAAAAAGGACGTGGAGAGAAATGACGGATCTGGAACCAAAAGAGGAAAGAACATCCAACACGATCACTGGAGTTACAAAGGATAACATGGTAGTGATCACAACAAGGAAATATCCATGCGATAACAAGGATGGATATATAGAGGTCAGAGAGGGCGACGGGGTAGTTACAGGACGTCCGTATGCGTGTGGGAAATCCGCACAATCTCAGCAGTCGCCTACGATCATCACAGCCAAGGGCGGCGGCAGTGGAGTTGTGGTTGCCGGGGATCTCACGGATTCCAATGTCGAACAAGCTACACGGGTCTATGATGCAGATGGCTTATCCCCTACCGTGATTACCCCGAAAGGCAGCGGAAGCAAGACCAAGATTGCCTGGCCTAACGATACGAACGGAACGGTCGAAGCCAATTATCCAGATTCCAGCAGGGAAAAGGAACAGGAATCCCAGTATCCGATGGAGAAACTGAGGATCCGTTATCTGACCCCAAGGGAATGTCTTAGATTACAGGCTTTCCCGGATGATGCGATAGACAAGTTACAGGCTGTCCTATCCAAGAGCGCATTGTATAAGGTTGCCGGAAACTCCATCGCAGTCTGCTGCTTAAAGGCGATCTTCAAGGGAATCTATATCGACAAGACATTCAAGAAGGACAAGCAGAGTAGGATCGAATCGTTCTTCTAAACCCTTTACACTATTTTTATATACATAAAATATTATACAATAGCATTAACTCATAGGTGTTAATAATGACTGATAACAATGACGATTCGGGAACGGTAATAATCGACTTTACGGATGATATGACCTTTGCGGATATCCCGACAAAGACCCTTGATGAATGGTTGTGAGATACCCTTTACATTAGTTTATATATGTAAACATATATACATAAGCACATAAAAGGAGGCATAACATGACTGCAATACCAACAGGATGTTCCGGGCAGAGCAATCCGCAGCCTACACTTAAACCCTGTCCGTTATGCGGCGGTAATGCAGTATGGACCGGGTGGTATCTGACTACCGCAATACTCTGTCAGGATTGTGGTCTGCAACTGAGTAATGATGACTGGGATCTTAACAATTCGGCAGAGATCAGATCTAAGTTGGCTAAGAAATGGAACAGGAGAGTGAACGAATGACCAATGAAGAACTGATGAAGAAGGCCCAGGATCTCATCGGGTCTTGGATCTATGATAAGACAGACAAGAACGAGTACCTTTACGCATACGATTGCTACGATTGGTGTTGCGAGGATGATGTGAAGTTGTGTTGCATAGCAATCAATTCAGAAGTGTCCATAGTCCAGTCATACGTCAAGGAAACGGAGATCTGGATGTCTGAGTTCGACGAGTATTACCGCAAGGTATCCGATGCCAAATGTATCAAAGCGTGGGAGAAAATCAAAAAGCATTACGACAAGATATTCAAAGGGGGAATGAGCGAATGACCGATTTCGAGATGGACAAGGTGTACACGATCACAGGGCGGGAGTTCCTATCTCTCCTATCTCTAATCCCTGATGGGGATGAGAAAGCCAAGGTGATAGTGGAGAATGTGGCAGGTAGAGAAAAGTCAGGAAAAGTCAATGAAGGTCAAAATGACTTTTTGAAACCCTGTCCGTTCTGCGGTGCAAAAGCGATGCTGGTCTATTGCGTACATGGTGTAGGTGCTAATTGGGGAGTCGAATGTACCGAAACTCACGCACATAGAATGGAGTTCGGCGGTACGCAGGATGAAGTCATCAAGGAATGGAACAGGAGAGCGAAAGAATGACGTATGAATGGATTGTCGTGTTATGTCCGTTGATGATATGGGCGATGATCCCGTTCGTGATGTGGAAAGAAAGCAGGAGGCTGATTGAATGATTGATGACGATCTCAAACCGTGTCCGTTCTGCGGATGTGAGATGTGTATAGCGATTAGGAGTTATAGACTCGTAAAAACCCAACACTATTCAATCGTACATCCTGACAATGGGTGTATCTTGGAGGACTATGAGAGTCGTGAGACCTCCGCGCGTGGTGAACTGGTTGATAAGTGGAACAGGAGAGTGGGCGAATGACGGGGTACTTATATCGTCTGATTCTGGATGTGACGATTAAAGCCGATTCTCAAAAAGATGCTGACGAAATCGCCAGAAATCTGAATGTGAATGATATGGACGCAGAGATATGGTCAAGCGAATATAGGTACATGGGTATTGATGAAGAGGGGGCAAAAGAATGACCCAACTGTGTCCGTATTGTGAGTCCAAGAACGTCAAGGTATTGGGAGAGAAGACGCTATGCAAGGAATCCCACTATCCCAATCGCCAGATCGAGATCACCCAGCAGAGGTGGAGATGTAACGATTGCCGGAGGACATTTTCTACGAAATTTGCATTTTGAAGGAGGGAAATAAGAATGAAGAAGTACAAGTGCAGAATATGCGGAAAGAAGGTAGCATGTCTCCGTAGGGGGATGTGTTTCGATTGCAATCTGATGATTGCGGAAGAGGTAGAGGCGCACGAACACACATGCAACGAACAGGAGAAGATCAACGAGGGTCTTTTCCAGTTGATCCAGTTGCAGCAGGATATCATTGACGAATTGGTAAAGCATATCGACAACGAGGCGATCACACAGGCGATCGCTACCCGCAGGGAGATATGTAAGAGGTACTACGGTGCTGTGGCAAGAAATGCCTACCACTCTTGGAAAGAAAAGCTGTGAGAGTGGCAGAGTGGCTGTGGATAAACGTCTGATAACCGAGAACGATCAGTGGGCGATATACAGTACAAGCGCGACCCGTTCGATGCAGAAGGATCTGGATGCCTTTACCTCTAATGGTGTGCGTATAGGGGATCGTTATATGGTCCATCTGGGAGAGAGGAAGGACACACAGGACGATTACTATCTCATATTCGATAGGAGAACTGGTAAAGCGGTACATTGTTTCAGGGATTATACCGAGATTGCCGTACAGAAGATAATCCTTGAGGCTTTACTGAGAGATGAGAATGACATTGTAGAGATGGCAAAAAGGAGAGTGAAGGAATGATGGTTACGGAGACCTGCCACTATTGTTCCAAATACAAAGACGGTCAGTGTACCTGTTGCGACTGTATAAAATGTCGTTACTGTCCAATGCCCCGGAAAGCGATCCTAATCGTATATGGGAGAGAAAGAGAATGACCGAAGAACTCTATGGAATAACGAAAGGCGCAACAGAATATGTGATTCATTGTATGTACTGCGACTATGAAGGGGTGCATCATTCACACACGAAGAAAACCGCTATTGAAGTTTTCAAATCGAATGGTTGGAAGATATGTCGCAATCACGCAGTCTGCCCAAAATGTATGGGTGTGATTGAATGACCGAACTGAAACCCTGTCCGTTCTGCGGTCGTGCAGTCAAGATCATACATGTCGAACCATGTGGTTATAATGTCGTTAATTTCGGTGATGAATATGCGGTCGCAATAGTCCATGAAGAGAGATGGGGAGAAGAGTGCATGATCGACAGCATGGGGGCATACAACCAACGTGAGGAATCTATGATGATAGATTTGTGGAACAGGAGATCGAAAGAATGACCGAGTTGAAGTCGTGTCCGTTCTGCGGTGAAGATGCAGTGTTGTTCGAGGTAAAACCGATTTGGTGGTATGCACAATGTACTGGTTGTAGATGTTATCAGGTATCTCATTCTAAGGATGAAACTATACGCAAATGGAACGGGAGAGTAAAGGAATGACACAGCCAATCGACAAATTTACGGTCAGCGGTAAACTCATCAAGTGGGATATAAACAAGTTCGAGTTTACCTTGGAAACGCCTGTCGGGGATATTAAGATCAACATCGAAAAATGCAACAGCCAGATGCTCAATGAGATGGTCGATGCGATGAGACTTAGAAGAGTTGTAGAGTTTAAGGTGGTGGGAGAATGACCGAACACATACTGAAACTGAATGACAGATATTTCGATGCCGTAGCCAACGGCATCAAGACATTCGAGATACGCAAGAACGATAGGGATTACAAGGTCGGAGATACGCTCGTATTGAAAAAAGTGGATGATGACGGTAAATTCCTAACGTATGCTGATCATAATCTTGGGATGAATCTCAATTATGAGATCAAGGTCGCAATAACATACATACTCACACATGACGAGTTCGATGGAATAAGCGAGGAGTATGTGGCATTGGGTATTAGGAGAGTGGGAGAATGAGTACATTCAAGGATATAGAGATAACATACGGGGGGATCAATCCGTATGGTGTTTTGCGTTTTGCTATGACACTGGTAACATGCAGCGGACGTACAATAGTGGATATTGCGGAAACGGATTATATAGCATTTACCATCGAACATTTCAACGAAGAGAATCTGGATGAATTAAAGCGCAAACTGACTGCGATGGCTGATTTTCAGGATGCCAGAACATTCGTGATAGAGGTAGATGGATGCGAAGTGGTGAAGTGGGGGTAAGAATGATAACACAAATAGATCTTGTTCTTTCCCAACCGTTCGATGATTGGTTTGAGTTACTGATCAGTCAGGAAAAGGTAACAATTATTGGAGAGGAATATTCCGCTGACCTAACGGATGATAAGGTAAAGGAATTGAACGATGTATTGACAAAATATCTTGAAGAACGTGAGAAAGAGAAAAATGAGAAGGAAGATGAGTAAATGAGTACCAAGAACATACTGACAAAAACCTGTCCGTTCTGCGGAGGGAAAGCCGAATTGCGTGATAAGCTGGATGGCAATACGGAAACCTATGAGATCCACTGTAATTGTTGCCACATGAATTTCTCAAGGTTCGTATGGAGATGTATGGACGAGAAGGACGTGATCAAGGATTGGGATAAGAGGGTGATTGAATGAGCGATCTTTCGATAGTGGATTGGTTATTCCTGTTCGATAAGATAGATACCCAGACATGGCTGATCTTTGGCTATGTGATTCCCAGTATCATCTTTGTAGCGGCTCTTATATTCCATTGGTGGAGATCATGAAAGGGCGCGTATTCGTAAGGCACATGGATAACGTCAGAGTTACCCATTCCCGGAGGTATCTCAGGCTGGATGGCATGTCTATTGAATTTACCCATGAATGGGAAGATGCTGCCAAGGAGATTCATAAGAAGTACGATGATGAGATGTGGAAAACCACATTGGAGAGGATCATCAGAGCCGGGTTGAAGAATTACAAAGAGGTTGAATGAAATGACCTTAGAGATGGATTCGATCTATAACATGGATTGTCTGGATGGTCTCAAACTAATCCCGGACAAATCCATTGACCTCATTGTGATGGACCCGCCTTATTCATTCCAAAGTACGGAAGGTGCAGGAGTTTATGGTAAAAGCAGACCTTATTATAAGGAAATAAAAACTCTCGCAGAAGGTATCACTAATGAGATTTTGGATGTTCTCTTGGCAAAGATGAGGGCGGTAAATATCTATATCTGGTGCAATAAGGCACAACTCCGTCAGTATTTTGACTATTTTGAAGATAGGGGATGCGCCGTCGATCTCCTGACATGGCATAAGACCAATCCCATCCCAACTTGTTCTAATAAGTATCTTTCAGATACGGAATACCTGTTTTTTGCTAAGGATAAAGGTGTAAAGATATACGGGTCATACGAGACCAAACGCAAATGGTATGTTTCGGAACTGAACGTCGCCGATAAGAAGAGGTACGGGCATCCTACAATCAAACCTCTCAATATAACCAAGAATCTTTTTCTTAATTCATCAAGGGGGGGGGGGGACAGTGTTAGATCCGTTCATGGGTTCTGGTACGACTGCG
>Ga0247609_10001418_pt1 | contig 28610 bp, 23 predicted proteins | sample 172DNAGHGlowgp2_FD_193487 | JGI IMG/M metagenome (GOLD analysis project Ga0247609, IMG submission 193487) | Sheep rumen microbial communities from Palmerston North, Manawatu-Wanganui, New Zealand - 1728 DNA GHGlow gp2 | ecosystem: Host-associated > Mammals > Digestive system > Stomach > Rumen ... | reverse complement strand
CGCCACTTCTCGTAGGGTTCTATCGATGCCAGCAGCTGCTCGATGTTGTCAATCTTCTCGCCGAACTTCTTTTCCAGGGCGGCACCCTCCTGCGTACGGAAGTCCACCAAGTGCTGTATGGCCTCTTGTACGCCTGCTTTCACCACCTGCCACTCCTCGTCGCTCAGCAGTTCCACCTCTGTCTTGGTCAGCACGTCGGGCATGCGCACCAACAGCGACATCCAGTCGGTGTCCGACAGCTGGTGTTCCTGAGCAAAGCCTGACAGCTGCTGATAGTAGTTCTCCATCAGTGCCTTGTTCACCTGCGCAGCATCTGCAGCAGCATCTTTCTCTATCCAAATGCTAAACTCCACCTTACCTCTGATGACGCACTCAGCAATCAGCTGACGAATCTCCATTTCCTTCTCTCTGTAGAGCGGAGCAATACGTGTCGACAAGTCCAGCTGCTTGGAGTTGAGCGACTTGATTTCTACATGAATTTTCTTTCCTTCAAAGGCCACTACTGTTGTTCCGTAGCCCGTCATTGATTGTATCATAATGTTAGATTTTCTATAATATCCTGCAAAAGTAATGAAAAAGGTGCAAAATGCCAAAGGAAAACTTGTTTTTCTTTGCTATTCCGTGTCAGCGCAATTGTTCGCGACACTGCTCAAGGATGGCTAACAGGTCATCCTTTTTTTCTGCACGCAGCATCTTGATACGGGTCTCGCGGAAGTTGGGTATACCCTTGAAGACTGGACTGGCAGCCAAGTGGCGACGGGTATGGAGAATGCCGCAGAGTTCTGCGGACTTGCCCTTCATATTGGGGACAGTCCCCCTGTAATTCGCTTCGCTGCTCACAGTGGGGACAGTCCCCGTTTCACAGCGTTCGATGTTAATGCGCAATTGTTCCTCCAGGACGTCTATTTTCTCGTCGAGGGTGAGTTTGCGACGTGAGAATATCCATGGCTGACCGAAGGTGGCGCGACCAATCATAACTGCATCGACACCATACTGGTCGAAGTGTTGGTCGGCATCGTCCAACGACTTGATGTCGCCATTGCCGATGATGGGAATATGAATACGGGGATTGCGCTTCACCTCGCCAATAAGTGTCCAGTCGGCATTGCCTGTGTACATCTGACTACGGGTACGACCGTGGATGGTCAGTGCCTGAATGCCACAATCCTGCAGCTGTTCGGCCAAAGAGGTAATGATGAGTTGTTCATGGTTCCAACCCAGACGGGTCTTCACGGTAACGGGGAGCTTGACAGCCTGTACGACCTTCTCCGTAATCTCCAGCATCTTGGGAATGTTTTGGAGCATGCCAGCACCAGCACCCTTGCCTGCCACTTTCTTGACAGGACAACCGAAGTTGAGGTCGATGAGGTCTGGACCAGCCTGTTCAACCATCTTTGCAGCCTCAACCATCGCCTCGACGTCACGGCCATAGATCTGAATGCCTACAGGCCGCTCTTCGTCAGCAATAGTCAACTTCCTGACCGTCGACTTTACATCACGCACCAAAGCCTCGGCGGACACGAATTCCGTATAGACCATCGAGGCACCAAACCGCTTGCACAGCATACGGAAACCAATATCCGTGACGTCCTCCATAGGAGCCAGGAAAATGGGGCGCTCGCCCAGTTCTATATTGCCTATCTTCATGATTAGAACATTTGGCTAACACGTCGGATGCCAGCCACGAGGGTGTCAATCTCCTCTTTGGTGTTATACATCGCAAACGAGGCACGAACGGTGCCTGATATGCCGAGGCGATCCATTAGGGGTTGTGCACAATGGTGACCCGTTCGCACGGCAATGCCCAAACGGTCAAGCAGGGTACCCATGTCGAGATGGTGGATGGTGCCTACGTTGAAAGAGACAACGGCGTCTTTACCCGCCGGAAAACCGACGGGAGTAGTGGTTGTGGGGCCGTAGATGTGCATGTCGTCAATGGTCTGCAGCTGCTCCATGCAATAGCGGGTCAATTCCTCCTCGTAACTCTTGATAGAATCAAGACCCACCCTATTCAGGTAGTCGATGGCGGTAGCCAGTCCGTGGGTTGCCACATAGTCGGGGGTACCTGCCTCAAACTTAAACGGCAGGCGTTCGAAGGTGGTTTTCTCCCATGTCACCTTGTCAATCATCTCGCCGCCGCCCTGATAAGGTGGCAGCTTCTCCAACCACTCCTCCTTACCGTAAAGCACGCCGATGCCCGTAGGACCATACATTTTATGACCACTGAAGGCAAAGAAGTCGCAATCCATGGCCTGCACGTCAATCTTCATATGAGGCGCACTCTGCGCACCATCCACCAGAACGGGGATGTCGTGCTCGTGGGCTATCTTGATGATGTCCTCGACAGGGTTGATGGTGCCTAGCACGTTGCTGACATGAGCCACGCTCACCAACTTGGTACGGTCGGTGATATATGTCTCGATGGAATCGAGACACACACGACCGTCGTCGGTGATGGGCAGGTGCTTCACCACGATGCCGCGCTTCTGTGCCTGCAGTTGCCACGAGACTATGTTGGAGTGATGCTCCATCTCCGTGACCAACACCTCGTCACCAGCTTTCATCTGACTTTCGCAAAACGAGCTGGCCACCAGATTAATCGCCTCGGTGGTACCACGCGTAAAGACTATTTCTTCTATCTTACGGGCATTGATGAAACTGCGTACCTTTTCACGGGCAGCCTCGTGCAGGTCGGTGGCCTGCTGCGAGAGATAGTGCACGCCACGATGCACATTGGCATTGACGTTGAGGTACTCGTCGCGCATGGCATCAAGCACGCACAACGGCTTCTGTGTGGTAGCCGCATTGTCCAGATAAACCAATGGCTTACCATATACCTCGCGACTCAATATGGGGAAATCTTCTCGTATTTTCTGTACGTCGAACATGTCTTTTTCTTAAAATGTGCGACAAAGGTACGAAAAAATATGCATTATACCTTGTTTATTTCAGAATATTTTGTATCTTTGCACACAGACAAGGACTTTAAAACTATATTGCTTATGAAACAATTTGTACTTTCGTTGATGATGGCAACGGCTGTTTGCTCGACGGCCCTTGCACAAAACAAGGTGAAGAATGTCTATGCCAGTTCTACGAAACTGAACGTAGAGATGTTGCAAAGCAACGACCAGACCGTTCAGCTGAACCGCTATTTCTTCGCAGGTTACAATACGCTGTGTCTGCCGATGACCGTCGCTGCCGACCAGTTGGGCGATGTAAAGATTGAGCGCTTTGCCGGCATCCGACAGGAGGGCAACATCCTGAACCTCTATTTCGTAGAGTGCACGGCTGATGGTATCCAGGCAGGCGTTCCTTATCTTGTCAACTCTCCAAAGAGTCAGTATCTGCGCATCAAGAACACCGATGCCATGACGATTGACAACGAGATTCAAGCCGTTCGCATGAGTGATAACAATGGTAATATCGTGACCTTCGGCAGCAGCTGGGAGATGATGGAGAAAGCAGGCCGCTATGGCATTCCTGCTCAGCAGAAAGTAACTCCGCTGGAGGCTGTACTCGTTAAGACCACTCCTGAACAGAAGTTCCTGCCCACCCGTTGTGGTTTCACATGGGACCAGCAGAGCACTACCGCCCAGGAGTTACGCATCGTACACCTCTCACAGTCTGAGGCCACGAAGATTAACAACATCCGCGTGCAGAACACTTCTGGCGATGCCTATGACTTGAACGGTCGCAAGGTAAACAGCAGTGCCAAGGGTTTGGTCATCCAGAACGGCAAGAAGACGATTGTCAAGTAAGTTGACTTATAAAAAATAATAAAGCTGCGATTCTTTGGAGTCGCAGCTTTATTATTTTATTTGCAGAGTTTACAACCTGAGCATTTGTTCAGTTCGCCACGGAAGCGTTTCTCTACCAAGTAGTGCAGACGGTCGCGCAGGGGTTCTAGCTGCATGTGGTCGATAACCTCATTGATGAAGGCATTCTGCAGCAGCACTTTGGCTTCCTGCAGCGAGATACCACGCTGACGCATGTAGAACAATGCAGCATCGTTCAGCTGACCAACCGTTGAACCATGAGCACACTTCACGTCGTCGGCGTAAATCTCCAGCATAGGCTGGGTGTACATACGTGCTTCCTTGGTAGCAGTAAGATTCTGATTGGTCATCTGCGAGGTGGTCTTCTGCGCACCATGCTCAACCAGCACCCGACCGGCAAAAGCACCTGTCGACTGGTCATCGAGCACATATTTGTACAATTCCTGCGAGTTGCAGTGAGGCACCTTGTGAACTATCAGCGTATTGTTATCTACGTGCTGCTGCTTATCGGCAATCACACAACCATAGCACTGGCACTCGGCCCCCTCGCCTGAGAAGGTGAGATCGAGTTTATTGCGCGTCGTACCGTTGTGTAGGGTTATCACATTGTGATTAACACGACTGTTGGCCTGCTGGTCGATATACACATTGCTCACACGGACATTCTTCGCATGCGTCTCTTCCAAACAATAGAGATCCAGCGAGGCATTTTCACCGACAAAAGCCTCGATGACCTGTGTGGCCAGGAAATTTTTATCGTCAGCGGCATGGTCACAGAACAGCATTTTTATTTCGGCACCCTCTTCGAGCACGATGAGCACACGACGATTCACCATCAGGTCAACATCACTGCGTAGGATGTTTATCACTTGGATAGCACGATCAACCTTCACGTTCCTAGGCACATAGACGTAGAGACCATCCTGTGCCAACATGGTGTTGAGGTCGGTAGCTGCATCGTTGGCCTTACCTGCGAGCTTGTTATAGAGGTGAGAGGTGAGGGGTGATGGGTGAGAGGATAGTTCTTTCAGCGAACCAATGATGACACCCTCAGGGAGTTTGGCCGAGGCATGAGGTATTCTCTCACCTCTCACCTCTAGCTTCTCACTTCTATAAAGCATGTCGTTGACCACGAAGTACAGGCTTGTCGAGAGGTTGGGTACGTCACAACGGAACGCGTTGTAAGGGTCAACGGGAATCTGCAAGCGATTCAGGTTCAAACCGTAGTCGGGGGCAAAGAGCGCCTGCATGTCTGTATATTTGTAGCGCTCGACTTTTCTGCTGGGGAAACCACTCGACGCAAAGCGCTCGAAGGCCTCGTCGCGCACGGCATTCATCACGTCGCTGCTATGCTCGCAAATCATCCCGCGACACTGCTTATAGAGATCAATATATTGCTGTTCGCTACCCATTATCATTTATCAATTATCATTTGTCATTTAGGGCGCAGCCCGCTTACTCCTCGCCAATTTCTTCCTTTATCCAATCGTAGCCGTGCTCCTGAATCTGTACAGCCAGCTCAGGACCACCCGTCTTCACGATGCGACCCTTGTAGAGAACATGTACAAACTGAGGTTTAATCATCTCTAGCAGACGATCGTAGTGAGTGATGACGATGCATGATGTCTCAGGTGTCTGCAGTTTGTTCACACCCTCAGCCACGATACGCATAGCATCAACGTCCAGACCAGAGTCGGTTTCATCAAGGATGCTCAGCTTAGGCTCAAGCATAGCCATCTGGAATATCTCGTTGCGCTTCTTCTCACCACCGCTAAAACCCTCGTTAACAGATCGATTGGCCAATTTTGAGTCGAGCTCTACAATCTTACGCTTCTCGCGCATCAACTTCAAGAACTCGGCAGCATTCATCGGCTCCAGTCCCTGGTACTTGCGCTTCTCATTGATGGCGGCCTTCATGAAGTTGGTCATCGACACGCCAGGTATTTCAACGGGATACTGGAACGAGAGGAACAGTCCCTCGTGGGCGCGGTCCTCGGGCTTCATCTCCAATAGGTTCTTGCCGTTAAAGAAAGCCTCACCCTCGGTCACCTCGTAGAGTGGATTACCCACGAGCACAGCACTCAAGGTACTCTTACCCGAACCGTTGGGTCCCATGATGGCATGCGTCTCACCATCGTTAATCACGAGGTCGATGCCCTTTAATATCTCTTTGTCGCCAATCTTAGCGTGTAAGTTCTTTACTTCTAACATACTTCAAATTCATTTAGGCTGCAAAGGTACAAATAAGTGAGCGAAATGCCAAAGAAAAGCCCAGGAATAGCATGTTATTTCGTTAAAAAAGAATAATAAGATAGCCTGTCTCGTTGCTGGGACAAGCTAATACAGAAACGGGAACAGCTAATACAGAAACGGGAACAGCTAAAAAAATCTGCGGTGCCACCATCGACATCGCAGATTTTGATGTTTACTCCTCGCTGTCAAAACTTAAGGAGCGGGAGTTTTGCCGTACATGGCAGCAGCATCAGCACTTCCTGCCCGTTACTTCGTGCCACCACCGAGGGCGATGTATAGGGCGATGATAGCCTGGGCACCCTTGTACAGGTTCGATGCCTCGCTGAGCTGAGCGCTGAGGAGGTTCTCCTGGGCGGCGAGCACTTCGAGGTAGCTGGCCTTACCGTTGTCCATCAGTTCGTGGGTGCCGGTGTATGCCTCGTGGAGCACCTCCACCTGGCGGTGGTAGTAGTCGTGCTTCTCGCGGGCTGCCTCGCAGTCGGCCATTGCCTCGTTCACTTGGTTGCCGGCATCAATGACAGTCTGTACGTACTTCTTCTTCAGGTTTTCCTCGGTCAACTGGTTAATCTTGTAGTTGGCCTTGATCTTGCCTTGCGCGAAGATGGGTTGTGTGAGGGAGCCGACGAGGTTGAGGAACATCTTGGCGGGGTCGATAACCATGCTACCGGCGGAGTTGGTCCAACCACCCTGTGCCGTCAGCGTGATGGTGGGGAAGAAGGCGGTGCGGGCGGCCTGCGTGTTGTAGAAGGCCTCCTCCATAGCGGCGTTGGCCATGCGGATGTCGGGACGCTGTTCAAGCATCTGTGCGGGAACGCCGAGGCGCAGGTAGCGGTTGTCAAACATGCGTTGGTTGGCCGAGGCGGTGTGGTACTTGGAGGCGGCCTGCCAGTGGCTACGGGCGATATGGCGTGGGGTGACGCAGAGGAGCTTGCAGATGGCGTTCTCGGTGGCCTGGATGCCACGACGGACGTCGACAATCTGCGTCTTCACGCTCAGGTAGGACGACTCCAGCTGGTTGACAGCGGTAGAGTAAGCCTTGCCGTTCTCATAGAGTGCTTTCTGGGTCTCCAACGAGGCATTCCAGAGGCTGTCGGTCTGGGTGAGAATGTCCAGCTGTCGGTCGAGCAGCAGGAGATAGAAGTACTGCTGGGCGACGGCACTGATGAGGTTGGAGCGCGTGGCCTCCTCGCTCAACTGTGCCTGGAGCAGGACAGCCTTGGCTGCGCGCTTCTTGCTGGTGATGGAGCCGAACACATCGACATCCATCGACAGCTGCAAAGGCAGCGAGTAGGTCTTCGAGAACTCGCTCTTGTCGAAGCTGGCCAGCGTACCCTGTGGTGCGAAGTAGAGCGACGGCAGGTAGGCCAGCTTGGCGGACTTCAGCGATACTTCGCTCTTCTCCACGGCGATGCGGGCAGCATTCAGGTCGGTGTTGTTGGCCAGCACCTGCTCGATGAGCTGCTGCAACAGGGGGTCGGTGAAGAACTCGCGCCATGACGTCTGGGCTAGCGACGTGTCGCTAGCGGTGGCAGCCACCTGGCCGAACACCTCGGCAGGCGCTTCCACCTTGTTCTCATATTTATTGTATAACCCGCAGCCTGTCAGCATGAAACCAATAGCTGCGGCGAGGAATATGTTGCTAAGTCTTTTCATAATTCTTTAACTTCACTAACTTCTTTAACTTCTTCTACCACTTGTTTGCCCTGGAACCTTTCGTGCAGTTTCTGGAACACGATGAAGAAGGCCGGTACGACGAAGAGTAGGGCAATGGTGCCGACGCTCATACCACCGATGACACCGAGAGCCAAAGCACGGTTACCATTGGCACCGGCACCACCCTCAATGACGAGCGGTATCATACCTATGATCATCGTAGCCACTGTCATCAGAATGGGGCGCAGACGCTCCTTGCAAGCCTCAAAGGCAGCCTCGGCAATACCCATGCCCTGGGCACGACGCTCTGAAGCGAACTCCGTAATCAGGATGGCCGTCTTAGCCAACAGACCAATCAACATGATGACACCCGTCTGCAGATAGATGTTATTGTCCATGCCTGGTATACCTTGCGTATAACCAAGGTAAGCGAAGATAAAGGCGCCCATCAGTCCGAATGGCACACTGAACAGCACGGCCCACGGAGTGAACCACGAGTTGTACAGAGAGGCAAGGATGAGATAAATCAGGATGGCACAGATGATGTAGATGATGGCGGTGGCATTAGAGCCGGAAGCCTCCTCCAACTCGCGCGACATACCGCTATATTCATAGGTGGCCGTAGCAGGCATCTCCTCCTTGAATACCTCGGCGATGACTTTGTGGGCGTCGCCCTCGGTATAGCCGCTTCCTGGAGAGATATAGCAAGTGATGCTCTGGAACAGGTTGAAGTGCTCGATGTTGGCCGGACCAACAATTTGCTTCAGGGAGACGAACTCGGAGATGGGTGCCATCTTGCCGCCCCTCACCTGTACGAAGATATTGTTCAGCGACTGCGGGTCGAGACGATATTCGGGCGACGCAGCAGCCATGATGCGGTAGACCTTACCAAACTGGTTGAAGTTACCGATGTATGCACCACCGCAGAAAGTACCTAACGTATTAAGTACTTCAGCAGCCGATACGCCGGCACGGTCGCACTGGACAGGATCGATGTCGACCTGATATTTCGGGAAGCGCTCAGAGTAGGTGGACATGGCGGAGGCTATCTCCGGACGCTCGGACAATTTGGCTAAGAAGTGCTCGGTCTGCTTGGCAAACTCAGACAGGTTGCCGTCGGTGGGGTCTTCCACCACAAGGCTCACACTGTTACTCGTACCATAGCCAGGTATCTGAGGCAACTCAAAAGGCAGCACCTGCACATTCTTGATGTCCTGACAGTCAAAGTAGAAGCGGTACATGACGAGGGTCAACAGATGGTTCATGCCCGGACGATCCTCCCAGTTCTTCAGACGGACGATGAGGGTGGCATAGTTGGAACCGGCACCAGAGAACATACCGTAACCGCAGCATACGGAAAAACTCTCTAACTCGGGAATATTCTTTACCTTCGCCTCCACTTGTTTCACCATCTCACGGGTCTGCTTCAGTGTGGTGCCTTCCGGTGCACGAAGTTCGGCAAGGAACACACCCTGGTCCTCCTGTGGCACGAGACCTGAAGGCAGGCTCTTCATGAAGAACACCAGCAGCACGGCAGCCACAGCCAGGAAACTCCATGCCAGGATGGGGCGTTTGATGAACTTCTGAACGCTCTTGCTGTATTTGTTGTAGATGGCATTATAACTGACGGTATAGGCCTTCTTGGTGTAGTAGGTCAAACCCTTCCCTTCCTGCTTGCCTTCCTTCATTCTCATCATAATGGCGCAAAGGGCAGGACAGAGCGTGAGGGCCGACACGCACGACAAACCGACAGAAGAGGCAATCGTGACACCGAACTGGGTGAAGAACGTGCCTGACGTGCCGGGCATAAAGGTCACGGGGATGAACACGGCCATAAATACCAGGGTACACGATACCACGGCTACCGACACCTCGCTCATGGCCTGGCGGGTAGCTTCGCGGGCATCGCTGATACCGCTCTCCATTTTCGCCATAACAGCCTCGACCACCACAATAGCGTCGTCCACCACTGTACCGATGGCCAGCACCAGTGCAAACAGCGTCAGGATGTTAAGCGAGAAACCTGCCAGCGAGACGATGGCAAAGGTGCCCAGTAGAGAAACGATAATCGAGATAGAGGGGATGATGGTGGCCTTGAAGTTTTGCAGGAAGAAGAACACCACAAGAACTACGAGGATGATGGCGATGATAAGCGTCTCCACCACGTTATGGATGGCGGCAAAGAGGAAGTCGTCGCTGGTCATCAAAGTTATAAACTCCAGACCGGCAGGCATGTTGGCCTTCAACTCCTCAAACGTCTTGTTGATGCGGGCATTCACCTCGGTAGCATTGGCACCTGGAGCCTGGAAGACCATGAACATAGCACCCGGACGGTCTTGAATGTTCGACGTGAAGTTGTAACTCATGGCACCAATCTTCACTTCGGCCACATCGCTCAGGTGCAGCATGCCGCCGCCACTGGTGCGTAGCACGATGTCGTTGAACTCTTCAACGCTTTTCAGCGTACCCTTGTACTGCATGCTGTACTGGTAGGAGTTCTCCGACTGCTCGCCCAGCGAACCCATAGCCGACACGAAACTCTGTCCGCCGATGGCGGCGAAGACCTCGTTAGGTGTCAGGCCATATTGTGCCATCACGTCAGGCTTCAGCCAGATGCGCAGGGCGTAAGTGTTACCTAGACTCAGCACGTTACCCACACCGGTGATACGCATCAGACGCGGCTTGACGTTGATGTCAACGTAGTTAGACACGAAGTCTTCATCATACTTGCCGTCGGAACTCTTCACAGCGAAGATCTGCAGGATGTTATTCTGTCGTTTCTGTACGGATACACCAATCTTGTTCACGTCGGCAGGGAGCAGGGCTTGTGCACGAGTAACGCGGTTCTGCACGTTCACTGCTGCCATGTCAGGATCGACACCCTGCTTGAAATATACACTAATCTCAACGTCACCGTTCGACGAGGCCTTTGAGGTCATGTAGGTCATGTCTGACACACCGTTGATGGCCTCTTCGAGCGGCTGGATGACCGACTTCATCACGGTGTTCTCGTCAGCACCAGAGTAGCTGGTGCTAACCGATACCGTAGGTGGTGCGATATCCGGGTATTGCTCCACTGCCAGCGTGCTCATCGAGATGTAGCCCACCAACGCTATCACAATCGAGATGGCACATGCCATCACGTATTTATTGATGAAAATATTGTTCTTCATATTGTTGCAGCAACAAATTCTTCACTCTTCACTTTTCACTTTTCGGTTCTTCCGGGAAAAGTACCTTCTGTCCTTCCGTTACATTGTTGGCACCATTGGTCACAATCTGGTCACCCGGATTCAAGCCGCTGGTGATGATGAAGTCCTTACCGTTACCAGTATCTTCTGTCGTCACGTCGACGGCGGTAGCGGTACTATCGGCCTTTACCTTGTAAACCAGTGACTTGTCCTGAAGGCGTATCACGGCATTTTGCGGAATGACAATCACGTCATCCTCGGCAAAGTTCATCACCACCGTACCCTGGATACCGGAGTACAGATGACCGTCGGGATTGGGGAACGACACCTTAGCGGTCAGCGAACCGGTGGCGGCATTCACGACACCCGTCAGACTGGCGACACGACCTTTATGGGGATACTCCGTACCGCTCTTCATGATAAACGTGGCATCGGGCAGTTTACTGATATATTTTTCCACATCGGCAGCCTTCATGCCTTCCTTCACCATCGACTCGATAATGTCCTCCGTTACTGAAATCTCGGCGTACATCGTCGTATTGCCGCTCAGCATGGTCAACTGCGTAGCAGGAGAAACCTGGTCGCCGGCACGCACGGGAATCTCGCCGATAATACCTGAGACGGAAGCCGTGATGGTGCAGAAGCCGAGGTTCACCTTGGCACGGTTCACCGACGCACGGGCCTGGGCCACGGCAGCCTGGGCCTGCTTGTAGGAGTTCTCTGAGTTGTTCAGCATATAGCTGCTCACGATATTCTTCTCATACAGGTTCTTGTTCGATTCATACTCCAGTTTGGCTGAGTTCTCTTGAGCCAGAGCTGCCTGCAGGTTAGCCTCGGCAGCCTCCAATTCCAATTGGGCGTTGCGGGAGTCGATGACGAAGAGCGTCTGCCCCTGTTTCACCTGCTGACCCTCAGTAACGCAGATTTTTACCAATTGTCCACTCACCTGTGGCGTTACAGTAACGTCGTTCTGGCCTTTCATCCTGGCACTGAACTTGTAAGGGAGTTCGATACTCGATTTCTCCACTGTCATAGTTTCATACGACGACTGTGTCTCCTTTGGCATGTCTACTCCGCACGAGGTAATTATCGCCCCCATGCCGAGCATCACAGCCCATACCATCCCATTTTTTTTCATGATGTTTTATGTTTTAGTTGTTGTTAAATTTTGTCTTTGGTTACTTTTACGGAATAAATATGGGGACAAAGTTACAAAAATTTCTTAATTATCACACAAAAACCTTTGTTTTTTTTTCGTTTGTCACAAAAAATCCCCCGCATTTCGTCGAGGGATTAGGTACAACGATAGTACCAGTCGCTATGCGTGATGGCTGTCACGTATTGCTCTATTTTTTCCTCTTTAGCTTGAAAGGGGTATCTTTGTCCATCTTGCCGCTCAGGTACTGACCGTCCTGACTCAGCAGCAGGGTGTCCTTTTCTCCGTTGCTATCAGTCATGATGACCTTCTGGCCCTTCACCACATAGGTGCCTTTCTCTGATGATGGGGCTATGGCCAGTGCCGCTTTCATAGCTTTGCGTTTCAGCCAGCCGATGCCAGCAGCCTTCATGGCCTCGTCGCTGACCTTTATGTCAGCCTTCAGCACCATGTTCTTCTTGTCCTTGAACTCCACGGTGATGGCGGTCGTCACACCTTTCTTCATGGCTTCGATGGTTTTGATGGTTTTCTCGAGTTCCTTGTCCACCTCGGCCTTTTCTGCAGCCGTCAGCTTCCGGCCTTTCTTTTTCTCTGCCTTGGCAATGCCTTTCTTCCTCAGCTCCTCCTTGTTTATGTCTTTCGTTGCCTCGTTCAGCTTGTCGGCCATGATATTAGGGTGGTAATACGTCCGTCCAGACAGATCCGTCTGTCCCCATACAGTAGTGGTACAGCCAATCAGCATCATGGCCACCAGTGCGAATAGTTGTCTTTTCATATGCTGCTTTCTATTTTATGATTGAGTTAAATCTACGGTGCAAATTTAGTGCTTTTTCTTAATACCACCAAGAAAAAGCTGCGAGAAATTTCTTGGTCTAAGGAATCTGGGATTGCAAGACCACACTCATACCTTTAGGTGTGAGAATTTAGGAATTATTTTTCCTTGATTCCTTGGTTCCTTAGAATAAATAACCTCTGCAGATAGGGTAGAATATTAAGTCTAAGGAATCTGGGAACTTAGGAAGGTTTAGCTCGACGGCTCCTAGGGAAAAGTTAAATTTTTAAGTAATTGGGGGAAAATGATGCATTTTTCGAAAAACAGTGGGAGTTGCATCGGTGTTGGGGCGTAGTCACCTTAGGGTCGTTCCTGACGTTCCTTTCACCCGTTCCGATGGCGCTTTGCGGTCGTTCCGATGATACTTTACACCCCTAAAGTATCATCGGAACGAGTCGTAGATGACGTCGGAAGCACCCGTAGATGACGTCGGAACGGGAGCAAGATGACGTCGCTGTAACGCTCTGTGACCTGTACTGATTTTGGTTGACAGCTTTGTTTGTTATTCCTAATTTGGTTTACACTCTTTGTTCTTTATTCCTACACAGGTTGTCAGTTTGAGACATTATTCCTGCTAAGGTAGACACTCTTGCTTTTATTCCTAAGATGGTTGTCACACCAAAATCGTTGTCCTAAGACGGTGCAAAGATAGACATTTACTTTGGATCTCGCAAGCTTATCCCTGATTTTGTTGTCAGAATGTTGATAGTATTGTCATCATCTGTATTCCCTTGCTGTAGGGAGTATCCAAGCAACGGGTTGTCGCTGCGCCCCGTCATCATTTCGTATGGGGTCTTCATGCCCAGGGCCTGATGCGGACGAGCATGGTTGTACATATAGACGGAGTTGCCTATTGAGCCTCCTGTGGTGATGAAGTCCAGGTCACCATTGTTGAAGAGCCAGGAGTTCTTCATAGTGTTGTTCATCCTCTCTGCCAGCGCATTGTGCAGAGGGTCGCCCGTCTGCGTCATGCTGATTCTGACGTTAATGGAAAGAAGCATTTCCACATATACCTGCGATGTATACTGCACACCACGGTCTGAGTGGTGAATCAGGTCTGAGAGGTCGATGCCGAAGCCTGAATAGCACTCAAGGGCCATCGTCAGGGCCCGCAGAGGTCCGTCTGTCTCCAGTGTCTCATGGAAACACCAGCCCACAATATAGCGTGTATAGGCGTCCGTCAGTAGTGACAGGTAGCCGAAGCCCTCGCTGCAATATACATAGGTAATGTCTGCCACGACCAGTTGCCCCGCATATCTGGCTACCAGTTTTGGAGTAGTATTAAGCAGGTCCGGCCAGATACGATTGTTGTGGTTGGAGTCCGTTGTCTTGGGTCTGTATCGCTTCCTGCGCAGCATCAGCCCGTTGGCCCGCAGCACGTCGTAGAAGCGGTCTCGTCCAAGGGTAAACTTCGCGCCGAAGTACTGCCTGCAAAGGTCCAGAAGCTCGCGGCAGCCAGACTTCGGCAGGTTGTCCGGAGCACGGATATAATGGCAGTAGAGCACTACGCTCGTGATGAGAACGGCCTCCTCGTCTTCCTTTTCGTCATGCTTGTAATAGCCCCATCTGGATATGCCAAGCAATCGGCAGAGAGGCGCAATCTTATAGACATGCACCTCCACTGCCAGGGCTGTGATTACTTGGCATCTGATTTTTTTCTGATGGGGATGCCGTAGCGTTCCTCGGCCAGCACAATCATGCGCTCGTAGGCATCACGAGCCATTTCTGTGCGTTTCAAGTCAATCGACTTGGTACGCAATTCCTGCTTCAAACGGGCAATCTCCCGAAGCAGTTCTTCCTTGTCCAGGTCCTTATCCATATCCGTTAAAGCTTCCTGTGATTTTGACATCACAGGATTGTCTTCGACTGCAAAGGTACGAATCCAATTTAAAATACAGCCATCAGAAAGACCATTTTCTTTCTCAAAACGACGTTTTGTCATGCCTGAAGATAAGTACTCTTCTACTAATGCAAGTCGTTTCTCATCTGTCATTGCTCCTACTTGTCGCATACTGATACACTTTTTGATTTCAAAAGTGTCAACTTATTCAGTACACGTCACTGTAACGCTCTGAATGAAATAATGTAGGAAAGACTTGCATTTCGCTTAAAAATTTTGTATCTTTGCATGTTAGTAACAGAAAGAGTATGAACAATGAGTGACGAAGTGTCATCCGTCACTCGTCACCAAACATATAATAGCTAATTCCCGTAAGTATGAGTTAAGGGACTTCTTTTTTTCGGGAATGAATTGAATGGCCTCTATTTAGTTGTAGAGATATCGTTGCTATATCGTAGCCATATCCAAACTTTTTCCCCTTTTTCTTCGTTTTGTGCAAAATAATCAGTATCTTTAACGGCAAACGCTATATCAAGATACAATAAAAGCTGGCCACACGTGACCAGCTCTGTTTCCAAAGTGAAGAGGAACCAAGCGGCAAGGTCGAATTGCTCATCATCACGCAGATGCCACCGTTCCGCACATCGTGGCTCTACTTGGTTTCTCCTTTCACACTGCAAAGATAGGAAGTTTATTTGTAATTTCCAAATATTTCTTCCTTTTTCTTCGTTTTGTGCAAAATAATCACTATCTTTGCAACAGCTATCCGCCCATAGTGGCTAAGATGTCCTCTGAGGAGGATGGAGCTGTAGGGTGGGGCACTACATATTGAAAGGCGTTACTGACGCTTTGTTTTTGGCTGTTCGAAACTTAGGAACTTTTGAATGGTGGTCAAGGCAAATGCAGATGTAGCTCCACGGGGTGTGTATATACTCTCCGTAGTGTGCTGCGAGGGCTAACCATGTCCTCACTAGCACACTTTACGGGTGTACTATATTCTCCAGCGTGGGTGTTTACTCTGTCTGTTTACCACCATAGGTTTCCTAAGACCTCGAATAGCAAACGGGCAGAAGTTAAGCACTCACGTTTTTTGTATGTAGCCATCAAAGGAACAAAAACAATCTGACTTTGGGTGCTTGTCAGAACAAAAGAATAAACACAAGGCAACAAAGAGAAACTGACAAACTATCGATATCGAGATTCATTTCACTTCTGGGTGACATAGAACTGGAAACCTAACAACGCAGAAGCAGAAAGGGATAATGACCTCGCACGAACAGCGTGGGGGATTCGTTATGCTTCATTCTGCAGCGTTTCCAGTCGCTTATGTCACAAGCATGGCACCCCTGCGCTTCTTCGAGAAACGCAGGGGCTTTTTGTGCCATAAACGATAATATGGCAACGGTCGAGAAAGATATTAACGAGACATCGGAGAAAATAGATGAGGTAAAGCGCATAGTGCAAGAACGCGCTCTGGCATTGGAATACAAGAAACAAATTCCACAGACACCGATAACAGAAGGTGAGTCGTGGAAAAATTTGACGTTTTCACAACCCGAGAATACTGTAAGAATTGGAACTGTCTTTAGCGGAATAGGAGCCATTGAACATGCTTTCCAACGTCTTGGCTTGAAGCATCAAATCATGTTTGCTGGAGATATTGAGCCCAAGTGCAAACTAAGCTATTTTGCTAATTACCAAATCCGCGAAGAAGACTGGTTTACGGATATTCGCGACTTTGATGCTCGACGCTATAAGGGCAAAGTCGACTTTGTTATTGGTGGAGCTCCTTGTCAGGCTTTCTCAATGGTGGGTCATAGACTGGGGTTTGAAGACGCACGAGGAACGCTGTTCTATGAGTTTGCGCGTGTAGTAAAAGAAACACAACCCAAGGTTTTCTTGTTTGAAAACGTTCGCGGGCTCTTGAACCATGACAAAGGTAGAACATGGCATGTGATGCACGATATATTTGAAGAACTGGGCTATGACGTTAAGTTCCGCGTTTTGAACAGTTGTGACTATGGAATACCTCAGCATCGTGAGCGTGTTTATTGTCTTGGCTTTAAAAAGAAAACGAAGTTCGAATTTCCTGCGCCAATAGAGTTGGAGTATAAAATGTACGACTTTTTGGAAGACTACATTGATACGAAATACTTCTTAAAAGAGAAGGGTGTCAAGTTCGTTACCAGCCATAAGAACCACGACAAGTTTTACACGCAGATAAATGGAGAAATACAACTCTGCCAAAAGCGTAATCAGCAGTTCAATTGGCATGGTGACTTTGTGTATCATCCTGATTCTGAACTGACACCAACAGACGAGGCTTTTGATGAATTTGTCTTCGATGTTCGTGACGTAGAGGAGAAATATTATCTTTCAGATAAGGTTGCTCACTACGTTCTCGCTGGTGGGACGAAAAACTTCAAAACTTCGACAGAGACAGATCTTGACGTGGCTCGTCCGTTGCTCCATTCGATGCACAAGATGCATCGTGCAGGGGTTGACAACTATGTGACACATAAAGGCCGCATTCGTAAACTCACGCCTCGAGAATGCTTGCGTTTGATGGGATTCAAGGACACATTTAAGATAGTCGTGTCCGACACCTCGATGTATCAGCAGGCAGGCAACAGCATTGTTGTTGATGTGCTGATAGCTATTCTAAAGCAGATGGACATCACAAAATACGGTGAACGATTATGATTATTGAAGGTGAAAGATTTACGTTTGAAGATACTTTTGACACGCCCATTACGGTGGCCGACAGTTGGGTTATGCCCAAAAATAAATTAGGTGACGGAAACGGCGAGGCAAAACTCTACTTTGGTTCACGAGATAAAATGGAGCAGTTCTTTGGCGAAATTGGCTTCACCGCAACATGCTTTGTTCTTCGTCAGGACTTACAGGCATATATGCAAGCCATTAAAGCCGAATATTTTACACCCTCACAAAACTATCGTGGCCGTGATGAAATGCGTTGGCTTTGGTCTGAACGTATGGAGAAAATAAATGCTCTTCCATCAGGTATTGTCGACTTCACGATTTGCGAGCAATCACAAATAGCAGGGCCACGCGGTTATGTCAATTCGTCAGATAAGGTTTACAAACTGATACGCGAGATATCGCTGCCGCTTGTCAGCTATATCTCTGCTATGCGCCTTGACTATAACGGTCATCCGATGTTCTACCTAAAACTATTTGCTGATTTTGAGGAGATAGAGAAGCGTAAGGCTTTTATCGAAAACTATGGTGCAAGCATGCGCCAAGAAGAGGAAGAGACACCTTGGAGAGTATGTGATGATGAGCCGGAACCAAAGACATCTGCCCCACGTTATGGTCGTGAGGGCCAGGATGAATATCGCCGTAAGCTTTTGGAAGAATGCCCATTCTGTCCCATTACTATGATAAACGAGGAATCGCTTTTGATTGCCAGCCACATCAAACCTTGGGCGGTTTCAGACTCTGTAGAGCGCATCGACCCCAACAATGGCTTCATCCTTTCTCCACTTTATGATAAGTTGTTTGATCGCGGCTATATTACTTTCAGCAATGATAAGCGTGTATCAATCTCCAACTGGCTCTCTCGGCAGGTAAAAGAACGTATCGGTATTAAGGATAATCAATTCTTTCAGTTCTTGCCAATTAATGATGCAAGGGCAAGGTATTTGGAATATCACAGAGCCACAGTTTTCAAAGGTTAAGTTTTAAACCTTCGTTTTTTTTTGCATACGATATTAATTAAAAATAATGTGAGACTTGTCTCACTAATTTCAGATACTTGGGAGAAGGCTAAAGGAAGAGCTGCTCTTGCAGTAAATACAGAATTGCTTGATGCCAATTGGCAGACGGGTAGATACATTGTGGAGTTTGAGCAGGGCGGTAATGCGAAGGCTCGCTATGGAGAGCAGTTGATTACCAATCTTGCTAAGGACCTTACGCGATTGAGAGGCAAGGGATTCAGCCGCTCAAACCTTACCTTTATGCGCAAGTTTTACCTAACCTTCCCAAAAAGTGAGACGCTGTCTCACCAATTGACATGGAGTCATTATTTTGAGTTGTTGAAGTGTGACGATTCCTTGGAAATGCAATTCTAAGTGCACAGCAGAACCGACCCTTCTGTGCACTCTGGAAAGTAAAGGGTGGAAACTTGAAGTAGCTCAAATTAGCGGGAACGCTCATACTTTCATCATCAGATATTATCTAATGAGTAAGGTGGCCACAAAAGAAGAACTTGAGGCAGGAATAACTGGTGTAACAGAAAAATGAACGGTGAATCGGAGAGACATATTTTTGTTTGCTTACCATGTTGTAATCGAAAAAATGCCGTCACGTTTCACCGATATGGCTGGGATGCCGATAGACAGGCGGTTTGCGGGCGTGTACGGTGCGCGCGGACGTTTCACTTCGCTTCCACTTTGCTTTCATGCCATGGGCTGTTAGCGAGACAGCTGTTCCTGCGTGCGGGATAGCTGTAGCCATGCATGAGTTAGCTGTTCCTGTTTGTGAGACAGCTGTAGCGGCGAGAAAACGGTGAGCGTTTTAGCCAAAACGGTGAGCGATTTCTGGAAAACGCTCACCGTTTCTCCATGAGACAGTCCATCCCATCACCACGACAGCTTCTCCCGATACTAAGACAGCCTATCCCACCATTTTATTGGCAGTTCTTTTGCGCACGGTACCCGCATGCGTACCTTTGCTATGCATGTGACGGGAAATGAAGGCAAAGTGAAAGGGCTAATCTCCGCTATCTCCTTTGTACACTAGGATTGTGGAACGTGATGGCATTTTTTTGAATACCAGTTTGCTAGTTCTGATAAAAAAAGGAAAGGTTGTGTCTAGGGACTGGTACGTGACACAATGGAGAATACAGGCAATATCCGTTGGCAGAGCAATATGCATTTTACATCGGTTGACTACGTGCGTGCAGGGTTCCTTATAAAGAAAAAGGGTAAGACATCTCTCCCTCATGTGTACTATCCCTTCGTCACCTCAAGCAGCTTCTAAGTATACTCTAGCCTGCTTCTAGGCATACTCTACCCATACTCTAGCCTGCTTCTAGGCATACTCAAACAGTATGGCACGAGTATGGCTACACTATGGGAAGAACGAAGAAAATAAACGACAAAGAAAAATAAAGTCATAAAAATTTGCTTTTATCAGAAATAATCCGTAAATTTGCCGTCGGAATGATGGCATAGTGCTATCATAATGCAGATAAATAGATATGAGATTATGGCACAATCGGCAGTTACAGTCAGAATGGACTCTGAAATGAAAACGCAGTTCGACGCACTCTGCGAGCAGTTTGGTATGAGTGCCAATACGGCGTTCAACATCTTCGTGAAGGCGGTGATAAGAAGTCGCAGCATTCCCTTTGCTATCAAGGGTTCACCAAGTGCGCAGGACTTGTTTATGCAGCAAAGGAGAGCAGCGGAGTTGAGCAAGGAATCGGAACTCTCGTTGGATGAAATCAATGCGGAAATTCGTGCGGCAAGGGAAGAAATGCGTAAAAGGAAGAGTGTGAAGGCATGATTTACGCAGTTATTGACACCAATGTGCTGGTATCAGCTCTTATCACTCACAATTCGTTGTCGTCAACGGCAAGTGCACAACGGAACCGACCCTATTGTGCACTGTGTCAAAGGTGATTTTTATCCAAAACAGGAAGAAAGCATTCCAATACCGATAGCAGCAGAAGAATAAATCTAAAAACACTCCACCTTTGCCAAGAGCAGACGGCAAGGGGGAGTCTTGATATTGTGAGAGGATTTCAGCCTATAGTGGCCAATCTATTGTCCACAGGGTCATACTTAACCGGCTTATCGAAACTGATGGCCTTACCGTCGTAGATGGCTGAGACATCAATGCCTCGACGTTGGAACTCATCGATGAGTGCCTGGTCGTGATAGGCACGCATACCAGTCCAACCGGTATTGCCGACCTGATGATTGAATACTGTTACTAACTCGGGAATTTGCATGTCTGCGAACTGCAGGGCATAGCGAATGTAATAAATGTGCTGTTGCATAATTTGGAATGTTTTTGAAGTTAATACTTGACTTTCATCGAGATTAATCCTCACCTCCGCAATGTTCAAACTCGTTTGATATTGCATTCGGTTCGTCAAATCTTCCACATCGTACTGACCACCGTGGCTTCCAATGCTCGGTTGGCGAGTCACCCTTTCGGGCACTGCTCTTGATGCTGGGTGCAAAGGTACAAAGAAAAATAGAGACGCACAAATAATCAACAAGAGATTTGGAATTAAGAAGATTATTTGTATCTTTGTGGGCGAAATGCCAGACAATTATCTTCACCGAATACTGACGACCGTTCTGATGGCGTCATGCGCGTTTGTCGCAGTTCATGCGCAGACGTTGGAACAACTGTGGAAGAGCCCAACCAACGACTACCGGGTGAAGACATGGTGGTTCTTTGGCTATGAGCATACGACAGACGCGGGCATCACGTATTTTTATGACGACAAAACGGGCGATAATTAGTCTTTTTTATACGATGAAGGAGATACTGTTGTTGCTTTGTGCCATCCTGTCTGTTTTTTTTTGACTTAACATCCACAGACCTCATGCGTATATAAGTCAGCATGACCCGACAAGCATTTGAACATATTGCCCATGAACTTCGTCCCCGTCTGAAGGATATCGGACGGCGATTCTTCGGTGACGAGGACAGAGCTGAGGACATAGCGCAGGAGACCCTGATGCGGCTTTGGCTGCTGCGCGACCGCATAGCCCCGCAGGCAGACATAGAGCCGCTGGCCGTCAGAATGGCCAAGAACCTGTGTGTCAGTGAGTGGCGCAAGCAACAAGTGAGACAGGGACAGGCTGTGCGCGTTGAGATTGTAGCCCATGAGGACATTGAGCATCATGTGGAACTCAAGGAAGAAATAGAACGATTGCGCCATGCCATCAGCCTTTTAAAGCCCGCCGAGCAACGTCTGTTCCGTATGCGTCACGAGGCAGAGATGGACATCAGTCAGATAGCTTCTGCTACTGGTATCGGGGAGCGCTCTGTCAGTGCCATGCTCAGTACTGCAAAACGTAAACTACAAGAAATACTTACCCGGAAAGGAGGCCTACAATGAAAAAAGACCTGATAGAAAAACTGCTGAACGAGCAGACCACACCCGAAGAGGAGCACCTGATAGCCCAAAGGCTTCAGGAAGAAGAGGATATTGAGCAATGGCTCAAAGAAGACGAAACGGAAGCGTACGACCGTATTGTCAGTCAGCGTAGTGCCAGGCGAAGCTACATCAGATGGGCTGTTGCGGCATGCTTTGCCTTGCTTATTGCAGCGGGTGCCATCGTGCTTTGGCCCCAGGAACAAGTCGACGACGCTATCGCTGAACAAAAGCCGGAAGAAGTCACCACAACCGTCATCCGCGATGCAGAGCCCGCTATGGCCATCACTGCGTCAGCCAAGCCTACAGTAACAACCAAGAGGCACAAAATGCGCCTCAAGAATAGGGCTACTGCTAACACCACCGACAGTTTGCAATACTACATTGCCCGTTTGGAGAAAGAACTGGAAAACGTCAACGAAAGTACCTATACGACCAAGGCTGAAGAGGTGCTGCGTGCCGATGCTCGCCTGCAGAAATTGGTACAACGCATTATGGTGGGCGAGCTGTCCAAAGACAACATGCCCTCAGAGGCCTTGAATACGAACAAAACAACGGAGGAACAGCCATGAGACGACTTATATTCATTGGAATAGTGATGGTGACGCTGACCGTCAGCGCCCAGACCACCAGTACCTACGGAGACCTTCGGGCCAAACTGCTGCACGTAGGACAGCAGTTTACAGGTCGTAACACTGTTAACGACCAAGCCATTGCCGTCGTCCTACGCGAACTGGCCAACAACTACCAAGGCCATCTGTCGCGCCAGCAGTTCAGGGAACTGAGAGACACCATCGAAGGGATGCGCAGCCGAATATCTGCGGAAACTTGGCGGACGGCCTTGAGCAACGCCGTCAAGACCTTGCAGGAGAAGACGGACACGCTCGACATCCAGCAGTGCATCCTGGACTACTACAAACGCGTGCCGCAAGAGCAGATCTATGTGCATACAGACAAACCCTATTACGTGCCTGGCGATACGGTATGGTTCCGAGCCCATCTGGTGGATGCCGTCACGCATACGCCCATCAGTCGTTCGCGCTATGTCTATGTGGAATTGCACGACCAGCGGGCCGACACTTTAGTACAACGCCTGATTGTCAAGTGCGACTCGGACGGTGTCTTCGCCAATGCGCTTGTTTTGCCTCATGACATGCATGGGGGCAGCTATACCCTTGCTGCCTATACGCAATGGATGCGCAATTTCCCTGTAGAGCGTTTCTACTACAAGCAGTTGACGGTGGTGGACAATAGTACGTCAGTCGTAGTTGCCGCTACAGCATCTGTTGCGACAGAATCGCGACACGCCACAGACCCGAAGCTCATCCTCGCTCAGCGCAAGGGACAACTGCTCATTCAGTATAGCGAACCTACCCATGAACCCTTATCGTGCGTCGTATATGGCAGTGGGAACCTTCTCGTGACTGACTATACACAGGAAAGGGTACTGAAAATTGACAGTCACACTCTCCGTCCAGGCAATATCAGTATTGCTATGGTGAACCGCGAAACGGGATACGTCATTGCTGAAAGCCAGACCACCATCGAGGGAACTCAGCCACAGGTAGCCATTAGTGGTAAAGCTCGTACCCTGAACGAACCGATGGAGTTGTCGATAGACCTTGCGCAAGCTGACGGCACACCGCTCTACGGTACGTTCTCGATCAGCGTCACCGACTATGACGTTGTAAAGTCCGACACGCTACAACCTGCCATTGATGAGTATCTGATGCGCTCACCAGACGGATATTCCCTCAGCGATATACTGAAAGACAAGCACACAGACATCCAATATGGCTTCCAAACCTCGCAAACCATCTCTGGGCAGATTCGTGGAACTATCTTCAAGAAGGTCAAGCATCCTCAACTGATACTGGTACGTCCTGACACTGGCTTCCGTGAGACTTTCGAGCTAGGTGACAGTTCACACTTCACCATCAACGGTCTGGACTTTCCTGACGGTACCACCTATCTTTTAGAAGGTATGCGCCAGACGGGCAGTACCAGTCTTGTACAACTCAACATCGATGAACCTTCATTCCCAACGATTCACGCAAAACGGACTATCACTTCTTCAGAGATTATCCCAGAAGCTTTTGCCAAGCAGGCTCAAGAACAGGTGATGTATGGCAGTGTGAACCGTACCATCGACCTGCCTGAGGTAGTCAAGGAAAAGAAACGCAGGCATAAGCCAGAAGGACGTGTACAACAGGAGCCTTTCAAAGCATTCTATGATGATATGCCCATATTGAATAATGCCAGCACCATAGAGATTCTATTGAGTTCACTGGGATTAAAAATCACCAAAGAGGCCGACGGCAATATGACATTAAAAAACTATTCTAACACAAATGCGCCACTTGTATTCATCGACGACACAGAAAGCAATGAAGAAGAATTGCTGATGCTACAACCAGAAAACATAAGATCTATAGAATATTACAAACCGACTGATTCACGCCTGCTGGCCTATCGATGGGACGCTCCCTCACGTGGAGTTCTATCCATTCGACATAAAACCGGTTACCATACTAGCAAAACAAGACCATTCTCAATGGCTACTGTCAAGCAACAGGGATATCAGCCGGCAAAGAGGTTCTATTCTCCACAATATCCTGACCCCGCTGCCAAGACGCGTCCAGACCATCGCACAACGCTCTATTGGAATCCGAAGGTGGAAACTGACGAGAAAGGGCATGCCAGCGTCAGGTTCTATGCCTCCGACATCTCCAAACGCTACCTCGTCACCCTCGAAGGTGTCAGCGATGACGGAATAGTAATACACAAAGAAGCGATAATTGAATAATTTTTAATATCTTTGCAACATGAAACGACTTCTGTTGCTACTATTATGTATAGTTTCGCTATTGCATTGCAAGGCACAGGCCATTGTCTGTGATGTGCAGGATGGACAACCTGTTATTCAGGCTTCCGTCTTTGACGAGCAAGGGAAGATTATCGGTGTGACGGATGCTGATGGGCGACTGCCAGACTTAGCTGACGCTACCAGTATCCGTATTACACATATTGCCTATCATCCTCTGCAGATAGGGGTTGGTGCTATTAAAGATGTGATTCGTTTGCGTCCTATGGCATATGCTCTGAAAGAGGTCGTCATGGAGAAGAAGTCTCCCTATTGTCTGAAACTGATGTGTTATCACCGCCAGTATATGGTGAATGGCAAAGGAACTCTCGACGAGTTGCCGCCAGTAGTGAGTTTTGTCGATGGGCTGTGCAACCTGTATATTTTTGTCAATGGCTGGCATGAAGCGCGTCGAATCACCCTGGCTCGTCGCGAGGTCATTACTGGCGACATGTTACAAGCATCGGCTGTTGACGAAGTCGTGCCTACGATGTCACCACAATCAATCCCCGAGTTGAAAGAGGATTTTCCGAGCAACACCACCATCCAGCGCGACTCACAGATTATCCGTGCCACTTTCGACGGACTATACCCTGACAGGAGTCGTCGTGTCAGCCTGCGCATTGCCGACGAGAACGGGAAGTACAAAACGGTTGCATCAGCCTTACAGGTTAAAGACCTGCGACAGGGCGTCTATCGGATCACCCCTTATCCTCGTGTGTCCCAAGGCGACTTGCTTGCCTATTGTGAAACCAGCCAACTGAAAGGACGCATAAAACAACGCCACCATGAGAGTTATACCATGAATCTCTGGCTCTTTGACGAATATTATCCCATAGAGGCTGAATATCTTACAAAGCAAAAGTATAAGGCGGAGGACACACAACCGCTTTCCATGACTATTGACGACATTGACCATTATATGCAAGAAGTGCAAGTTCCTGCTCTCTCTGACGACATGCAGCGAAAGTTGGATGAGACACGCAGCCAAAGGAATCTTCAAACACAAATACCTTTCATTGAAGTGGGACAGCGGAAGGGAAAACTGCTGATAAAATTACATGACTATGAGGGTACAGATTCGCTTATTTGTACTGTCATCGGGAATGGTAATAATCTGGTTTCCGGCTATAATCAAGGAAAGGTGTTGCGTATTGACAGCGAGATGCTTAAGGCGGGGGAAGTGACCATCAGTATCAAAAGCCACCAGACGGGCACACTTATTGCAGAGACCCCTATCACTATCCGTATGGAGAATGCAAGCATTGAGCTACAGGAGGTATCTGTGACAGGCAATAAGAAGAAAAAGGACACACCGGTTCTTAACCGCTATAATATGGATCCTCCTCGTGGCTTTAAAACAGGCGACCCAAGGATTGGGCAAGCTGCGTCTATGGCGCAGTTGCTGACGTCATTAGGAATAAGGGTAACCTACTTTAATGGTGATCCTTATATCACCACACCCGACAATGCTGGACTGGACATCTATGTCGATGATATGAATATGAATGATGACCACGACTACGTGCTAAATCTGGTGCCAGCCAACGTCAAAGCCATAGAATACTTCACGCCAAATAACGCTACTAACGGCATCTTTGGTGTTCGTCCACAGTCGTTTACTGGCAAGGTTCCTGGTGTGTTGTTCATCTTCCTCAACGACGGATCGGAGGTTGTAAACCCTTAAACAGCCGCCACGTCGCGCTTGGAAATACCTGGCTTCAAATACTGATAGAGTATAGACATTGTACCAAACGATGTCACTTTGAGCGTCATCCAGCTTGGTGGCAAGGGGTCACTGTATTTCCGCTTGAAGGCCCGTACAAATTGCTCGTCACTGCGATGGTATTCATCAGGAATGTCTGAAATATGTGAAGTGCACAGCGGAACCGACTTTATCCAAACTTTTTCTTCCTTTTTCTTTGTTTATCTCGAAGATATTGACTATCTTTGCAACAGTTATCTGAAATCAATAATAAGAACCCTATGAGAAAACTGTTATTTTTACTACTATTCGTCGTGCCAAGTCTGTGTTTTGCCCAGAAGAACGTGGGTGAACAGAAAGAGCAGTTAAAAGATTACATTGAGATTACGAATCTAGATAACGCTGATTCCTATTTGCGAATAGATCACGGAGGGAAACTTGAAAAGTACTTAATTCTTGATGGGAAGAAATACTACTTTGAATCATGTATTTCTGCTGTAAAGTTTCTGGAAAATAAAGGGTGGAAACTGGAAGAAGCTCAAGTTAGTGGAAGCCATCTTGGTTTCGTCAGATATTATCTAATGAGTAAGGTCGTAACAAAAGAAGAACTCGAGGCAGGAATTACTGGTGTAACAGAAAAATGAAGGCCAGGGCTTGATGTCTTTTTGTCTGTCAGGGACAGAGGAGAGTGGCATGCCAAGAAGTATATGACAACAGATGGCTGAACAAGAGAAATGGAGATGGCAAGAGCCAGGCACGACATGGAAAGGGGTAGGGTTGTATCATGTTACAATGACTATTCCTGACCGTAGGCCTCTTTTGGGAACGCTTGAAGTTCCTGATAACAATCCAAACAGGGCCAGGGTGAGGCGTACGGTACTGGGGAACGCGCTGGTGGATTGTCTGTTAAGCATTCAGCATTATCACCCTGAGGTTCAGGTGTTGCACTTTTGCCTGATGCCTGACCATCTGCATGCGGTTTTGTACGTTAGGCACACCATGCCTACAGGCATCAGAGGGGTGGTGAGAGGATTCTGGCAGGCTGCGAAGAAACTGGGGCGCGCCAGTTCGGTGGTGCCTTCGTTAGTGGAGGAGGGCTGGCCTTCTTTGATTTTCCCGAATGACATTCGGGGGAACTGCCAAGAAGATAAGAAGCGCCAGAACTACCAAGAAGAGAGCAAACACAAGAACAACCAAGAAGAGAAGGGGCATCAGAACTGCCAAGAAGACAGGGAGCACTCAGGGCTGCAGGAAGAGACGAGGGAGCTGGAGGCGTTCTCTGTGGGGTTGTGCAAGCAGATGGGGGATGATGCTTACTATGCTTTGCCGGCTATTTTCACAGAGATGCCATTTATTCGCCCTATGGGGCGTAACACGCAGTTGCCCAATACCATCCGTTATATAGACATGAATCCGCAGCGCTTGGCTACTAAACGTCTAAAGCCTGGATTTTTTCGTGTTCAGAAGGAGATGGTGATTGGTGGACGAAGCTACGATGGCGTGGGTAATACTATGTTATTGATGGTCGAGAAATTCGCAACAGTACATGTGCGAAATGTGTGGGTGAAGGCTGCTGAACAGGGCGATGATGAGCAACTGAGGAATTATAAGAACTCATGTGTGCTGAAGGCACGAAAGGGGGTGGTATTGGTTTCTCCGTTCATTTCTACTCATGAGAAGCAGGTCATGGAGGTGCTGCTGCGTGAGCAGCGACCGTTCATTTGTCTTACTGACAATGGTTTTCGTGATTACTATAAGCCCACAGATACGCTTTTTGATGCCTGTGCTGCAGGACGTGTGCTGATATTAAGCCCCTGGGCATATGATGCAGGGAAGCGTCATATCAGTCGTGCGGAGTGCGTTATGCTCAATGAGATGGCTGAAGATATATGCAATAGTTAAAAACATCAAAAAGAGTTAAATTAGGTTATTTTAGTGATGTCTGCTATTGCGTATGTCATATAATATGTGTACCTTTGCAGCCGCTAAAGTGAGTATTGCGCTGGCCAACAGGCTAACAATACGCTGACAAAGAGCAACTTAACCTTCAATTGCGAAGAAGTGGGGAGCGTCTTTTTAGGTGTGTTTTGCAAGCGCGGTAGTTACGGCGGCACTTAAAAAGAGAATATATTCAAACATTACATTATTATTTTAAATTATTAAACTGAAATGCCAGGATTAATTGGAAGAAAAATCG
>Ga0247609_10001417_pt1 | contig 28623 bp, 28 predicted proteins | sample 172DNAGHGlowgp2_FD_193487 | JGI IMG/M metagenome (GOLD analysis project Ga0247609, IMG submission 193487) | Sheep rumen microbial communities from Palmerston North, Manawatu-Wanganui, New Zealand - 1728 DNA GHGlow gp2 | ecosystem: Host-associated > Mammals > Digestive system > Stomach > Rumen ... | reverse complement strand
TTGTACCCGCGATGGGATTCGAACCCACTTACCGTTTAGGAACTAGCTTGAAAGGCTAGCGACTCGACCAAAATCGTCCTCACGGGCATTTTAAATGATGATTTATAAAGGCTATATCATTTTACAGATATAATTTAATTGTAAAGGACATCTGCTTTATTTCATACAGTTGTTTGTTTGTCGCAACCTCACTTTCCTCGCAAACCTTTATTAGCGATTGCACCTGACTATTTGAATCATCATTATAAATTAAATTTAAGAGAATATTTAAGAAGAGTATAACAAATTTAGTTTTAGCCAGATTCGAACTGACACTTTTAATTCTGAAAAAATTACGTATTAACCTTTATACAATAAAACCGAAGTAACTCTTTACTTATGACTACTTAAATTTTGCGGGGCTGATAGGACTCGAACCTACTATCTTGGGCTTAACAGGCCCCAGCTATATACCACTTAAGCTTCATCCCCAAATTATTTATTAAGAGAATATTTATTGAAAATATAAAATTTTCAAAATTTTATTAATAAGAGAAATTTGATATACAGTCAACAATCGAAGTAACTCTTATTATGACTACTTAATAATTTGCGCCTTCGGAGGGACTCGAACCCACGACCAATAGATTAACAGTCTACTGCTCTAACCGACTGAGCTACGAAGGCATTCGAAAATAACTTGCCAAGGTTGAGAAAGTCTAGATGAGTGGACTCGAACCACCAACAGCGTGTCTCCAAAGCACGTCGTCTACCTATTGACGTACATCTAGAAATTAATAAGTTTTGCGGTCCCTACGGGATTCGAACCCGTACCACACTGATCGACAGTCAGGTATTGTAAACCATTCAAACCAAGAGACCGTAAATAAGATATTTGGCGGTCCATAAGGGAATCGAACCCTTGTCTTGTGATCGACAGTCACATATTCTAACCGTTATACCAATGGACCAAATATCTGTCACCTAAGTGATCCAAATATAAAATATCTATCCAACAAATGTTTTATTGCATTACTGCATCTATTTTAAACTATGTACCTATAATATAAGGCCCACCTGAGATTTCCACTCTGATCTATAATGTTGTTAAGTCATGAAGAGTTATCTTCTCCGACAAATAGATATTTATTAAAAAGTTTCCTACATCTGTCATAGAGCAATTAACCAAACTCCTTTCGGATACGGTGCAGATTCTCACTGCTTTTCTCTTACACAGTCTCCATCTGGTTGCTTTACCAATCACACTGATCTCAATCACGTGTTTGCCACTACAAGATCTTCCAACTGTCAATTCAGTATACCCATTGAGTTCTCAGGATTCTTCATCACTTAATTCAAACTCGCCCTCGGAAACATTTATATATTTTAAATTGTAGGCAAACAAATATTAATTTGTTATTTTCTCGCAATTTCAGATTACTACAATATAATAGTCATTTATTTTTGTTGTATCAATTTCCTTTCGGATTTGATCCAACAAAAAATCATTATTTTGTTGTATCAATAAGTCAAAGAACTAATTTGAGATTTTGTTGTGTTTCTCATTCACATATTTAATATAGTTTATTTTCAAAAAAATTCAAAATTCTATATAAAAAAAACTTTTGAATATTTCAAAGAACTCACTAATATTTCTTCTATAACTTAAGATTTTGTTTTATCTGTTTGTTATATGTTTAATATAGTAACTTATTTGAAAAATTCAAAAGTTTCTAAGTTTTTTTACATAAACATTTTGTTGATATAACAAAATCTTTTTTAATTTTCCTACATCTATCCCTTTGTTATTGATTCAATCTATTCTGATAATGTCTTTACTTATCGAATAAATGAGGGATGTTCAGGTTCTCCAAAAAACTTATCTGATGAGAGACAGCCTTCATTTGAAATGATATTACTAATACCATTCCAAAAATTATTCATATTATGTCTATTCATCATTTTCATAAGTTTAATGTTTAAGATATTGTTATTTCAACAAATTTATTTAAATCTAATTAATAATAATTAAAAAATAGATAAAAGTTTAAAAATAATTCAAATTGATTATTAAGTTTTTCACATTTTAAACTTTTTTAACTTTTATCTATTTTTGTGTCATTATTATCATGACATTACATCTCCTAAATATCTTTTTATTACTTTACGATTATCATCTAATTCTTCAACAAGATAATGTTTCCAAATACAATCAATACCATAAAAATCAGCTCCATTTGATTGCCAATGAAATGGTGCATCAACTTGTGTATGTCCAAATATTTGATTCCACACAATACCTCTTTCATCTACATACATTGATTTTTGCAAACCCTCAGGACGTAACCACAAAGGTGAATTATATGTTGAGCTACCATAACTATCTCCACCATCTCGATATGTAAATGCAAATGCTTTTGTTTCAATTGTATTAATACTACCAAGTCCATTTGGTTTAATCCATAAATTAAACCAATTCATTGATACTCCAGCATGTGAATATATTGTATTATTAATCATATCAACATAACACATATGAAGTATTTCTTTATCCCAGTCACGACAAAGTGGATATCCTGCAACTGAAGCAGATAAAGCATTCCAACCTGAGCATCTTCCAAATTTCTCATCCATATAATGCATATCATGATTACCAATAAGCATTACAAATCCACGATGATATTTCTTAAGATGTTCCTTACGAAGTTCAATTATATGTTCGTATGATTCTCTTTGTGTATAGACATCAATATTGAAAGAATCAAAATAGTCTCCCAATATGATTACTTCATCTGGTTGTTCTTTATCATATATTTGTTTGACAAATCCCCAACGACCATGTGGATCTCCTATTACAATTCTTTTCATTTATTTACATAGTTTAAAGATTTTTTATACATTTCAAAAGCTTCATATATATTGTCAATTATTCCTATTTCTTTATATATAGTATTTTTGAATATATTAAATATTGAAGACTCTCCTGATATATACCAAGTATCAATAAATATGTCTTTTTCATTACTATCTTTATGCCATATATCATTCTTATATAGATTGTCATCACATATAATATGAAATTTGTCTGGTTCAGAATATCCTGTCCCAGAACCACATCCTTTAGGAATAAATGTCTCTAAATATTTAATGTCAATAATTTTCATAATTACTTTTATTAAAATATATAATAATATAGAACACAATTTCAAATATTCAAATTTATTTTTATATAAAGAAATTGATATTTAATTTTTATATATGTTTAAACCTTTATTGAAGACTATTCCAAGTTTGTCAGGTAATATGAAGATTGTTTGTAATTTAGAAGGATATGAACAAGATTCTTCTAATTCTTTTATATACAATTGTAATGTCAATAATGCTTGGTTAACATCAATATCAAGTAATTTGTATGATAAGAACATAAAGATTAATTTAAAGAATAACTCATTTGAATATGATGTTAAGAATTTTTATCTTTATTATGCAAATGTATTTTATAGTACAAATTTCAAATATTCTAAAATAAATATCCCTATTATAGATTTTTCTTCAAAAGTAAATAATAATAATCAAGATTTCAAATATGGTTGTAAACGTATTTCGTATTTGAAGTCTAATAACCAATTCGCATTTTTTGCACCTATTTATATTGAAAGTTTAGATGACATCAAAGGAAAATACTTTGTAATAACTTGTACATTTAATAAGACATATAAGTTGACTAAATATATAAAGATAAAGATATCAAATACTAATGAGCATAATTATTTAGCAGACTATTTATGTAGGTATGCTTCAAAGATAGATGATAAAGTCATTTATTGTTCAAAATCATATAAGAACATCTATTATGGAATTAATGTCAAAAATGGTGGATTTATAAAGGTTGAAGACAATATTTCAAGTAATCTTTACAATAAATATTTCACTATTAATGATTTTGATGCAACAATCAATAATGGATTTAAAAGAAACTATATGATGATGAAACAGATATTAGCACTTAGTTTCTATTTTGATCCTGAAAACTTATTATATGATTTTGAAAAGAAGATTTATAATAATGCAGAAATTGTCATATCTGGACAATGGTATGATGAAAATGACAATAAGATAGATTTTTATGATTTTTCTGATGACTATTCTATATATAAAGAAGATATTTTGAATCTTTATAATAAAAATTCATTTAAGTATGTTGAAACAGGAAGTAATATAATGGATATCAAATATCCTGCATCAAATGAAGCATCATCAGAAAATTATAGATATGTCAATACTGTTTCAAAAAACTATAATAGATGGAAGCTTAAATATTCAGATGATGATCATCCATATATCATTAACAATAATTATGCATTTTCATACAACCAACAATCATTATATCTTTATAAGGAATTTCCTGCAATGTATTCTCCATTAAGAGCATATGCAAAATTGGTGTCTAATACTGAATATAATATGCTTTTTGATCATGAAGACATTTATGATAAAGATGATGTCAATATATTAAATAAGAAAGAAAAATATTATGAATTATATAATAACAAATATATAACAAATTTTTTTAACTTACTTATTAAACGTGATGAAAGTGATCAATATATAAACATTTTTAATAGTCAATATAATGATTTTTGGACAAATGTAGATAAAGATGGTAAAGTTTATCATAAAGGTATATTATATGATTTAAATTCTATATATAATGAAAATATAAATAATGAAATAAAGATAGATAAATTTGGATTATTTATACATCCAGTATTTTCATATACATTAGGAAATCAATTTAATGATGAATTTAAAGAAAGTAAGTTTGTATTTTCATATGATTTTTCTAATATTGATCATAGTGATTATAATATTGATAAGATATATAATTATTATGAAATGAAGACAAAATCTAGTTATATATTGAATAATGTTTTGGTTAAGAAGGATCCACAAGGAGATTATGTTGATATTAGTTGTGTAGAAACATTTAGACAATATGAAAATAACATTTATTATGATTTGAATGACATTATCATTATGTATTATATTAGTGATCAAATATTTTATTATGAAAATAATGAAACACATAGATATAATCTTGAATTTAATGATCTTTCTCATATATTTACAGATACAATTTACGATAAATTTAAGGGTATAGAAATATCATTAGAAATTATTGATGGTTATAAAGTTATTGATGTATATAATATATCTAATATATATGATAAGTATTTTGAAAACCTAATTTATTTATTTAATGAAAAGAACAAAAGAAATGATGATGGCATAATATTTAGAAATAAGAAGTTTATTGAAATTGAAGATTTTTATTGGAGTATAGACAAAATATATTTCTCAATATATCCTAATAAGACAAAATATTCATTAATAGAGAATTATAGTTTATTAGATGAATATAAGGACACTAATACTCAAATTGTATTATATTATAAGACTAGATTTATTAAAGATGATCAAAATACCAAAGATTATTTTACATTAAAATTAGGATATGACATCTATAATGTATCTATATATGATAATTTATTTAAACCTAACATATTAGATAATATCTATCAATATTATTATGTAAATGGACTTTATAATAAAAAAGATAAGATATTATATACTTCAGCAGTATTTAAGCAAATTAATGACATTGAAAATACATATGGAAATATATTGACAGCTGAAGATAAAAATATCATTTATGTTGATCCATATAATATTACTAGAATTTATAAGAATTATTTAAAGAATGACAATAAGCAATTTGATGATTCTGAAAAGGAAGAATTTTATTGTGTATTTTTAAATTTAGATCATATTAGACTTTATTTTGAAAAATTATATTTAGATGAAAATCATAGCAATATTAATTATGCAGAAGATGAAAAGAATCCTATAAATAATATATATGTCAAAATAAGAAATTTCAATAATATTCATATTAACTTAAATGATGATGCACAAACAGATATTTCAACATTAACAATAAATGATGAGTTCATACCTATAAAAGAATTTGGAATCAATAATATTGCAGAAATTATTGATTATATATCATATGATGAAAAATATAAGTGTTTCTTCTTTAATGATAGATATGATAATGATTATATAAAAACATATAGAGAAATAATTAACATTAAAAAGGAAAGTGAACTTGAAAGTTTAAACATTCCTGAAATGATAACATTAAATAAATATAAGATTGAAAAATTTGAATTATGTTTTAAGAAAAAAATGATCAAATTAAATGAAGACTTATATAATTTGATTATTGCAAGAACTAATGACGATATTTTCAAGGACTTATATTTATACCATATTTATGATCCAATTGATTATAAATGTCCTATGAATTATATTAATGTCAAATATATCAATAATTATGAAAATAAAAATATATATCAAATGATGTTAAAGGATGACAATTCAATTGATAAAGTATTGTATCCATATTTTAATGATGTCTATAATGAAAACCAAACAGAAACAAAAATTTATTCAGATTATTTCATTAATAACATTATAAGTTGCCAACAATTTGATAATCCAATTAAAAGATATAGATATAATGTTTCAAGTATTGATATGTTAGCTTATATTCCATATGCATATTTTGAAAATTTTGAAAATATAAATAATGATTATAGATATTCATTAGTTAATGATGTTCAAGATAGATTCATTACTGCTTCAGAATTTGCTGAAATGAATATTGTTGATAATCCTGAAAATATTAATGAATTATATGGGATAATAACATATAACTATAATGATGTCAATTATGGATTCTACATTATAAATTCATATTTTGATAATACTAAGAACACATTAAACATACAAAATGAAGACTTAGATTACATTAATTGTGTAGATTATATAGATAATATAAATGTTAAAGATGTCAATACATATTCTTATTCATATTTAGGAACAATTTATAAGAATATTATGCCATATTTCTCTGTGACTAATCCTATAAAATATTTGATTAATAATGCTACACCATTAATTAAGCCACAAATGTATAAATTGAAAAACAACATTAAACAATATCCTAATATTGAAAATAATCAAGTATATTCTTATACATTATATCATAATAATAAGAAATCATTTAATATTGAGTTGTTAAGATATTTTGACAATATTGTTCCTTATATTCCAAAACTTAATTATTTGAACTCATATTATTTATATTATAAGAACACAAATAATTTCATTGAATATGATTTAGATATATTGCATAGTTCATATATTATGTATAGAATGAAGTCAAATTTGAATGATCCGCTTATTGTTTCTTATTATGATGTAAATAAGAACGTATATAAATATGAACCAACTGAATTTAAAAACTTCAATTATAATAAATTCTATAATTTAGAAAAAGAAATAATTATAGAAATTGAAAGATTATTTACAGAAAATGAATTAATTGAATATGAAAATAATAAAGACAATATATTCAATTTATTTGTAAATTATATGAACATTAATAAATTTAATGATATGTCTAATATAGATAAAGTTAATAATTATTTATTTTTATATAAAAAATATAGTGTTAGTTTTATTAAAGACTATAAGTATATTAATGATTCAAATAATAAAGTATATTCATTAAAAATAAAATTCTCATTATTGTAAAATGGCTATAAATAATATAAATGCTTTAGTAGATCTTGAAGGTCTTGAAAATTTAAATAATTCTAATTTTGTAGAGAAATATTATAATACTGCTTTAGCTAACCAAGGACAACGTTATACAAATGAAAAATTATTAGAATATTTAACATTTACTATTCGTAGTCTTATAACTTCTATTAATATTAGTAGTGAATATACACATATAGCATTAAGTGGTGACATTCATATTAGTGAATCAGAAGAATCATTAATACAAATTAGTAATATTGACAATATTAGATTTTATTTAAGTAATGGTAATCAAATATTTGAAAATATATCATTATCAAATCCATATAATTCTAATACTATCAATTATATTGTTTTCAATAAAAAATTAAATATTATTGAGAATCTTTATAAGCAAATAATATTAGATTTAGATAAAGATGGATTTGACATTAAAGATTCTAATAGTGATGTTATTGATAACCAAATAATATTTATGCCATTAGATTATGAATTTGAATACATTTCTGATGGTATTAATAAATCTATTATTTATGGGTCAAATAAGAATATTTATGTTTATATTGAACCAGAACTTATTTATGGAACTGATGTACAAACAATAATAGGAAACAATAATAATAACATATCACCAGATATTATCTTCATAAAACAAAATATAACACATGAAAGAACATTTGTATATAATTTCCATTTTGAATTCAATAACAATAATTCAATAGTTCTTCGTGCATTTATACTTCCTTATATTAATGATACCAATTTATGGGTAGTAAATGGAAAGACAACAAAAATTTCTGCACAAGCAGAAAATGCAGTTAGTCTTAATATTATATTAGCTTATTTATATAAAGTAGGAAATAATATACAATTTAAGATATTATCTGGATTGAATGATTATGTATATACAGATAACATTACAATAGAAAAGGAAGTTTGGATTAAAAGACATAATGGCCAATTATTTAAGATTATTTGCAATATTCCAGACATAAAGAAAGTTGATAATGATATTCGTAATCATCCTGACTCATCAAATAGATATTCTTCACAATCAATTACAGATATTCTTAAAAATTCAACAATTATCTTAATGACAAGATTGACACAACTTATTACAGATCCTGACATTAAGAAAGAATATCAAGATGGATTGATTACTACAATTTGGTCATATAATAAGTCAACACAAGGATATGAATATGTATATATTGAAACCCAATTAGATCCAAATGGAGAAGATCTTAGAAATGTTGCACTTAATTTTGCAGATATTACTAATTTCTCTAATCTTATTAATTATACTGTTGCTAATATTGAACAAATTGAACCAGATAATTATTTACATACACAATTAGTTTTTGATCAAATATTAAAGACAAATAAACAAGAAATCAATAATGAAAATGCATATCCAATAATGCAAAATATTAAAGGAAATCAATATAATAATAAATATGGTAATAACTTTAATTTCTCATTAAGATATGTCAATACATTATTAGGAGAATCTGGTGTCAATATTGATAAGGGTATTTATAATTCTTCTGTAAAATATTTAAAAATGAGTAATAGTGATACAATGAATCTTGTAACAAATTCATTGTATAGTATTGTTGAGAATAACCAAACAAAATACTTCCCTGAATTTATACCAAATTATAATTTACCATTATTTGATTTAAGTGAAATAATGATAAAGGATATTAACGTCATTAATAGACAAAATATCGTATCATTCTCACAAAGTAATGTGTATTATTCATATATTGGTACATCATTTGATGATATTGATAAATCTATATTGCATATTGGTTCATCTGAAAAAAATATAAACATTGGTGATTATTCATTAATAAATCCTAATGATAAGAATAAATTTGGAAAACAAAAAACAATATCAATTGATTTTTCTTATTCTTATTTAAATGGTTATTCATTTATTCAAAATGATTTAGATGTAAAAGGGAATATATATAATCATAAAATATATTGGGATCATCAAAAAATTGATAGTGTTGATATATATAGTACAAAAATTATACCAAAATTCAAATATTTTACAGATTATACAAATAATTCAAATAATATATATTTTGAAATCAATATCGATACTATGAATGATCGTTTGATTAATATATTGCAAAATTTTACAACATCATCAAAATATATAAATTTGAAAAATAAAGAAAATTATCTTTATTTAAATACCATTTTAACAAATAAGATAAATAATATTGATTATTATTATAAGTATAATGATTTATTATATATTCCAAATCTTTTAATATATTTAGGATTGACAAATATTAATTTGACAAATATTTCATCTAATACTAATCAAATTATATATGATGCATCAGGAAATGCTCAATTCTTAGTATCATCTGACAATAAGTTAGTTGATTCTATAAATATATGTGCATCAACAAATACTAGTATTTCAATAAACATTCAAAACATTAAAGAATTATATATTGGTAATGAATTATATATTATACATACTATAAAGAATAATATTCATTCATTAATTATTAATGAGCAGAAATCTCATAAAATAAGATCTATTTGGAAACTTCCAAATAAACTTTCTAATAATTAATCTTTAAAAAATATAAATGATAATATTTAAATGATTAAATTTTTAATAGTTGGTGAAAATAGCATAGATAAGACAAAAATAGTCAATCTTTTAATGACAAATAAAGATATGTTTAATGTTGCAAATTATTTTTCTACTAATATAGAAGATAGTAATAAAGAATATTTCTATTATTTATCTAATGAAGAATTGCATATTTGTTATAAGAATAATGCTATATTATTAGTTAAGACAAAATTATCTGATAGCATTGGTATTACATTGGATTCATTTTATGAAAATAATTTGATTTTTATGAATACTGAAGACTTTAATAATATATCTAATAAAATTTTTCTATCAAATAATGAATTAATTGTTATTTGGTTAGATACAAAAAATCATGATCCATTAACTATTAAGAATGAAATCAAAGAAAGTAATTATTTAATTGAAAAATTAGAAAATGATAATTTAAAGTATTTATATTTTTTAGATAAACCTGAGATTGAAATTATGGATGTTATATGTGAATATTTGACAAATCCAGAATCAAGAAAAGATTTATTAGAAAATTATAGTTAATTTTTTTAAATTTTTGAATATTTGATTTCTATATTATATTTGTATTATAATATGAAAAATATTCTATAAATTTTATTAATGGAACAAGTTGGACAAGGAATGATTCCTCCTGGTAAATATGTTCATAGACAAACTGGAAATACAATATATGTAAGAGATTCAGTACAAGATGGAGATCATTTATTGATTATTTCAGATAAAGGCCAATTAACAATGTCTGAGTTTTGTGAATATATTCAAGTAGAAGATGGTGAAGATATATATATTCCAAATGTAAGTGATTTATATGCTGATAAAAAACCTAATCAACAATTATTAGCACAATTAAATCAAGGATTGCCTAGTGAAGATAGGATAGGAGTCAATAAACCTAAACAAGAAGAAAATATTTTAACACAAGGATTAGGAGAACAAAAGAAACCTGAAGAACCTCAAAACAAAAATTATGAACTAATTAAGAAAGTACTTGATAAATTCCCAATTGAAAGAACAATTAATTTTGAAATAGTTGAAGAAGAATGGCCATTTAAAGAGTTTAATATGTTAGTTAATGTATTAGACGTGCCGATTAAAGATATATGTGATTATGTTATTGATAATTTCTTTGACAAAGAACATCTTTCATCAGCATTGTCAAAGTATTTTGAAGAACATATCTAAGTGAGATAATGAAATTGCTGTAAATTTCATATTTACAATAATAAATAAATGTTTAACCCTTAAAAATGGATCAAAATGAATATAATTTTGCTAAGAACATTGTTAATTTAGAAAAGAATATTGATGAGGCTATACAATATATAAAAGAAAATTTTAAAGTAAATGCTAAATATAATGAAGAAACCGGAACAATTGATTTATCAACAATAAATATTAATGAAGGACTTCAACTTTTAGCAGCAAAGGAATATATAGACAATAATTTCGATTCTGAATTTATAACAACAAACTTAAAATAAAGTATAAAGGAAACTATCTAGATAGTTTCCTTTTTTATTTTTAATTATAAAAAAATAATAATTCTATTTTTTACATGGATTTAGAAGTTAAAAATGTTATTAATATAAGTACTAATTTATCTAATACAGAAAATATAAAAGTATATGATGAACATGGCCAGACATATAGAAACCAATTATTATGCAAATATTTATATTCTAATAATGATCAATTAATTAATCATAGTTTTATACAATTTGTTGATAGTATTTATCTTAATAATTCTTATAAATCAATTGCACATTTATTTGATTATAATTCAGATAATCCATTTTATGTTAGATATAATATATCTCAAAAAATAAAGTATATTAATGATTTAATGTTTAATGGATGTAACACTTTAACTAGTGTTATGAATATAGATCAAAGTTTTATAAAAATAGGAAAATATGCATTTAATGGATGTATTAATTTAATTCAATTAAACTTACCATCATCAATAAAAGAAATTGATTCATTTGCTTTATATGGAACAAATAAATTAAAGAATATTGATGTTAAAAATGTAACTAAATTACATAACTATTCATTTGCCGGTGCAGGTATTGAATCAATAAAATTAAATGATAATATTAATACATTATATCACTATTTATTTAAAGATTGTAAGAATTTAAAGAAATTTGAAAATGATATTATCTATTCAATTGGTGAAGGTGTTTTTGCAGGATGTACAAGTTTAGAATATGTACAATTTAAGACATTACGCCAAATATTTGAAGATGAAGAAGAATATATTGAAACACCAGAAACAATTAAAGAAAAATTCTTACCAAAGGTATATGAATTTGAATTATTTGTAAATGATAATGGTGAATATATTTCAACAAAGAATCATTTTAGAGTCATTACATTAGAAAATACAATTGATGATGAAGACAATTCATTATATGGTTTTTTGAAATTCTATAGTGATGAAGATGTACATGAAGAAGATCCATTAATAATATCTTATGACTGGTTTACTCATTTAATATATTATGTAACTAATGATATAATAAATGACACTGAAGGTAATTTATTTAATTTTTATGATGAAGATGGACATCTTATAGAAAATTTCAAGATTAAGGTTTATGTAGGAGAAGGAGAAGAACCAGGTCCAGATGAACCTGAACCACTTGAAATAACTATATTCAATTTATATGATAATAGATATAATTTTATTGGACATTTGACAAAGGAATTATCACAAAGATTATTAGAATATAATGATTCATTAGAAGATCCAATAGTAACATATGAAGAAGATACAACAACAGGTGAATGTACAATCATATATAACGATGTTGTTACATTTATAGAATATTTTCAAGATGGAACAACACCAACAGGCAATACATTTGATAATGCAAGAATATTGACAGAAAATGATCAAGTTCAAAATATTAGTCTTTATAAAATATATAATGATGAAGAATTAATTGAAGATACAAACGATATTAATACCTGTATAATATTTAATGAAGATTTTTCTGAAATTAGATTTAAATTAAAATGTTATCCTATTTATGATCCAACCGAAACATATATTTGTTATTATATGTTTGAGCCATTCTTACAATTAAGATTAAAATATGAACAAATTGCAGAAGACATCAAATTAGTTCCAATAGTATCTAAGAATAATCAAGCATATAAAGATAATGGATTAATTTGTGTAGATGGTAATAAATACCCAGTATATAATAAAAACTATTGTTATCTTGGTCTTAATACAAATGATCAAGTATTATTCTATACTAATCAAGAAGAATTGGATACTTATGCATCAAGAATAGAACCAATATATGTTTATGATGATAATGGAAATATGGTAATGCAATATTTTATGCTTCCTTCATCATACAATTATAGTGAACATAATATTAATACAGAGTCTGAATTTATGAATACTTATAGAGCAGTTGAAACTATACTTAAAGAATTAATGCAAATTTTAGGTATTCATAAAAATGCATATGAATTTTTTGATAATGATGAAGATGATGATTATATAGAAGATATACCAAGAAAAATTCTTCACAATCATCCATGTTCTTGTCAATATTGGGTCAGATATAATCCTGATGATCCTGAGGAACATTTAACAATGGATTATGTTGTTGCTTTTGATGGTACATATGCAGTAGATCCAGCAAGAAAAGGTAATCAAAAGGTTATTGTTGAAAATACTGAACCTCGTATGGATGACTGGAAATTTGGAATGATTGTTCAAAGATCATATATTGGTACTTATAATGTTGACCATGAATATAATCATGCAGATGAAGTATTGCCAAGATATTTATGTTATGATCCACAAATGCAAGCAGATGGATATTATAAATCATATTATATTTTACATACAGCAAATAATGGTGGTATTCCAAATACTTGGGTTGCAGATGGACCAGGAAAAGCATTCTTATTAGATCCAACAAAGAATATAAAGATTCCAAGAAAATTTTTTAGAAATGATGATCAATATCAAACATATCTTGATAAAGAAAATCTAACATTAGTAGATATTCCAAATCCTGATGTTCCTGAATTAGAACCAGAACTTGATTTTGAATCATTAAATCCAGAAGTATTAGGAACATATAATGTTGTTGTAGTACCAAGAACAAAAACAGATAACTATAAAGTAAGATTGAATGATCAAAATGAAGTATTATATCATTATGGTCCTTATGATAGAATTGAAAATCCTATAGATAATGTCAATTCACCATTCTATGGAAAGGCAATATTAAGAATTTTCATACCTAATATTGAAGCATCTGAAGATAATAGTAGTAATGTAATGAGACCTTATTATATGTTCTTTGATCCTCAATTCTTCAATAATGGTTATGATGTAGCATATCATTATATGGATAAGTGGGGATATACTAATGAAAGTCTTAAATTTATGTTATATGAAAATGATGAAAGGATTCCTGAAGAATATTTTGAAAATAAAGAAAATCAGGAAGAGGAAGAAGAAACAACAGTAACATATAATAATTTTGACATTAATGATTTAACATATTATCTTGATAAAATAAAAATGCCTAAGTATTTATTTACAAGTTGTATTAAACTTAGTAATGACAATATTATTATGACTGGCAACTATAATTCATTAGAATCTAATACAACAATAACATTTAGTAATATTTTAGATGGTGATTATTATACAGGTACTTGGATAGATAATATAAAATTCAATTTCTATACACCTTCTGATGTAACATATACATATAATTTTAAATGGAAAATAATGAAAGATAAAAATTATCAATATTTTATTAAAATTATATTGAATGATAAAACATATTATATAAAAGAAACATATGTTAGTGCAACAAATGTTTATAATAGAACATTAATAGATTTTAATAATACATTTAATGATAGTATTGTTTTAGGTATTGTAAATAATTCTATATCTATTAAAGATATTAATTTATTTAATCAAACATTTGCAAACATTAAATTGACAAATTATCATAAATCAATTTACGATAAATATCCTTTATTGGATTTGTTTAATGTGGTTAGTGAATGTTCTTTAATGAATTGTAAGTCATTCATTAGAATTAATAATAAGTTTGATGAAATAGAAAATTATGGATTTAAAGATTGTATAAACTTAAAAGAAATCAATTTGGCTAAAACAAAATTAATTGGACATTATGCATTTGAAAATTGTGAATCATTAGGAGAAATTAATTTAATGAGTATATTGTCAACTAATAGTGAAGGAACATTCCAAAATTGTTATAATTTGACAACAATAAATAATTTAAGATTAAAGAAAATTAATGATTACATGTTTAAGAACTGTAAAAAATTAAATAATGTCAGTTTCAATATAATTACAGAAATTGGTAATGAATCTTTCTTTGGTTGTGAATCTTTGGAATTAGATGATATTGGTTTGACAAACGTTACAAAATTTGGAGATTATGCATTTGCTTATTGTAATAATCTTTGTCATATAACACAAAATAATACACTTAAGTTTAATGATGAATTAAAATCATTAGGTAATGGAGTATTTAAAGGATGTAAAGATATTGTTCATGTTGAGTTACCTACAACAATCAATAATCTTACATATGAATTATTCAATTATTGCTCAAATTTGGAATCAATAGAGTTTAAAGTTCCTGCAACAAATGGTGATTTTAATTTAACTGGTTTAGATTTCTGTAATAAAATGAAGACAATAATTATTCCAGATAATGAAAACAATAATGCAAAATATGTTACACCAAATAATGATTGTATAATATCAAGGAAATTTAATACAAATAATAATTTAACAGAAAGTACAATTATATATGTATGTAAAGACATTGATATATTTACAATCAATAAAGAAAACTTTGGCAATACAGTTACTATAACAGATAATGCATTCAATAATTCTAATGTATTAATAATTAATATTGACAATTCTATTACATTTAAGAATTTAAATATTAATACATTCAAAAACATAAAGAATAAAAAATATTATTTATTAATAGAAAATAAAGATATTAATGAATCACAATATAAAAAATTATTAGAAATTGTTGGTAAAAAACATATTTATTTTAAATAAATAAAGGAGGAACTTAATTTCCTCCTTATTTTATATTGTTTCCAATATATTATCTATAGAATTATTACGAGCAGATATATAAGAAATAATTGGTGATACATTATTATTGATATTATATCCAATATAACTATTCATTGTATCTAATACATCTTGTGGATAATTGTCTTCATCCAATACAACTAACTTATAATTATATTTAAAATGTTCATATACATTATCTTCTGTCTTATTGACTTTATTAAGATATTTTTTAGAATTCAATATTGTATGTATATAATTCTTAATTTCATTATCATCTCTTATATTAAGATTAAAGTCAATATCTTTTACACTTACTCTAAATTGTTTTGTTGAATCTTCTTTATTAGATTTCTTAAGTATGATTGGAAAAATATTATCACCTTTATCACCTCTAATAATCTTATCAATAATTACTTCCTTAGGATGTATGTAACTAACGTTTTTTGACTTATTTATGATATTGTCTAAAATCCTATTATTAAATTCTTTATTGATGTCATTAAAGAAAAATTGTAATGGATCTTCATTAGTTTGTCCTATATCTTCACAAGTAAGTCCAGTCTTATTATTCCAACAAATTGTAAATATACCATTTTGAGTATTTGTCTTAACCAATTGAGTTAGGTCTTTATCCATTGACCAAATCATTACATTGGTATATTCATCATTTAATTTTGTTGACCAATACCAAATCCAATCATCACCTTCAATATTTTGTTTACGACAAGTATTTATACCATTATCCTGTAATATTTGTATAAATTCTTCATAATATTTAAATACCAATTCCCAATTTGTGTTAGGATCCAATGTACGTTGTCCTTTATATTCAACTGATTGTCCTTCTTCTAATTGTTCATCATATAAGAATTTTGGAATATCAATATTATTTCTCCATGAACCTCCATCACTTACAAAAACTATATTATCAATGTCTTGGAATGTTTTTGTTACAAGATTTATAGATTTTAACATAAGTAGTTGAAGTTCTTTACACATCTCTTCATCTGAATTAAAATTATGATTCAATACAGACAAACGTGACATTAATAACCAATTACCATCAATTATTAATGTAAGTTTAGATTTTTTCGACATCATTCTATCTACTATATATTTTTATATTATAATAATATAGTTAATATTCAATAAATATAATAAAAAAAGAGAAGTAAAAACTCCTCTTACTTACACCAAATAGTTAACTTATTATTTATATAATCAATTGAACAATATGCAACAGACAAGATTTCTTCTTTATGAGTGTTCTTATTAATTACATGAATAACATCTCCTTTATGTGGTGGAAAACTTGAAATCTTCTTCATTATATCTTCATGATCATCAAAATAATTATGATAAGAAGCAATTACTTTATAAGATCTAAAAAATCCAGCACCAATAACAATTTCAATCTCTTTAAATTCCATATTTTTATAAATTTTAACATTAATATCCATTCATGTATCTATAATCAGCTTTACCGAGATTGTTCTGATAAACAGCTGAATCAATCATCACATAAATCTCTTCAGGTTTCATATCATTCTCATCTGTATAGCTAGCTTCAATATCACCTCCATCACGATAATGAAAATTATCACCAATATAAGTATATACATATTTCAAGGTAGGCCATCCTGATTTTCCAACAACATCTTCCCAAATATGTCCATTCTGTACTCCATAACATGCAAGATCTACTTCACTCCCAAGGGCTTTTACATCATCAACTGGAACATTATGACTATTTACCATGTTGACAATATCATCAGCAGTTACTTCTCCATTCTTTACTTTCTTACTCCATTTATTAAGGACATTAATTCTTTCCTGATCTTTAATTGCTTCTTTCTTCATTCTCCAAAGATGACGATCAACAATATCACCAGTATATTTCCATTTCCAGTCAGAACCACTAGGTGCCCATGAATCTTGTTCAAATGAATAAGTTTTCTTTGTATTAATATTATAAAGTGCCATAAATTTTAAATTTTTATTTTTTAATTACATTATTAATATAGTAATAACTTTAAAAAATTCAAAAAAAAAATATGCTAGAAACTTAAGTTTCTAGCATTACACTCACATTAAGTTAAGTATTTAAATACGATTAATCTGCGCAAACTGAATCAACTACTTGACCAAGTGTATCTGCAACAACAGAATCAACTGAATCAATAGAAGCCAATTCAACTAAAGTACTATCAACTTTAGTTCCTTGGGTAGTTGCATTATTACAAGAAGTAATACAACATCCAAAAACCATTGCGAACATAATACTAAAAATTGTTTTCTTCATTGTGATTTTTAAATTTATATATTTTTATATTTTTATCTTCTATGACCATGTCTATTATTACCATTTCTTACATTAGGACCTTTACTATGTGGTCGTGGAGTGTGAGGTGTACCAATATTAGGTCTTGAATGTCTATTAGGATATTGAGTATATCTATCTGTCATTCTATGTCTATAATTAGGCATAGGTCTTAACGGCTTATTATATCCATTTACATATCCATGTCTAAACTTATGATCATATCTATTTGGTCTAAAATATGGTTTATGTGCAAGATGTCTAAATGGCTTTCTATAAGCTCTCATATACCAATAATTATTATAATAGAATGGATAATAATATAGGTTTTTATATAAGTAATAAAGTAATTCTCCATTATGATAATATGGTGTTCCATTTCTTATTACAACCATAAGATCAAAATTTGGATTAATTATTACTTGACTTGCTATTACATCATCATAATAAATATCATCTTGTGTAGTTACAATTGCAGTAGTTTCACATGATGCAAATATAAATGATATTGTAAGTAATATAGTTAAAATTATTTTTTTCATAATTATATAATAATAAATATTTTTCTTATAAATATCATAAGCAATAACCACAACAAAATCTTTCTTTTCTTTAGGAATATTTGAAACATTTATTGTTGATTCTTTAGTCCACTTTCAGATCAACCTTTAAGCATATCATCAAATGTAGTGGCTCTACCTGTTAGATGCATCTTCTTACATATATTATTTCTTTAATTTATTTGTTATAATTCGATTTATTATAATAACCAATTTACTTACATCATATTCAATATTATAGATATTTAATGATTTGTTATTTTCAATATTATATAAAATCAATCCATAAAAATTACTTTCTTTAACACCTGTCTTATATATGAATAACTTATCATAAATATTATTAATTAAATCAAAACATAAACAATTTGTCTTATTACGTGAAAATCCTTGTAATGGTGTAATAATTGGATTCATATATTTAATGTCATCTTCATTAAATGATATATTATGATATCCACCAAAATGACAATAATCAATTAAATGACCACCTAACAATACAGAAGAAAGAAAATGCGATTCCTTTTCTTTAAAATTTACACATTCTGTATATGGCATTTCAAGTTTAACATTATATTCCATATCTTTCAATTTTAAGTTCAAATATATTATTCATTATTTCTTGTAATTCATAATTCATTTTGTTTTCGTCTGGCCAATTTTGAATATTACCATTTTCATCAATATTAATGATTATATAATCACCATATCCATCTTCTTCAATGGCAAGAAAACTTGGACAATAATCAGTATCAAGTTTTTCAATTATATTCATATTAGAATCACAATATTCATATACACCTTGATCTACAATTTTCCAATAGATTTTCATTGCATATCCTTGTTCCCAATTAAGAATATGTCCAGTCTCTAAATCAATAAGCATCTTAAATGCTTTTTCTTTTTGAAGACTTTTACATTTAGTTATTTCTTCAGTTACTGGAATAAGCATTGGAAGATTTGATCCATCTTCTTTAACTTCTTCAAATTCAGAACCATTATGAGATATTTCTGCACCATCCCACCAATTTTGTATTAAATAACAATTAAGATATTTAATATCACGTTCTAATATTGATTTACATTTAACTTTCATTTTCTAAAATTTGATTAATGTGTTTAATTATAAAATTAATGTTATCTGAATCTATATTTTGTTGATCAATCAATCTTGATCTTATATAATTAATAAAAGTTTTCTTATAAAGTTTTTCTTTATATTTATCTTTTATTTGTTTATAAATATCTAATATGATTTCTTTATTAAATACATTTACCTTTTCATATTTACTTCCTATTGCCTTTTCATATAATTCATAAAAATAAGGAATAATTAAATTATATATAAGTTGTTCTGAAAAAAAATCTTTAAATTTAATATAATCAGAAATCAATATAGAATCATCAATATATTCTTCTTCATCATTATCATTTATTTTGAAATAGAAAAAAGACATTTCAATATTTAAAAACTCATTATAATCAGATATGTTATCTAAATATTCATTAATTATTTTTTGATCTTTTATAATAGTTTCTAATAATTCTCCTTCTCCATTCCAATAAAATAATAATGGGACTAATGATTTATTATACAATTTTTTAGATTCTTTATTATATATGTTAATAGCAACTAATGAGTCTCTATACATAAAATAAGACTATCTTATATTTTTTATATAAAATAGTCTAATTATTATAAAAATTTAATTACCAATCTATCTTATTTATACTAAACTTATTTTTTCCTTTTCTAGAATATGATTCATGACTTTTTGAGTGATGACACTTCTTTATATACTTTCGATTTGTAAACTTTGAATAATTCTCCTCCTCATCAATCCAATTCTTGTAATTCATTTTTAATTATTTTTTTAGTTATTATTACCAATTAAACATTCTACATAAGATGCTTTATGAGGCATTTCATTATCATCATACCAAGCACCAGTATCATTTGGAGATGCACCTACATAAAGTAATTCTTTATTTGATTTAGTATCACGATCATAAATTGTAACATTAACATCCATTGGGTAATCCAATAATACTTTAATAAGTTCTTTAACTGTCATACATATTCTGTTTTAAATTTAATGATATCTGAATTACTTCTCCACACCTTTGTAGGTTTCTTACTGAATTTAATATTATGATTTTGATGTTGATTCCATTTATATTCATTACAATACAATCTACCATCATCATATTCTACAAGAACCTCACAATGAAAATATGTATCACGTGACCAAACATTTTTGAAATCTTTTACAATACCTTGCCGATATGTCTTATCTGATTTTGGGACAAGAATTAAAACCTTATCACCAACTTCAATTTTGTTTCCAATATTATCAAAATACTCCATAATCATTTCATTATTGAATCAACAAGTGTGGGCATTCCACAAGCACCCAAAATAGTCTGACATAAAAAGAATCCCCATATAAATGCTAATATATAGATATACCATTTAGGATTTTTATTTTTTACTATAGTATAAAGCCAAATGCTAAAACTTAAAACAAATATAATCAAATTAATCATAAATTACTTTCTCCTATTTTTGTTATGTTTCTTTGATGTCTTTTGATAATTGTCTAAATCATCGTACTTATATTATTTACAATGTTCTTCAAACAGATAGTCATTATAATCCATTCCATTATAAAGACCTTCAATTCCAGTATAATTCTCTGAATGATGATCTAATTTTTCACAATATTCCATAATTAATCTATTTTACCATAATGTTTTTCGTATAAAGTTTTAGCTTCTTCAATATCCTTATTAGTTCTAATCGCATTAATCAAATTGAATGAAATCATAGGATAAGATGTTGCTCCTTTAAATACTTTATCAAGTTGATTAAAAAGATCCTCATCTTTCAAATTGATTTTTGTAGAATCAGTAAAGACATTATATTCATTAAAATTGTCAAACACTACATAATATTCATTATCTTTATCAAATAATGCTTGAATAATACAATCCTCAAGTTCATCCTCATGATTGACACATCCAATATATTCTGATATTGAATTATCTATCTTGAAAATTTTTAGTGGTTGTGGAAAATCACTTAATCTTTTATGTATTTTCATAATTAAATTTCATTTTTCCAATTTTTATTATGACGAAAACTACGAGCAGCATTTTTTGCCTCAGCCTTAACCCAAGCTGTTTTCTTACCTTTTGAATTACGAGCATTAAAATCAAATGCACAAATTCCAGAATTCATAATTACAGATTTACCTGATCTTTTCATATTGATTTTATTTAAATTACAAAAATAATATAGTAAATATCCAAAAAAATTCAATAAAATATATAAAAAAATATTATTGAATTGCGAATTGTTTAGGTTCTATATTATATTATTATTAAAAGAAAAATATGATAATTAAAAATTAATGATACAACTTTTAGTTGGAGATTGTCATTTTGGTACAAGTTCTAATTCTGTTGTTTGGTTAGAGAATCAACTTTTATTTTTCAATACTAAATTTTGTGAAGTCTTAGATAATAATGAAATAGATCGTGTTGTTTTTTTAGGAGATGTATTTGACATAAGATATTCAGTAAACCAACAAGTAGGAATTGAATTAAAGAAATTATTTAGGAAAATACTTTCAAAATATTCTCAAATTGAATTTTATTGTTTAGCAGGTAATCATGATTATTATTCACCATTAGAGGAATTTCATGAGTATAATAGTTATGAATTAGTATTTGGACCTGAATTTGAGAAATTTTACAATAATTTCAAAATAATCAATAATGAACCTTATTATGATCATCAAGGCAATCTTTATCTTCCTTGGTATTATACTGAGAATTTTCAAAATTTTTCAAGTATACTTTATTCAATAGATGAAGACATAAAGAATATATTTTGTCATGATGATTTGTCTAAATGGGACTATTCAAGATGTGTAGCTTTAAAGAATGCACAAGTATGGTCAGGTCATATACATAACCCATTAGAATTAGAAAACCCAAATTTACATAATATAGGATCAATTTTCTCATTTAATTTTGGTGATGTCAATACAAACAAATATCTATATATTATTAATGATAGCAAATTAATTAAGAAAATTGAAAATGATGTTACTCCAAAATTTAAAAGATTCTTTAATGAAACAATATTTGAGTTAAATGAAGAAGATTTTAAGAATGCATATATTCAGCTTTGCATTTATAATACAAACATTAATAAAGCTGCATATATTGAAAGGATTAAGGAAATAAAGACAAAATTTGCAGATTATAATATTCGTATTAAGATTATTGACAATTCATTTGGAGAAACATTAGAATTGAATGGATTTAATACTAATATTGATAATTACATTAAAGAAAATATTCCAGATTACTTAAATAATAAGTATAATATTGTAAAAGATAAGATAAAGCAAAAAAATACTAATATAATTGAATAGAATGATAGAAATATTTTGCCCAGAAAATTTGGCACTAAATACTAAATTTATTGCCAAATCAAATAATGAAGATTAAAGATATAACTATTAGGAATTTTAGAAGTATTTATGGAGAACTATATATTAATTTTGATGACTTAAATGGATTAGTAAAATTATCTGGTGTTATTGGTAGTGGAAAGACAACAATTGGTGAATGCCTTTTATTTGGTTTATTTGGAAAAGTAAAAGAACATAAGAATCCTAATCTCGTTTCATGGCATGTCAAAGGAAATGAATGTTCTGTTGAAATGAACATAATATCAAAAAATAGAGAAATAAATATTAAACGAAATATTTGTGAGCCATTAGAAGTTAAGATTGATGGAAAATTGTTGTCAGCATCAAATAAAAGAGATACACAAGAAATATTAGAAGAAGAATATTATGATGTTCCAAAGTTAGCTATTGAAAAAATGTGTATTATATCTTTTAATGCATTTAAGAATAGCTTAGCTGCAATGAATCCAGGAGAGACTCGTCAATTTTTGGATGACATATTTGGGTTTAAGACATTTACAGAATATAATGATCAGATAGTTATAGAACGTAAAGTACAATTAAATGAGAATAATCAATTGAATACTATTCTTATTGAAAATAGAAACCAAATAGACAATCTTAAAGAAAAGAAACTTAAACAAACACAACAATTAGATAATTCTATTGATATTGATGGATTAAAATCAAAAAGGAAAGAATTAGTCAATCAAGGAATTAGTCTTAAAAATGGAAAAGAAAACATTAAGTTAGAAAGAGACAATAAAATAAAGGCTATTAATGATGAAATTCTTGAATGCCAAACTAAAATGTCTGAGGCTGCCACATTAGGTAAACAAGCTAAGAATAACTATAATACATTCAAAAGTGGTAAATGTCCTACATGTGGTCATGATATAGATCCAAGTGATATTGATAAGTATAAGAATACAATGACAGAATATGCTAACCAATATCGTCAATATGAAGTATTAAAACAAGAAAAGGAGCAAAAGATAGTTGACATCAAATCAGAATATTCTAAACGTATTATTGAAGATTTTGACAATAAGATGGAAGAATTAAGAAATCAAATATCTAAGATTGATACAGAGATAAAGTCTTATAATGATTCTGTACAGTTATTGAACGATAATTATGATGAATTGATTAAAGAATGTGAAGACAAAATTGTCATATTAGAAGAGAAAATAAAGATTTCTGATCAAGATATCGGCGAATGGAATGATATGAATGAATTGTTTAGTAAGACACTTAGATATTCATTATTAGATACATTGATTCCACATATCAATAAGTCAATCAAATACTATCTTGACAAGCTTAATCAACTATATAGTGTTGAATATGATCAAGAATTCAAACCACATATTTATTTTGAAGGAAATGAAAAAGAGATAAGCTATTCAGATTTGTCAACTGGTCAAAAAAAGACATTAGATATTGGAATTATATTTGGTGTAATAGCAAATGTCATTGCAAATGTTGACTTCAACATATTCTTCTTAGATGAACTTTTCTCAAATATGGATAGTGATTCAAGAAATATAATGTTAGAATTATTACAAACAACATTAAAAGAAAATCGTACAATATTTGTTGTTAATCATGCAGAAATGCCAGATGACTTCTTTGATCATAAAGTACGAGTAAAACTTGAAAATAAGAAAATATTAGAAAAAAAGGAACCAGTAGTAGTTTATGCATCAAAATATGAAAAAATATTTTAAATTATTTTAATGAATGATGAAACTATATTAGAATATTGTTTTAAAGATAAAAATGGAAAATTACATAATAATATTTGTAAAAATAAAATTACAAATATGAATAATGAAATGATTCAATATTTAAATAATAGATTTATAGATAGTAAATCATTAAATGAATCGGTATATAGGATTAAATATAATATTATAAATAGGCCAAAATGTAAATATTGTAATAATGAAGTTGAATATTTAGGAAAGGGTTTATTTAGAGAATTTTGTTCTTGTAAATGTAGAGGTAAATATAATCAAGAAAAATTTTATGAAAAAACAGGATTAAAATCTACTTTATTATTAGAATCAGTTAAAGAAAAAACAAAGCAAACATTATTAAATAAATATAATGTAGATAACATTTCAAAATCAGATATTATTAAAAATAAGAAGAAAAAAACATTTGAAAAACATTTTGGATATCAAAATAATTTTTGTAATAATGATATATTAAAAAAAGCTATAAATAATTCAATAAATAATATTAATAAACGTATTAAAACAAATATCATTAAATATGGAGTACCATATTATTTATGTTTATTAAAAGGTAAAAAACTTTCAAAAGAACATAAAAATAAAATATCGAAAATTGTTTCTTCAGAAGATTTTCAAAAAAGAAGAAATATTACAATGAAAATAAATATGTCTTTTAATAAATCAAAATTTGAAGAAAATATATATAAAGAATTATTAAAATATTTTAAATTAGAAGATATTATAAGACAATATAAATCAGAAGAATATCCATGGAATTGTGATTTTTATATTAAGTCAATTAATACATATATTGAAGCACAAGGTAGTCAATTTCATCATTTTCATATATTTGATCAAAATAATCAAAACGACATTAATGAATTAAATAGAATGAAAATTTTATCTAAAACAAAATCACAATATATATCAATTATACATACATGGACAATAAATGATGTAAAAAAACGAAATAGAGCAAAAGAAAATAATTTAAATTTTATAGAAATATTTCCAAATGATAATTATAAAGAAATAATTAATAATTTATTTAATAAAATATGAAAAAATATTTTAAAATATCAACAAAAAATTAAACTTAATTTATATTATTATTAAAATTAGAAAAAAATATATCTTTATATAAAATGGTAGAAGATAATAATAACTTTGAAAATGAATTAAGAGGACAAATTCCAGAAGCACCAGTTGAAGAGACAACTGATAGTCAATCTGAACAAAAACAACCAATTGAAAATCATCCACAACATGAATCAATGATAGGTAAGAAGATTAATGTTGGTTCTGCTATGCAAAGAATTGATAAAGATGAAGAAAATAAGTTTATTCAAAATAATCAATTATCACGTAAAGGAGATTCTATTTTCAAGAATGCCGAAATTCGTGAAGGATGGATGGATTTTGATAAGGCACTTTTAAAAGAACGTGCATTATATTATCCATCTGATTGGGAATTTAAGATTCGTCCTGCAACAGTTGAAGCAATTCGTAATTGGTCTACAATTGATGATGAAAATGCAAATAGTGTAGATAGAGTATTTAATGAAGTATTAAAGAGTTGTCTTTCAATAGAAACAAATAATGGTCCAATTCCTTGGTATAATATTAATGCATGGGATCGTTTCTTCTTTATATTAATAATTAGAGAATATACATTTAAGAAAGGCGAAACAATTATCAAATATACCGAGGATTGTATAAACTGTGATAATCCTATTGATTTTGAACTTAATTCAGCAAGCTTAATGTATGATTATCCAGATGAAGAAATATTACCTATGTATGATCAAGATTCACGTTGTTGGACAATTGATCCAGCCGAATATGGATTGGAAACAGAAGATATATTAAGATTATATTTACCAACACTTGAAAAGGATATCAATATTAAGCAATGGATGATTAATCGTTATAGAGAAAATCCTAATAAAGATTTTGATCCAGTATTGATTAAGTTCATACCTTGGTTCTTACCTAAGATTTCAAAGGACGATACTATTGCACAAAGACAAATTAAGGAATTTAAACGCAGATTTGAAAGTTGGGATATTGATACATTTAAGTTCTTTGATGATGTAATTAATAATATAATTGTTACTCCTTCATCTAAACTTATTAGGAAATGCCCAGTATGTGGAGAGGAGGTCACTTCATTAATACGATTTCCAAATGGACCAAGCTCTCTATTCAATGTTGAGAGTAAATTTAAGAAATTTGGCAAAAAGTAAACTTTTCATTTGTAAAGATTGGCATATACAACCATCTGAAATTGATAAGCTAGCATATTATGAATATGAAGAATTAATAGAAGACATTAATGAATATAATAAAGAACAAGAAAAACGTAGTAAACAAGAACAAGAAGAATATAATTCAATAAAGTCATCTATGCCTAATGTCAATAATATGCAAAAAAATTTAATGGGTAATATGAAATTACCAAAAATGAGTATACCAAATTTTAAATGATAAAATATGTAAAATCCTGAATAGTTTATTATTCAGGATTTTTATTTTTATATAAGTAATAATTTAATATTTTTATAGTATATAATATGAATAAAATTTTTACATATATTGACAGTTCTAATAATATAACACCACAAATGTTGCAACAATACCAAAACTCAATGATAGTTATTGGTGATGAAGGTCAAGCATTTATACCTATATTGAATGCTTATATTGGTGGTATTGGTAGAAGTACTTATCAATATATATTAGATATGATTAATACATTTAAATCATCATTGCTGTCAATTAAGACTGGTGATCAGGATTTAAATTATAATTTAGCATTTTCAAAATATGATCCAATCAATAAAACATCATATATGTATATTGCAGATGATTTATATGTCAATCCTGTTCAAGGTATTGTATCTGCACCAACATTTCATGGTTATTTAGATGGTAATTCATATACAACATCATATCTTAAAAATACTGTTCATTTATGGGGTAATGAATTTCATGGTATTGAAGATATTGAAGGAAACATTATACCTTCAGAAAATAATTCATATATAATTGGTCAAGATAATAGACAGTTTGCTTATGCATATATATCTTATATGATTG